>JAAUYD010197029.1_pt1 | contig 12003 bp, 11 predicted proteins | sample 7278101 | NCBI WGS metagenome assembly JAAUYD01 (sample SAMN14350128, study PRJNA611818) | marine sediment metagenome | isolation source: surface marine sediment (0.6m) | place: French Polynesia: Moorea | collected 2018-08 | reverse complement strand
GAACCCGGGCTTCCAGATTGTCAAAATCAAAGCCCTCCAGATGGCGGCAATGGTAGTGGATGTAGTTCTCCCGGCGCTGCTCGCCGTCGGACACAATATCGATGCCCGCATCCACCTGGGCCTCCACGGCCTCCTTCGTGCGCGCCACGAAAGAGGCGGTTGAGGCGCAGGTGGATGCAGGGATTGATATTGTGTCCGACGGGGAGCAGCGCCGGGAGAACTATATCCACTATCACTGCCGCCATCTGGATGGCTTTGATTTTGACAACCTGGAAGCCCGGGTTCTGCGCGATGGGGCCTATGAGGCCGAGCTTCCGGTGATCCGGGGCGATATCAAAGCCAAGGGCGTGGCGTTCCTGCAGCGCGACTATGAGATCGCACAAAGCTTCACCAGCCATCCGGTGAAAATCACCGTGCCCGGTCCGCTGACCATTATGGATACAACGGTGAATGAGCACTATGAGGATTCGCAACAGCTCGCCTTCGATCTGGCCGATAATCTGAATGTGGCGATCTGCGCCCTGGCGGATGCGGGCTGCCCTTACATTCAGGTGGACGAGCCGCTGTTTGCCCGCGAGGTGGACAGGGCGCTTCACTTCGGGGTGGAGGCGTTGGACCGTTGCTTCCACAAGGTGCCGTCGCAGGTTGTGCGGGTGATGCACATGTGCTGTGGCTATCCCAACCATCTTGATGATGAGGACTATCACAAGGCCGATCAGAGCTGTTATGTCCGCTTGGCCGATGCTGTGGATCGCACCAGCGTTCAGCAAATCTCTATTGAAGATGCCCACCGCTACAATGATCTTTCCGTGCTGGAGCTCTTCGAGCGCTCAACAGTGATCTTCGGGGCCGTAGCCATTGCCAAGAGCCGGGTTGAGGAGGTGGATGAGATTGTCGACCGTCTCAGAGCAGCGCTGGATCATATCGACCGGGAACGCCTGGTGGCCGCGCCTGACTGCGGCTTGGGCCTGCTCGGCAAGTCGCTTGCTGTCGAGAAATTGAAGCGGCTGAGCGCCGCAGCAAAGGTGGCGTGATCGCGCTGATGGCCTGCAACAGGGCGCGTCATGGGTGACAGGCTGATGTTTACCTATGGCCATACGTGCGAAGGCGCGCTATCACAGGCAGCAACATCCACATTTCAGTTTGAAGGACCCTCGCCATGAGTGAAGCGGCCGTCTCCTCCTCGCACCCTGTGAAACTTCAGGACAAGGCTTTTTTCAACTGGGAAGACCCCCTGCATCTGGACGAACAGCTCTCCGAAGATGAGCGCATGATCCGCGACAGCGTTCGCGCTTATGCCCAGGACAAGCTGGCGCCGCGCGTACAGAAAGCCTTCCGGGACGAGACGTTCGACCGGGAGATCATGAATGAATGCGGCGAACTTGGCCTCTTGGGCGTGATGGTGGATCCCGAATATGGCGGTTCGGGTCTTGGCTATGTGGCCTATGGCCTGATCGCCCGGGAGATTGAGCGGGTGGATTCCGGCTACCGTTCGGCCATTTCCGTGCAGAACTCTCTGGTGATGCATCCAATCAACGCCTATGGCTCTGAGGCGCAAAAGCAGAAGTATCTGCCTAAACTGGCCACTGGTGAATGGGTCGGCTGCTTCGGCCTGACCGAGCCTGATGCCGGCTCTGATCCAGGCAGCATGAAGACCCGGGCCAAACGCGTGGACGGCGGGTTTGTGCTTAACGGGGCCAAGATGTGGATCTCCAACTCACCGATTGCCGATGTGGCGGTGGTGTGGGCCAAGCTGGAGGATGAAGGTATTCACGGCTTCATCGTCGAGCGCGGCATGAAAGGCTTCTCGACCCCGAAGATCGAGGGCAAGTTCTCGCTCAGAGCTTCGGTGACCGGCGAGATCGTTTTGGAAGATGTTGAGGTGCCCGAGGAGAACCTGCTTCCCAACGCGCGGGGCCTAAGCGGCCCGTTTGGCTGTTTGAACAAGGCCCGCTTCGGCATTTCCTGGGGGGCCATGGGGGCTGCTGAGGATTGCTGGCACCGGGCGCGCGACTATGTGATGGACCGCAAGCAGTTCGGCAAGCCGCTGGCGGCCAATCAGCTGGTACAGAAGAAGCTGGCTGACATGCAGACGGAGATCGCCATTGGCCTGCAGGGCGCGCTGGCGCTGGGCCGTGCGCTGGAGGCCGGCACGGGAGCGCCGGAATCCATCTCTCTGATGAAGCGGAACAATTGCGGTAAGGCGCTGGACATTGCCCGCCTTGCCCGCGACATGCACGGCGGCAACGGGATCTCGGACGAATATCACGTGATCCGCCATCTGGTGAACCTGGAGACTGTGAACACCTATGAGGGCACCCATGATGTGCACGCGCTGATCCTCGGCCGCGCGCAGACGGGTATTCAGGCGTTTATGTGACCCACCCCCGCGCAAGGACGCAGGGGGGCGGCTACTCCACCTCCTCCTTCTTCAACGTGATCGAAAACTGCGCGCTGCCGTTGATGTAGAGGCTGTTGGGCCGGTTGTGTTGGTGGCGGAGCTGGGTGGTGACGTTGAGGTTTGTGAGCTGGCAGCTCTGCGCGATCGTGCTGCGCAAGGTCTTACATTCTTCCTGGGCCATCCTATAGATCAGCTTGCGCCCCATCTTTTGGATTGCGGCGACGGCCTTGTCGTTGGTCTCTGCCAACGGGGTCTGCGAGTTGAAGCTTACGCTCACGTTCACCGTGTTGGTGTGATAGGGCGAGACCAGGCGGGCGGTGGCCGAGCCGGCGCCAGCTGAAGTTGCCAGCACGGCAGCAACGGCAGCGCTGATCAGGGTGGTTTTGGTGAAACGGCGGATACGCATAACACTCTCCTTTAAAAGGTTCAGATGATGAACCTATGACGCACGCCGCGCCAATTTCCTTGGAGAGTTTTCGGAATTTCTGTGCAGATGCCGCGCCCTAGGCTGCCTGCTCGTCGGTGCGCTTGTCCACCAGAGCCACCACATCGCCAATGATGCCGGTGAGCTCATAGTCCTTCGGCCGGTAGATGGCCGCAACCCCAAGCTGCTTCAGAATGGCTTCGTCCTCGGTGGGAATGATGCCGCCCACCACCACGGGCACATGGTCGTGACCCTTTTCGCGCAGGCCGTTCATCACATCACGCACCAACGGCACATGGCTGCCGGAGAGGATCGAGAGGCCGATCACATGAACGCCTTCGTTGACCGCTGCATCAATAATCTCTGCCGGGGTGGAGCGGATGCCCTCATAGACCACCTCCATGTTGCAGTCTCCGGCTCGCACGGCAATTTGCTCTGCGCCATTCGAGTGGCCGTCGAGGCCCGGTTTTCCGACCAGGAAGCGGGGCGTTGCGCCAAGCTTCTTGGCGAGACGCGCCACGGCCAGGCGAACCTGTTCGATGTCTTCGCCTTCGGTGGAGATTTCTATGGTGTTGACGCCGGTGGGCGCGCGGTATTCGCCGAAGACCTCTCGCAGGGTTTCGCCCCACTCGCCGGTGGTGACCCCTGCCTTTGCGGCGGCAATGGAGGGCTCCATGATGTTGGCGCCCTCTTCTGCGGCGCGTTTCAGAGCGGCGAGGGCCGCTTGAACCTCAGCCTCATCACGCTCTTTGCGCCAGGTTTTCAGGGTCTCGATTTGCTCATACTCAACATTGTCGGAGACCGTGACAATGTTCTCTTCGCCCCCCGCGCTCAAGGGGGAGGCTTCCGTTTCAGTGTAGGCATTGACGCCGATGACGATCTGATCGCCGGCTTCAATGGCTTTGACGCGCTCGGTGTTGGATTCAACCAGACGCTCCTTCATATAGCCGCTTTCCACCGCGGCCACCGCGCCGCCCATGGTATCGATCTTCCGAAGCTCGGCCCGGGCCTCCTCTTTCAGGGCGGCCACTTTGGCCTCAATCACCTCAGAGCCGTCGAAAATGTCGCCGTATTGCAAAAGGTCGGTTTCAAACGCCAGCACCTGCTGCATGCGCAAGGACCATTGCTGGTCCCAGGGGCGCGGCAGGCCCAAAGCCTCGTTCCACGCCGGCAACTGCACCGCCCGGGCGCGGGCCTTCTTCGACAGCGTCACCGCGAGGGTTTCCAGAAGGATGCGGTAGACATTGTTTTCCGGCTGCTGCTCGGTGAGGCCCAGGCTGTTGACCTGCACCCCATAGCGGAAGCGCCGGTAGCGCTCGTCTTCCACTCCATAGCGTTCCCGGCAGATTTCATCCCACAGATCCACGAACGCCCGCATCTTGCAGAGCTCCGTGATGAAGCGGATGCCTGCATTCACAAAGAACGAGATGCGCCCCACGGCCTTGGGGAAGTCCTGCGGTGAAAGGCTGCCTGAGGCTTTCACCCGGTCGAGCACCTCACAGGCGATGGCCAGCGCAAAGCTCAGCTCCTGAACCGGCGTCGCCCCGGCTTCCTGCAGGTGGTAAGAGCAAATGTTGGTGGGGTTCCATTTGGGCATCTCCTTGTAGGTCCAGGAGATAATGTCGGTGATCAGACGCAAGGAATGATCCGGCGGGAAGATGTAGGTGCCGCGGGAAAGGTATTCCTTGATGAGATCGTTCTGCACCGTTCCGGTGAGCTTGGGCCGCTCGGCGCCCTGTTCATCGGCCACCGCCACATAGAGCGCCAACAGCCAGGGGGCCGTGGCGTTGATGGTCATGGAGGTGTTCATTTCCTCCAACGGGATCTGGTCGAACAGAGCCCGCATGTCGCCAATATGGGAGATGGGCACCCCAACCTTGCCCACTTCGCCGCGCGCCAGCACATGGTCTGAATCGTAGCCGGTTTGCGTCGGCAGATCGAATGCCACTGAAAGGCCGGTTTGTCCTTTGGCCAGGTTGCCCCGGTAGAGTGCGTTGGAGGCGGCCGCGGTGGAGTGGCCCGCATAGGTGCGGAAAATCCAGGGGCGGTCGGGTTTTGATGCTTCACTCATGAGACTTTGGCCTTGGTCTGACGCAATTGTTCGCAGTTGCAATAAAGATGCCTTAATGGGCTTGGGTGCGCAAGTATCCATTGGTTTGAGGCAATTTCCTGCCCAAATTCACCAAAACTGTGAGTCCAACACTCTTACGAAAGTCCAGTTTGTTGCACTGCAAAAGTTCTGCTATACACTCCTGGAGTTTATCAAAGCACTAAGGGTGATGACGATGAGTGCACGGGCAGATGTTGTGGCGCAGCCGCCGGCGAACGAGGACGCGCCGGTGAAAGACCTCTACGAACTGGGCGAAATTCCCCCTCTGGGCCATGTGCCTAAGCAAATGTACGCCTGGGCCATCCGCAAGGAACGGCACGGGAACCCGGACACGGCCATGCAGGTGGAAGTGCTGCCCACCTGGGAGATCGACAGCAACGAGGTTCTGGTGCTCGTGATGGCTGCAGGCGTCAACTATAACGGCGTTTGGGCTTCGCTCGGCAAGCCGCTTTCCCCGCTGGATGTGCACAAGCAGGACTATCACGTGGCCGGCTCTGATGCCTCGGGAATCGTTTGGGCCGTGGGCCGCAAGGTGAACAACTGGAAAGTGGGCGATGAAGTCGTCATCCACTGTAACCAGGACGACGGCGACGACGAAGAATGCAACGGCGGTGATCCCATGAATTCGCCCACCCAGCGCATTTGGGGATATGAGACCGGAGACGGCTCGTTTGCCCAGTTCTGCCGGGTGCAGTCGCGCCAGCTGATGCCGCGCCCCAAGCACCTGACCTGGGAAGAAAGCGCCTGCTATACGCTGACGCTGGCCACCGCCTACCGCATGCTGTTCGGCCACCGGCCGCACACCTTGAAACCCGGCCAAAACGTGCTGGTTTGGGGGGCTTCCGGCGGTCTTGGCTCTTATGCGGTTCAGCTGTGTGCGGTCTCCGGCGCCAACGCAATCGGGGTGATTTCTGAGGAAGACAAGCGCGATTTCGTGCTCTCGCTCGGTGCCAAGGGTGTGATCAACCGCAAGGACTTCGACTGTTGGGGCCAAATGCCCACCGTGGGAACGGACGAGTACAATAAGTGGTTCAAGAGCGCCCGTGAGTTCGGTAAGGCCATCTGGGACATTACCGGCAAGGGCGTGAACGTGGACACGGTGTTTGAGCACCCGGGTGAAGCCACCTTCCCGGTCTCCTGTTTCGTGGTGAAACGGGGCGGCATGGTGGTGTTTTGCGCAGGCACCACGGGCTACAACCTCACCATGGATGCACGCTATGTGTGGATGCACCAGAAGCGCGTTCAGGGCTCACACTTTGCCAACCTCATGCAGGCGGCCCAGGCCAACCGGCTGATGATGAGCCGCCGTCTTGATCCTGTAATGTCTGAGGTGTTTGGCTGGGATCACATCCCCAAGGCCCATATGCGCATGATGAACAATGAGCATAAGCCGGGCAACATGGCGGTGCTGGTGTCTGCGCCCACAACGGGGCTTCGCACCTTCGAAGACGTGCTTGAAGCGTCAGCCAGCTGAGGCGATGAGGGTGGAGTTTAGGGCTCCGCCGCCGCCAGGCGCGAAACGTTCAAGCCGACACAATCCATGGCCGCACGCCCGTTGCCGGTGAGCCAGTTCATGGACGCGGTGAGGCGATCCTGCACATCCTGCGGCTCTTTGGCCACGCGCCTGGCAACCTTGCTGACGCGGCTCACCATGGTTTTCCGCAGGTCTGCAGCGAAGGTTTGCACCACTGGATCTTCCGTGGCGTCAAAACTGTTCTGAGAAGCAAAGCGGAAGGCGGCTGCGGCCGAATCCGCCAGGATGTCCGTATAATAAGCGGGCAGTTCGCCGCCTGATCTGTTCTCCAGGCAGGTTTTCGTCGCCAAGAGGATCAGGCGTTCTGCTTCAGCGGGCGAGGAGTTGAAGAGCTCCACAGTGCCCAGCACCCCTTTTTTGTAGTTATCATGGCTTTTCCAAGTGGCGAGACCTTGAAGGCCAAACAGCGTCACTCCGATTAAGGAAAAGAACCCAATTGCGATCATGCGAAACATGGCGGTCTCCCAGAACCAGTTGGCGGGACCTTATCGAGCAGGACTTAAGCTTCGCGTAATGCGCTTTGGACAATTTTTAAGAACCGGGTGTACCTAAACTGATCTACGTTACCAGGATGATCTTGCCGATGTGGGCAGAGCTTTCCATCATCTCATGGGCCTTCTCCGCCTCTGCCAACGGGAACTCGGCATGGATCACCGGTTTGATCTTGCCCGCTTCGATCAAGGGCCAGACCGTTTCCTCCAGCGCAGCGGCAATCGCCCCCTTCTCCTCCGTGCTTCGGGGTCTGAGGGTGGAGCCGGTGAGGGTCAGGTGCTTGACCAGAAGAGGTGTGAAGTTGACCTCGGCCGTGGGGCCGTTGAGGAAGGCAATGTTGACGATGCGACCGCCCTTGGCCGCAACTTTGAGATTGCGCTCGATGTAATCGCCGCCCACCATGTCCAGCACCACGTCGGCGCCGCGTTTCTCGGTGGCTTCCTTCACCACGGCCACATAGTCTTCTTCCATGTAGTTGATGGCCCGTTCGGCGCCCAGATCTTCGCACGCCTTGCATTTTTCAGCTGAACCCGCGGTGGCGAACACCCGTGCGCCCAGGTTGGAGGCGATCATGATGGCCGTGGTGCCGATGCCGCTGGAGCCGCCATGAACCAGCAGCACTTCGCCGGGTTTCAAGGCCCCGCGCTCAAACACATTGGTCCACACGGTGAAGAAGGTTTCCGGCAGGCCGGCAGCTTCCGACATGGAGAGCCCGGCCGGCACGGGCAGGCAGGTGGCTTCGGCCACGGTCACATATTCCGCATAGCCCCCGCCATGCACCAGGGCGCAGACCTCATCGCCCTCTTTGAACCGCGATGTGCCGCGCCCGGCGGCGGCAACCGTGCCGGCCACCTCCAGGCCCGGCAGTTCTGAGGCGCCCGGAGGGGGCGGATAGAGGCCCTTGCGTTGCATCACGTCCGGCCGGTTCACGCCGGCAGCGGCCACTTTGATGAGCACCTCACCTTCGCCCGGATAGGGGGTTCTGACCTGCGTGGGCTTCAGGGCATCCGGGCCGCCGGCGAAAGCAATCTCAACGGCGGCCATCTTTTCGGGAATGGACATGTGGTCTAAACTTACTCGTTTTGATGGTTCTGGCCTGATTGCTTAGTGCTAGAACAAGACAGTGTCCATGCCCGCGGGTCGCAAACGGGCAGCAATTGTGATGGAGGCCGTGAAAAAATGTTTGATGACGATGAGCGCCCGAAACCTCAACCTGACATCGTGATCGGGGCCGATCTTTCCACAATATCCATCGATGAGTTGGAAAAACGAATCACCATATTGGAAGCGGAAATTTCACGTTTGCGCGAAGAGATTGTCTCAAAACAGGCCACGAAGGCCTCCGCGGAAAATTTTTTCAAGAGTTAATTGGCGATACAGCTTTGTCGCGAAACTGTAACAATTTCAACATGCTATTGAAATTTAGCCTGTTAATAGCCTGTGCCCTTTTAGAGAAAATTTAATTTAAATTGTCCGCGTTAACCATTTGGTAAGGGTTAATGCAGTAGTTTCATTAACGTAATCCAGTCTTCTGGATTCTCTGAGTGGCTCCTGTCCACTCTGTTTGACGCCTCCCTGTTAAACTTAGAGCCGCCCATAGCGGCTCTTTTTTTTTGCCCGGTCTCTCAAGGCGGGGTTGATTTGGTTTGGCATCCCTTTTGCTCTATCGTGCTCTAGCGCATGGCGTTGCGTTAACGAAGCTTTATTGCCTTGGTTGACCCGCTCTGCAAAGTGTTTGATCTTAACAAAGAGCCTGAACCATCCGTTAATGCTCTTTGGGCGGGTAGAGAGAGTAATGGTCGATAGTAAGAGTAATCACCCTGACGAACAGGGCGCGGCCCCTGTGGAGTTTGGTATCCGCTTTGCCGGATCCAAAATGTTCACGCAGATTTTCCAAGATGGTATGGGTTTGGTGGAAGAGACCGCCGCCTATCTGGATGGAAAGGGCCGGCAAGACGCCAAACGGCTGGATCGGCATGCCTCCATCGCGTATGCCACTGAAAGCATGCGGCTCACCACCCGGCTGATGCAGCTCGCCTCATGGCTGTTGCTGCAGCGCGCGGTGGGCGAAGGCGAGATGACGCCGGAAGAGGCCGAACGGGAAAAGCACCGGGCGAGCCTGGGCGATGTGAGCCACACGATCTCCAAGCGTTCAGAGCGCGTACTGCCGGAGGACCTGAAGGATCTGATCACCCGCTCCATCCGCCTTTATGAGCGGATCACGAAGCTGGATGAGATGCTGCGCAACAATGGCGAGCCGCGTGAGCCCGCCAGCAACCCGCTGAACGACCAGATGGACAAGCTCCAGGCGGCGTTTGGGCAGAAGCGCTAGAGCAAACGCAAAAAACCCGGCCTTGAAGCCGGGTTTTTCTTTGGCTGATAAAGCCGGAAGCTTATTTCTTGCCCAGGAAGCCGAACTTCTCGTTGAACTTGGAAACGCGGCCGGCGCGGTCCACCAGCTGGGTGTTGCCGCCGGTCCAGGCCGGATGGGTGTCCGGATCAATATCGAGGGTCAGCGTGTCGCCTTCAGAGCCGTAGGTTGAACGGGTCTGGAAGGTGGAACCATTGGTCAGGGCGACCGTGATGGTGTGGTAGTCGGGATGGGTATCTTTTTTCATCGGATATCTCGCAAATTCTTGCAACACCAGCTATGGCTGGTCCGGGGATTGCCCCAGATGTGTTGGCGGGCCATATACAGGACCTGACAAGCTGTGGCAAGGCTCGATCGTGCCGGAACGGGCGTGATCGTAAAGAAAGTGATAGGGGTGTCGACAGACGTGTCTCAGGAAGAGCGTTCTCAATCAGGTGCGGCTAACGATCTGCTGTCGCTTGAGGATCAGGCCAAGCGGCGTCCAAAGGGCAATTCCGTGCGCCCTCTGGTCTCTCTCTTGCCGTTCGTTCTGCGCTACAAGGTGGTGATGGTGATGGCCTTCATCGCGCTCACTGTGGCCGCCGGCGTGACCCTGGCGGTGCCCGTGGCCATCCGCCGGGTGATTGATGAAGGCTTTTCTGAAGACAATGCCGCCATGGTGGACAATTACTTCCTGGCCATGCTGGCTGTGGTGTTGGCCCTGGCGGTGGCCAGCTCGCTGCGCTTCTACCTGGTGACGTGGCTGGGCGAGCGGGTGGTGGTGGACCTCAGGACCGCCGTCTTTGAACATCTCACCTTATTGTCTCAATCATTCTACGAGGTGACGCGCACAGGCGAGGTCCTGTCGCGGCTCACCGCCGACACCACCCAGATCAAATCCACCTTCGGGGTCACGGCATCTCTCGCCCTGCGCAACATATTTCTGCTGGTGGGCGCCGTGATCATGATGTTCCTGACCAGCTTTGAGCTCTCCGGCCTCGTGCTGCTCGCCATCCCCGCCATCGTTCTACCCCTGGTATTGTTTGGGCGCTGGGTGCGCAGGCTCTCGCGCAATGCGCAAGACACACTGGCCGGAACCGCGGCCATGGCCTCAGAAAACCTGTTGTCGATCTCCACGGTCCAGGCCTTCACGGCCGAGGAGTTTGCCCGTTCAGAGTTTAACGAAGCCTCCGAGGTTTCCTTCCTGGCTGCCCGAAGCCGCGCCATTGCGCGCTCGGTGCTGGCGGCGACCATCATCTTTGTGTCCATGGGCGCCATTGTGGGCGTGTTGTGGTATGGCGCCCAGAACGTCATGAGCGGTACCATGAGCGGCGGCCTGCTCACGCAGTTCGTGCTCTATGCCACCTTCGCGGCTGGTGCCATGAGCGCCCTTTCGCAGGTCTGGGGCGAGGTGCAGCTCGCTGCGGGTGCAGCGGAACGCTTGGCTGAACTGCTGGAAACCGATCCGGTGATTGCCCCGCCTCAGCAGCCCACCAAGCTGCCGGAGCCGCCGCGCGGAGAGATCGCGTTTAAGGACGTCACCTTCACCTATCCCACCCGGCCGGACCAACGCGCTCTAAGCGGGCTGAACCTCACGGTAAAACCTGGTGAGACAGTGGCGATTGTGGGTCCATCCGGCGCCGGCAAGAGCACCTTGTTCAACCTGCTCCTGCGCTTCTACGATCCGGACAGCGGCACGGTCTCGGTGGATGGCGTGGATGTGCGCAAGGCCAATCCGGTTGCCGTGCGCGAACGCATGGCGCTGGTGCCTCAGGACACGGTGATCTTCTCATCCTCCGTGGGCGAGAACATCCGGTATGGCAAGCCCAGTGCGGACCAGCATGAGATTGAAGAGGCGGCCAAAGCGGCCCTCGCCGATGAGTTTGTCTCCACCATGCCTGAGGGATACGGCACGCGCGTTGGTGAGCGGGGCATGACCCTTTCCGGCGGTCAGCGTCAACGCATTGCCATTGCCCGGGCAATCCTGCGCGATGCGCCGATCCTGCTGCTCGACGAGGCTACGAGTGCCCTGGACGCGGAGGCTGAAACCAAGGTTCAGAAGGCGCTGGACCATTTGATGAAGGGGCGCACCACCTTGGTGATTGCCCACCGGCTCTCCACAGTGCGCAATGCTGACCGCATTCTGGTGCTGGACGGCGGCAAGGTGGTGGATGAAGGAAGCCATGACGAGCTGGTGAAGAAGGGCGGCCTCTATGCGCGGCTTGCCAGCCTCCAGCTGCTGGACCGTGGATCCGACCAGCTGGAGCCCGCCGCCGAGATGGCGGCGGAGGCAGGCTAGAATCCGGTGCGGTTCAGGCGGGCTCAAGTGTCGGCCCAACCCTCATACACCGCCATGTAAGCATCACCTATGGTTTTGAAGCGCCTCAGTTGGGCATCGTCGCCCGGTGCGGCCCCGAGGCTCAAGACAGGCTCAAGCCGGTTCCAGACGGTGCGCCAAGGTGTCACTTCCGGCCGGCAAGCGTGCGCAATTCTTCGAGCAGACCGGTGTCCAGCGCAATGGCGCCCTCATGCTGTTTGGCCGCCACCCGGGCGCGGCCGCGCTCGCCGGGCAGGGTAATCGGCTGGCCCGGCACTTCCGGGCGGCCTTGCCGGATGCGCGCGCACATGCGGTCCACGGCTGCCAGGTAGGCGTCCCGTCCGATCATCTTGCCCGGATCAATGGCGATGAAGG
>JAAUYD010162265.1_pt1 | contig 12003 bp, 14 predicted proteins | sample 7278101 | NCBI WGS metagenome assembly JAAUYD01 (sample SAMN14350128, study PRJNA611818) | marine sediment metagenome | isolation source: surface marine sediment (0.6m) | place: French Polynesia: Moorea | collected 2018-08 | reverse complement strand
GATCAAAGTGACCTTCCCAGAGCACATTTCCGCCATCAGTTACCTGGGTGAATGCGTTCATTTGCACCTCTGGGACCCACCTGCCACAAAAAACCCGGATAAAATAGGCACATGCCTTCCCGCCCCACAACCCGCCAACGCCGGTCTCAACGTCTGAGGGACAAGATCAGCGCCTCCAAGATCGTGGATCGACTTCAACGATTCGTTTCGGGCGAAGTGGAAATGTCTGCCAGTCAGGTTCGGGCGGCTGAAACCTTGCTGAAAAAGGTATTACCGGATTTGAAGCAGGTGGATGTTGGCAAGGTGCTACCAGCTACCGATGCCAGGATGATGTCGGAGTATGAGCTTCTGCAGGTATTGAGGGACCAGGAAGGCTTTGACAGGGAGTTTAGGAACCTTGTCCAAAGGTTTGCGGGCGAGCCAAATTGAAGCGGCCAGATAAGTCTTAATCTCCTGCCAAATCGAACCCGTTGCACTTTCCATGCACTTTGGCGTCAATTAAAGATGAGGGGGAGGGCGGTAAGTGATTGATTTGATGGTCGGGGTGAGAGGATTCGAACCTCCGGCCCCTGCCTCCCGAAGGCAGTGCTCTACCAGGCTGAGCTACACCCCGACCTGAGGGCTTCCTGATCAGGGGCACCGGTCGGGAGCCGGTACTGCAGGAAGGTCGCGATTGTACCTAGGGTGATGGGGGTGCGCAATCGCTGTGCCCCCCCGTTTTGCAGGCCAATAGGGACCTGTTACCAGCCGCCTCCGCTGCCTTCGGCCCGGGCCTTGATGTCCTCGAGATCCTGGTTGATGAGCTTCTTCATGGAGCCCACCATCATCCAGCCGGTCAGGACGCTGAGGATGCGGGCCAACAGGGTCTGGGGTTCGCCGCGGAAGGACATCTGGAGGCGGCTGCCGTCACCGTCGGGCTTGATGCTCATGCGGCTGATGTAGACGGCGCCGTGGTTTTCGGCCCGGGTCTGGTAGTAGGCGTTCTCCTCGGCCTCGGTAATCCACATGGTTTCAGTGGCTTCCTTGCCAAACATGATCCGGGATTCCTTCCATTTCAGGCCGACCAGTCCGGTCTCCGGTTTTTCCAGGACCTCAACGGCCTGGATGCCGCTGATGGTCTGGTCGCAATGTTCGATATCGGTGATGACCTGCCAGACCCGCTCCGGGGTGGCCGCGATGTTGATGTCTGCACTCATTTGCATGGCTGATCCTCCCTCGCCTTGGATGTCGCCGGAGTCCAAGGTTAACAGAGGGACGGCTATACTGGCGCCTTTTTTGAGCTGACGAATCATGTCCCAGGTTGCCGTCTCTACCAGTTCCAGCCTGGCCGCCGATGCCGCGGCCCGCATTGCCGAGGAGGGCGGCAACGCGGTGGATGCAGCGGTTGCGGCCTCCCTGGTGTCGGCCATCTGCGAGCCCGGCATGGTGTCCCTGGCGGCGGGCGGCTTTATCACCATCTGGCCGGAGTCGGGCGCGCCGGTGGCCATTGACGGTGGGGTGGAAATGCCTGGGCGGGGCGTTGAAGCCGAACGCTTCGGGCAGGCGGCCATCCAGGTCACCCTGGATTACCTGGGAGGCATGCGCACCCTGGTGGGGCCGGGCTCGGTGGCGATCCCCGGGGCACTGGCTGCTTATGCGCTGGCGTCACGCCGACATGGACGGCTGCCGTGGCGGGAGCTGGTGGCGCCGGCCGCGGAACTGGCCCGGGACGGGTTTCCCCTGCCGCCGACGTCTCACAGTTACCTGGGCTATTCACATCAGGCCATATTCGGGCTGGAAGCGCCCAGCCACCGGGCACTGCACGATGACCAGGGTGATCTGCTGGGCGTGGGGGCGTTGATCCACGTCGAGCACCTGGGCGACAGCCTGCAGGCCATAGCGGAAGAGGGTGCCGCCTGCTTTTATCACGGTGAGCTGGCCCAGCTTATGTCGGATCACGTGATGGGGCAGGGCGGCCTGCTGTCCCGGGAGGACCTGGCGAGCTACACGGCCCATGAGGTATCGCCGGTCCGCTTCGACCTGGCGGACTGGAGCCTGGCCAGCGCTCCGCCGCCGTCGGTGGGTGGCGCACTGCTGGGCGCCATGATCAGGCTGGGAAAAGACTTTCCGCCCAATGTGACCTGGACCGGGCAACTGGTGGCCGAAATCGTTCAGGTGCAGGACGCGGTGCTGTCCTACCGGGTGAACTACCTGGATCACGCCGAGGATTTTGACGAGAAAAGCCTGGAGTTCTTCCGCCGGGCCGACGAGGGCCTTCTGCGCCTGGCCGGCGGGTCGCCCAGCACGGTGCATACCTCCACCGTGGACGATGCCGGCCTGGCCTGTTCCATTACCATATCGGCCGGCTACGGATCCGGCGTTATGCCGCCGGGGACGGGCATCTGGCTGAACAACTGCCTGGGTGAGCTGGAGTTGAACCAGCGTGGCTTCCAGTCCGCTGCCCCCGGGACCCGCCTGCTGTCCAACATGGCGCCCACGGTGGGTCGCAGCGCGTCCGGGGACGTGCTGTCCATCGGGTCACCCGGCTCCAGCCGCATTACTTCGGCCCAGATGCAGGTGCTGCTGAATCACCTGGTGCTGGGCATGAGCCTGGCGGACGCGGTGGCCCACCCGCGGCTGCACGTGATTCCTTCTCCTGAGGGGCCCACCGTGGCCCACGAGCCGGGAGTACCGGTTGACGGGCTGACCGCCCTCAAGCGGCCCTTCAGCCACCGGGACGTCTACTTTGGCGGCGCCGCAGCGGTAAGACACGACCGGGGCGGGCGGTTCGACTGCGTAGCCGACCCCCGCCGGTCAGGGGCTACCGCCGTGGCCGGCGTCGCCTGAGCGGTCCTGTCATTCACTGCCGCGGAGAAATTCTCCCCCAAAGTTTACCTTTTTCGGCTTGGCTCACTGCGCCGATTAGGTATCATTAGAGGATTGTGTCGACACCTTATTCGACACCACTGGAGAGCGGGAATTTCTCCGGAAATCGCCCGTGATCCGGTCGCATTGATGATTCAGGAATGATGTCCAAGACCAACGGTGCAACCAGTCCTTTCGCTGATGTGTCCCTGATCGGGCCCGGCGAGCCTCCGCCCTACCGGGTGGTGAACGAGGCTGCCCAGGGGCAGGCTCTGCTGGTATGTGACCACGCCAGCAACCTGATACCCCACGCGCTGGCGGAGCTGGGACTGGATTACCGGTCACGGCAGAAGCACATCGCCTGGGACATGGGCGCCGAGCGCGCCACCCAGTACCTGGCCCGGCATCTCAACCTCACCGCGGTGCTGGCGGGTTATTCGCGGCTGGTCATGGACCTCAACCGCAAACCCGACCTGCCGGCGGCCTTTCCCGAGGAAAGCGACCATATCCTGGTGCCCGGCAACCAGGGGTTGAGCTACGAAGAAAAAGCCCTGCGCAAGAAAACCTTCTTCGATACCTACCACGGCGCCATCGAGTGAGAGTTGGACAAGGTGCGGGCCCGGGGCCAGGTGCCGGCGCTGGTGTCGATCCACAGCTTTACCCAGGCCCTGTTCATGGAGGCCGAGCGGCCCTGGCAATACGGGGTGCTTTACGACAAGGACGACCGCATCGCAGTAGGGCTGAAAGCCTTTTTCGGGCGGCACCCGGAAGTGCGATTCGGCGACAACGTGCCCTACTCCGGCGAACACCCCGATGATTTCACCGTAGATCATCATGGTGAAGGGGCAGGGATTCCCTGCATCGGCATTGAAATCCGGCAGGATCTGCTGGCCACCCAGATCAGTTTTCAGCACTGGGTGGGCCTGTTGTGTGAAGCCCTGCGCGAGGTCCTGGCGGATCCGTCGCTTTACCAGCTGCGTCCCGGATTCAACGCGCCGGCGCGTCCCCGGTTCGACCGATTCCTGGAGCCGCTGCCCGAAACCTCCTGAAATTCACCCTCAGGGTATTTACTCCCCAGGCCAATTGTCTTAATGTATTAACGTATTAGTACATTCACACCCTGAATTCAGATCGCAAACTCAGATCGCAATCCATGAAAGCACACGACCAGCAGACCCAGGAAATGGTCACCCGGGCGCGGCGGGAGCTGTACCGGGCCTTTGCCGTCCTGGACAGCGAATCCGACGTGCGCGGATTCCTGCTGGACCTGTGTACCCCGGCGGAAATAGAAGCCATGGCGGACCGGTGGCGGGTGGTGCCCCTGCTCAAGCAGGGCGTGCCCTATCGCGAGATTCACGACCGCACGGGTGTCAGTGTGACCACGGTCGGGCGGGTTGCCCGATTTCTTGAAAGCGGTAACGGCGGATACGAGGCAGTTTATGCAAAGCTCTATGATTCCTGATGGCTCCCGGCTGAGAATAGCCATCCAAAAATCCGGCCGGCTGTCAGAGCCGTCCCTGCAGCTGCTGGAGCGCTGCGGCCTGCGATTTGCCCGCAGCAAAGACAAGCTGTTCTGTTTCGGCGAAAACGACCCGGTGGACCTGCTGCTGGTGCGTGACGACGACATTCCGGCGCTGCTGGTTGACGGCATCTGCGAGCTGGGCATCGCCGGGGAGAACATCGCCGAGGAACAGCGGCTGTCCCGGATTCGCCGTGGTGAGCCGGCGGAGTACCAGACCCTCAAGCGGCTGGATTTTGGCGGCTGCCGGCTGTCCCTGGCGGTGCCCGAGGAGTTCGACTATGACGGGCCCGAGGATCTGCAGGGCCTGCGGGTGGCCACCACCTATCCCGGTCTCACCGAGCGCTACCTGAAAGACCACGGCGTCAGTGCCCGTATCGTGCGGCTGTCCGGCTCGGTGGAGATCGCGCCCAGCCTGGGCACGGCGGATGCCATCGCGGACCTGGTCTCCACCGGCACGACCCTGCGTGCCAACCACCTGCGGGAGGTAGCGGTGATGCTGGAATCCCGGGCGGTGCTGCTGCAGGCCTCCAAGCAATTGTCCGCATCCCAGTCGGAGGTCTTGGACCGCCTGCTGTCGCGCATCGATGGTGTGCTGCAGGTCAAGGAGAGCAAATACGTGATGCTGCATGCCCCGCGGGAGCGCCTGGATCAGATTCGCGAGATCCTGCCGGGTGCCGAAGCCCCGACCGTGCTGCCCCTGGAAGGTCAGCCGGACAAGGTGGCGGTGCACGCGGTGTGCCGCGAAAACGTGTTCTGGGAACACCTGGAAGAGCTGAAAGCCGAGGGCGCCAGCGCGGTGCTGGTGCTGCCGGTGGAGAAAATGCTGGCATGAAGGTGCTGCAGTGGAACCAACTGGACCCGGCGGGGCGCGCTTCAGCCCTGGCGCGTCCCCAAAGCAGCCAGTCCGACGGGCTGCGCCAGGGCGTCGCCGCTATCATTCAGCGGGTGCGTGAGGGGGGCGACGAGGCGCTGGCGGCATTGACCGAGGAGTTGGACAGGGCGCCTGCGAAGACCCTGAAAACTGATCCGTCAGAACTCGTTGCGGCGGAAGAGGCCCTGGACGAATCCCTGCGCACGGCGCTGCTGGACGCCGTCAGCCGGATCAGGGCGTTTCACTCGGCCTGCATGCGCCGGGACGCCTCGGTGGCCACCGCCGTAGGGGTCGTCTGTGAGCGTGTCGCCCGGCCGATCCAGACCGTGGGTCTGTACGTGCCTGCAGGCAGCGCGCCGTTGCCCTCAACCACCCTGATGCTGGGTGTTCCCGCAGGCCTTGCGGGTTGCGCCAACGTAGTGTTGTGCAGTCCGCCCAACGACCAGGGGGACATCGATCCCACCGTGCTGGCAGCGGCGTCGCTGGTGGGCGTAAAGCAGGCCTACTGCGTGGGTGGTGCCCAGGCCGTGGCGGCCATGGCTTACGGTACGGACACGGTGCCCAAGTGCGACAAGATCTTTGGCCCCGGCAACGCCTGGGTCACCGCGGCCAAGACCCAGGTGTCGCTGGATCCGGACGGCGCCGCCATCGACATGCCGGCGGGGCCGTCCGAAGTCATGGTGGTTGTCGAGGATGCCGGAAACCCTGAATTTGCAGCGGCCGACCTGTTGGCCCAGGCGGAACACGGGCCTGATTCCCAGGCCATCCTGGTGGCTTTTTCCGAGCAGCACGCGCGCCGCGTGGTGGATCAGGTGGAGCGCCAGATGGGGGACCTCCCGCGCCAGGACATTGCCCGCCGGGCCATGTCCAACAGCCGCGCCATTGTGGTGTCCGATCGGGAGCAGGCCCTGGAGGTTGTGAATACATACGCTGCGGAGCACCTGATTCTGCAGCTGAAAGACGCCCGGGATTTCCTGGGCGGGGTGACTGCCGCGGGATCGGTGTTCCTGGGCGACTGGACCCCGGAGTCCGTGGGTGACTACTGCAGCGGCACCAACCACGTGCTGCCGACCTATGGCTACGCCAGGGCCCACAGCGGCGTCTCGGTGGACAGCTTCCAGACCCAGATGACCGTGCAGGAGCTGACCCCCCGGGGTCTGGCCACACTTGCCGACACCACCACGCGCCTGGCTGAGGTTGAGGGCCTGGAGGCCCATGCCCGGGCGGTTTCCCTGCGGATGAGCTACCTGAAACGCAACGGCCGGGTGTGAGCCGGCTATGAGCATCGTCAGTATCGCCCGGGAGGACATTCGCCAGCTGAAGCCCTACGCTTCGGCCCGGGCCATTGCCGGAATGGCGCCGGTGACCCTGAATGCCAACGAATCACCGTTCCTGTCGCCGGCGGATCCGGGCCTGGGCCTGAATCGCTATCCCGACCCCCAGCCCGGGGAACTGGTTCAACGCGTGGCCTCACTGTTTGAGCTGGCGCCGGAGCAGGTGCTGGTGGGACGCGGCAGCGACGAGGGCATCGACCTGATCCTGCGGGCTTTCTGCCGCGCCGGCCAGGACGCCATGGTGCAGTGTCCACCGACCTTCGGCATGTATGCCATTGCGGCACGAATCCAGGGCGCTGGTATCGTCGATGTGCCGCTGATTTCCGATACGTTCAAGCTGGACGAGACGGGGGTCCTGGCCGCCTGCGACGAGCAGCCGGTGAAAGTCGTGTTTCTCTGCAGCCCCAATAATCCCACCGGCAACGCCATCGACCTGGACACCGTGGCCCGCATCTGTGAGTCACTGGCGGGACGGGCCCTGGTGGTGGTGGACGAGGCCTACGGTGATTTCTGCGACACACCTGGCGCGGTCACGCTGCTCCAGCGATTCGACAACCTGGCGGTGCTGCGAACCCTGTCCAAAGCCTACGCCCTGGCAGGATTGCGCTGCGGGCTGGTGCTGTCCCATCCGGAGGTGATCAGCCTGCTGCTGCGCATCCTGGCGCCATACCCGGTTCCGGCCCAGACCGCCGACGTGGTCTTGCGGGCCCTGGGGGAGGCCCAGCGGCGGGAGCAGCAAAAAGTCGTCTCCGTGCTGATAGACTCTCGAGATAATTTGTTCAAGCAATTGAAAAATATAAAAATAGTTGAAAAGGTATGGCCCAGCGAAGGTAACTTTCTGCTGTTCCGGGTAGCCCAAGGCCATGATCTGTGGCGGTACCTGGCCGATCAACAGGTGCTGGTGCGCGACGTCAGCCACTACCCGGGGCTGGACAACTGCCTGCGGGTCTCGGTGGGGGCCGCCCACGAGAACGCTCGATTCCTGTCGCTGCTGGAGGACTACCGCCCGTGAGCAAGCGCAAGATTCTATTCGTCGACCGGGACGGTACGCTGATCATCGAGCCCGAGGATTTCCAGATCGATCGGCTGGACAAACTGGCCCTGGTGGAAGGCGTCATCCCGGCACTGCTGGAGCTGCAGGCGGCCGGCTATGAGCTGGTCATGGTGAGCAACCAGGACGGTCTCGGCACGGCGTCTTTTCCCCAGAGCGACTTTGACGGCCCGCAGCAGCTGATGCTGCAGATCTTTGAATCCCAGGGCATCACGTTTTCCGCCATCCATATCGATCCCTCCATGCCGGAGGAGCGCTCGCCCAACCGCAAGCCGGGCATTGGCATGCTGCTGCCGTACCTGAAGGACGGCTCCCTGGATCTGAACAACAGTTTTGTTATCGGCGATCGCGAGACGGACCTGCAGCTGGCGCACAACATGGAAATCGGCGGGCTGCGCATTGCACCGCGGCCGGGCGACGAGGGTCTCAGCTGGCCGGAGATTGTCAGCGCGGTCCTGGGCCGCGACCGCACCGCAAAATCCCGCCGTGACACCAACGAGACCCAGATCGGTGTCCGGGTCAACCTGGACCAGGGCGGGCCGGTCAGCATCGATACCGGCATCGGTTTTTTTGACCACATGCTGGAGCAGCTCTGTGCCCACGGCGGTTTTGCGCTGTCCCTGGAGTGCAAGGGTGATCTGCACATCGACGAACACCATACGGTGGAGGACTGCGCCCTGGCCCTGGGTCAGTGCCTGTCCACTGCCCTGGGTGACAAGCGCGGCATCGGCCGCTACGGCTTTACCGTGCCCATGGACGAATCCCTGGCCGAAGCCGCCATCGACCTGAGCGGTCGCCCGAGCTTCAACTTCAGCGGGGCGTTCAGCCGTGACCAGGTGGGTGGGCTGTCCACGGAAATGGTCCGGCACTTCTTCCTCAGCCTGACCGACGCCCTGCGCTGCAGCCTGCACCTGAGCGTGACCGGTGACAACGCCCACCACATGGTGGAAGCCTGTTTCAAGGCCACCGGGCGGGCGCTGCGCCAGGCATTTGCGCGTTCCGGCAGCGTGCTGCCGAGCACCAAGGGGGTGCTTTGATGAACGTGGTGATGGTGGACTCCGGCGGGGCCAACATCGGGTCTGTGGTTTATGCCCTGGAGCGGCTGGGAGTAAAGGCGCGGCTGAGCGCTGACCCCGAACTGATCCAGGCCGCAGAACGGGTCATTCTGCCGGGCGTGGGCGCTGCGGCCGAAGGCATGCGGCGCCTGGGTGAACATGGCCTGGTGGAGCTGATTCCGCGTCTGCGTCAGCCGGTGCTGGGTATCTGCCTGGGCATGCAGCTGATGTTCCAGGGTTCGGCGGAAGGGGCTACGGACTGCCTGGGGGTGTTCCAGGGCCGGGCCGGACTGCTGCCCGACGATCCCGACCACCGGGTGCCCCATATGGGGTGGAACGGGTTACGGTTCCCCCGCAGCTGTCCGCTTTTCCAGGGAGTAGAACAGGGCAGCCACGTTTACTTTGTCCACAGCTATGCACTGCCCGTGACCGATGACATCGTGGCCGTGGCCGACCACGGCATTGAATTCGGCGCCGCCGCCTGGCGCGACAATTTTTACGCGACCCAGTTTCACCCGGAGCGATCGGCCTGGGTGGGTGAGCGCATTCTCAAAAATTTCCTGGAGTTACCATGCAGCTGATTCCGGCCATCGACCTGCGCAACGGGGGATGCGTCCGCCTGCGCCAGGGTGATTTTGAACAGCAGACCAGCTATGACGCGGACCCGACAGCCCTGGCCCGGGAATACCAGGCCGCCGGTGCGGAAATCCTGCACGTGGTGGACCTGGACGGCGCCAAGGCCGGCAGTCCCGCCCAGGTTGAACTGGTTGGACAAATGGCCCGGGCCATCGATATCCCGGTTCAGACCGGTGGCGGCGTGCGCACCCTGGACGACATCCAGCACCTGCTGGACGCCGGTGCCAGCCGGGTGGTGGTGGGAACTGTTGCGGTGCGTGATCCCGACACCGCGGGCCGCTGGCTGAAACAGGTTGGCGCCGATCGCATGGTGGTGGCCATGGATCTGCACCGGGATGCCGACGGCGGCTGGATGCCCGCCGTAGCAGGCTGGACCGAGGCCGGTGAACACGGCCTGGACTTCGTGCTGGACAGCATGCGGGGCTACGGGCTCAAGCACCTGCTGTGCACCGACATCAGCCGCGACGGCATGCTGACGGGACCCAACCGGGAGCTTTACCGGGAGCTTGCGGGACATCCGGGCCTGCAGGTCCAGGCCTCCGGCGGCGTCGGTACATTGGAGCACCTGGATGGGCTGAAGGATACGGGGGTCACCGGCGTGATCGTCGGCAAGGCCCTGCTGGACGGGCGCTTCACCGTGCAGCAGGCCCTGGAGGTGCTGGCCTGATGCTGGCCCGCCGGATCATTCCCTGCCTGGACGTGAAGGACGGCATGGTGGTCAAAGGCGTGCAGTTTCGCAATCACCGGGTCATGGGTGACATCGAGGAACTGGCGGAACGCTACCGCGACTGGGGTGCCGACGAACTGGTGTTTTACGACATCACCGCCAGCCCCGACGGGCGCGAGGTGGATCACGGCTGGGTGGAACGGGTGGCCCGGCGCATCAACATCCCGTTCTGCGTGGCCGGCGGCATTCGCAGCGTGCGGTCCGCCGGAATGGTGCTCAACGCGGGGGCGGACAAGATCTCCGTGAACACGCCGGCCCTGGAGAATCCAGGCCTGATCGATGAACTGGCCGAGGCGTTTGGGTCCCAGTGCGTTGTCGTGGGCGTTGACAGCCTGCAAACGGAGACGGGCTACACCGTGAAACAGTACACCGGCGATCCGGACCGGATGACCGACGCCCGCCGTGACACGGGACAGTGGATGCGCGAGGCCCAGGACCGCGGCGCCGGAGAGTTTGTGCTGAACTGCATGAACCAGGACGGGGTAAAAAGGGGCTATGATGTGGACCAGCTGAAACTCATGCGTCAGTCGCTGACCGTGCCCCTGATCGCCTCCGGCGGGGCCGGGACCGTGCAGCATTTTATCGATGTTTTCCAGCAGGCCGACGTGGATGGGGCACTGGCGGCCACGGTGTTCCACTCGGGAGAAATCGAGATACCCGGCCTGAAGGCGGATCTGGCCCGGGCGGGAATCCCCATACGGCAGGAACAGCAGCCATGATCGACATCAATTCCCTGGACTGGCAGAAGATGGACGGCCTGCTGCCGGCGATTATCCAGGATGCCGAGGCCGGTCACGTCCTGATGCTCGGCTACATGAATGCCGAAGCCCTGGCCAGGACCATTCAGATCGGCAAGGTCACCTTCTTCAGCCGCTCCAAGCAGCGACTTTGGACCAAGGGCGAAACCTCCGGCAACGTACTGGAGCTGGTGGATATTGCCCCGGACTGTGATAACGACGCCCTTTTGATATCTGCCCGGCCCGCCGGCCCCACCTGTCATCTCAACACCCGAACCTGTTTCGGTTCGGAAGCGCGCTTTGCCATGGGTTTTCTGGACGAACTGGCCCGGGTTATCCGGGGCCGCCGGGACGCCGACTTCGAGTCCAGCTACACTTCACGGCTGCTGGCGGACGGACCCAAGCGCATCGCCCAGAAACTGGGAGAGGAGGGGGTGGAAACGGCCCTGGCTGCGGTTGCCGGAGATGCCACCGAACTGGCCAACGAGGCGGCCGACCTGGTTTATCATCTGCTGGTGCTGCTGGAGTCCAGTGACGCCTCTCTGTCCGACGTGATTGACGTACTGGCCGAGCGGCACGCCGTTTCACCCTGAGGGAGTAAGCATGAATCCGCCGTTTGTCGCACCGGAAAGTCCCTACCTGGCGCCCTTCGAGGGCCGGTTGAATCACCAGGATTGCCATACCAGTCCGCCCGAATGGGCGCCGGGCAAAAAAGACCTGCGCAAGCAGCTCAAAATGCTGGCCAGGGAGATCGACCAGCAGCAGCGCATGCTCTATGCCCAGGATCGTTTTGCCGTGCTGCTGGTGTTTCAGGCGCTGGACGCGGCCGGCAAGGACGGCACCATCCGGGCGGTGTTCAACCGGGTCGATCCCAATGGCCTGCACGTGGCCTCCTTCAAGGCCCCCACCCACGAGGAGGTTGAGCACGATTTCCTGTGGCGAACCACCAAAGAACTGCCCCGCCGCGGCAGCATCGGCGTGTTTAACCGCAGCTACTACGAAGAGGTGCTGGTGGTGCGGGTTCACCCTGAGTTCCTGGGCGGCCAGAACCTGCCGCCCTGGGACAGCCTGGACGCCCTGTGGCAGCAGCGCTACGAAGCCATCCGCCAGCATGAGCTGCACCTTGCCCAGTCCGGCACCGTGGTCATCAAGTTCTGGCTCAAGCACTCCCGGGAGGAGCAGCGCCAGCGCTTCCTGGATCGCCTCACCGAACCCGAAAAACACTG
>JAAUYD010115945.1_pt1 | contig 12003 bp, 11 predicted proteins | sample 7278101 | NCBI WGS metagenome assembly JAAUYD01 (sample SAMN14350128, study PRJNA611818) | marine sediment metagenome | isolation source: surface marine sediment (0.6m) | place: French Polynesia: Moorea | collected 2018-08 | reverse complement strand
CCACTGAAACCATAAGACAGCCGGCCCTGTGCAGCATGCGCAACAATTCGTCGTCCGCATGCCCCACCCTCACAGCGCAATTGAATTGGAGCCCCAATGGTTTCGTCGCCAGCAGTTCGCAGAGCGCTGCGATCCGGTTACGATTGAGAGTGAAGAGGTCATCGTAGATGTTCAGGTGGCGAATTCCGAATCGCGACCGCAGGTACTCCATGTGCCCGTAAATATACCCGGGAGAGTTATACCGGAACCCTTGTTGAAATACCGACCGATCGCAATAGGAACACTGGAAGGGGCATCCCCGGCTGGTGACCATGGTGGCACCGGGCGTCATGATATAGCTGAACAGCGGTAGACGGTACCCATGGGGAAAGTGATCCAGTTTTTCATAGGCAGGAAAGGGCAGGTCATCGAGGTTTTGTATGTGCCGGCGCTGGGGATTGGTGACCGCCCGACCATTGTCCCGCCACACCAGCCCGCTGATCTCCTGGAAGCTGCGACCAGCAGCCAGCTCGCTCATGGTGACCTCGCCTTCCCCCATGGCCAGATAGTCGATATGTTCAAATCGCTCCAGGAGTTCGCTGCCAAGAGCGGAGATGTGGACCCCGCCGAAAATGATTCGAACCTCCGGCGCCACACCTTTGATGGCAGCGGCCAGGTCATAGCCGTCCAGAAAGCCCGCGGTGGTGGCTGAAAAGCCCACGATATCAGGAGCATGGCTCAAGATATGCCGCACGTTGTCCTGCACCCCCCGAACAGCGCGAGGCCCCAGGCAGTCATGCACTGCAACATCGTGACCTTGATTTTCCAGGTACGCGGCAATGGAGAGCAGGCCGAGGGGGGCCATGCGGTTGGCCACGGCGGCGACATCTCTCTTGCCGGGCAGCCAGTTGGAGCCGGCAGGATGGACCAGAACGATTTTCAAGACGATACCTTATATCGGTCTAAGCAGTTCGATTCTTTGTCAATTTTATCATAGTGACACGGGTGGCCCATCGAAAAAACGCTTTGGCATGTTCTGCGCCGGCCAGCCAGGCCCCAACCATGAAAGTCAGGTGTGAAAGGCCATAGACAACGGGACCGCCGATGGCCACCCACAGAGGCTGCTCCCATGCCGTCGATAAGATGCCCAACAGGCCGACGGCCGGCCAGCCGATGGTATAACTGATGCCGATGACCACCAACCCGCAGATGATCCGAGGGGTCGGCTTTTGCTTGAAGCATTCCAGACCCGCCTCATCCTCCATAACGGACCGAACATAGTTGGTTCGGGATATGCGCTGCACCAGGCGGCCAAACATGGGCGGTGATTCCTGTCAATTCAGGTTGAATTTTAACGTGCCTCCATGTACACAAACATTGCCGGTCAAGGAACCCGGCAATCTTTTTTCTATATGTGCTTGGGATAAATTATGCAAGCCACCTGGGACGGCGTCGATAAAATATACTGTATCTCGCTGAAGAACAGAGTTGATCGTCAGAACGAAGCCCAGCACCAATTTGCATCTGTGGGGTTGGCAGATCGGGTCGAGTTTACAATCGTGGAAAAACACCCCTATGACATCGAGCAAGGCATCTACGAATCCCACCTGCTGTGCATGCAAAAGGGCATTGCCGCCGGCGCAGAGCATATCCTGATTTTTGAAGACGATGTGATTTTCGACCGGGCGACACCGGAACATGTCGCCCACGCCAGCCAATTTCTCCGCACGCATCAGAGCTGGAATATGCTGCTGCTGGGTGGATTGATCAGTAGAAGCCGGCCGACGGACCACCCAGCCATCCGCCAGGTCCGGTATCGTAGCCTGACCCACGCCTATGTCGTCCATCGGCGGTTGGCAGAATTTATACTCCAGCAACCATGGCGAAAGGTGCCATTCGATGATTTTGTCAGATATTTGAAAGAATCGGAAACCTACGCCCTCTATCCGTCCATCGCATTTCAAAGCAACTCGAGATCGGACAACGAGCGGTATCTGCCGCTTGATCGAATCCGACGCTGGATGGGAGGCCTGAAAAGGATTCAAATACGAAACGAATTCTACCACCACCACCGAAACCTGATCATCGGCGTCCATGTGGTAGTGATTCTACTAGTACTTTTGAGCGTAATCCTATGAACCGGCGTCCGCAAACCCGATTGCCACCGCTTCCGAAGCAGACCTTTTCGGCCAAGACCGTTGGCGTCATCGCCATCGTCCTCTCCATGTTGGCGGCGTTGATTCACCCTCTGGCATCGGTCATTCCGCTATCGCTCTTTGTCATTCTCTGTTTCACGGCGCCGCTGCTGCCTGGCTTCAGCTTTTTCCTCCCCATCGTCAGCCGTGGATCATCCAAAAAGCAGTCTGTAGCACTGACCTTTGATGACGGTCCCAATCCGATTTCGACACCGCCCCTGTTGGATCTGCTGACCCGGCACGGTGTCAGCGCCACATTTTTCGTTAATGGCCATCGGGCCGAACAATTCCCGGACCTCATTCGCCGCATCATCTCCCACGGGCATACCATTGGCAACCACACATACACGCACGACAACCTCATCATGTTTAAACGCGCCCTATCCCTGAAAAGTGAAATCGAAAAGACCCAGCGCGTGCTGCGCATCCAGAAGGTCCATCCCCTGACCTTCAGGCCACCGGTGGGTGTCACCAGCCCAAGATTGGGGCCTGTGCTTGAACAGATGGGAATGTATACCGTGAATTTCAGCCGCCGTGCGGGTGACAGGGGTAATCGGCGGATTGACAACCTGTCCGGTCGAATCCTCGGCAAACTGCGCTCAGGTGACATTATCATGCTGCACGACACACCGCCGCGCAACGGCAACACCCTGAAGGCGTGGCTGGCAGAGATCGACCACTTGCTGGTGGGCATCCGGAAAAAAAAGCTGAAGGTGATTCCGTTGTCCGAACTCATCGACCGCCCGGTAATGGTCGAAGACATGGAAAAGGTGATCGAATCAGATCCCGTTGCACAACCTGAGGAATAACCGCAATGCGTCGCGTTTCGTTTGCAAAAGACAACGCCCTGGTTATCGGCTCCGGTATCGGCGGCCTGAGCATGGCGATCATGCTCTCCAGACTCGGCCATACCGTTACCGTGCTGGAGAAAAACCGGCATCCCGGTGGTATGCTGCGAAGTTATGTGCGCCAGGGCATTCACTGTAATGTCGGCCTCCATTACATCGGCGCCATGGACAAAGGCCAAGTGCTGTGGCGTCTGTTGGATCTTCTGGGAATCGCTGACGACCTTCCTCTTCAAAGGATGGGCGTAAACGGCCCGGTGGACCGCTACTGCTTCACGCGCTCGGATACCGGCCCTTTGCAATTCGATCTGCCAGCCGGCTTTGATGCCTATGCATCCCATCTGATAGAGGCCTTTCCAAAAGAACGGACCGCCATAGACGGCTTCATGGGATTGCTTCGCCGGAGCGCCCGCACGTTGGATCGCCTTGATTTTTTATTTGGCAATGGCACCGCGGCCGACTTCTTCGAACAGATGGAGCCCTTGTGGGATGTGCTCGACAGATTGGGATGCTCACCTGGTTTAAAGAGCGTACTTGGCGTTCCATCCGTCTGGTTTGGCGTACCGCCCTCCCAATGCCCGTTGTTCTACCACACCATGACCCTGGCCAGCTATCTCTACTCGGCCTGGCGGATTGACGGCCCCGGCACCCTCCTGGCCGATGCACTGGCCCGCCGCCTGGGGGATCTGGGCGGAAGGATCATCTGCGGAAGCACTGTTCAAAGCATCAATGTCCGACAAGGGCAGGTTACCGGCCTGACGACAGATAGGGGGGAAAGATATACCGCCCCGGTGGTGATCGGCGCTGTCCACCCGGAGATCGTTATGTCCATGTTGAAGCCACAGCAGGTCAAGCCCTCTTACCGAAGAAGAATACAAAAATTGGTCAACACCGGCGGCATGTTCGCCGTCCACGCCGCTGTGCCGGCTGAGTCGAATCGCCCCATCCCCCACAACCTCTTCTCGATGCACGCAGAAAACGACGGCAGTGTCCGAGATGTCATTTATACCCAATTGCGACCCAGCACCCAACCGGCAAAATTGGCGCTCTCTTTGATCACCAGGGGGTACAGTGAGCGATGGGACCGCTGGAAATCAACCCGCAGCGGACAAAGGGGGGCAGACTATGAAGAAGAGAAACTGGTATTGGCCCGGCAACTCATCCACGCCGTCCGGCCGTTAACCGGAAACCTTGATGGCCTCGAAATCATCGATACCTACACACCATTGACCATAAGGGATTGGGTCAACAGCCCGAATGGTTCAGCCTATGGTGTAATGAAATCTCACCAGCAAATGCTATCGGCAGCCTTGCTCAACCGCACCTCCATCAAAGGCCTTTATCTGGCCGGTCAAAGCGTAATGGCACCAGGTGTAATGGGGACGATACTCGGAACATTGGCCACGACAAAATTCATCGTAGGGCAGGAGCGTTTCAAAGAAGAGGTAAGGATTTAATCCACTCTCACATTATCTCATCCCCACGATAGACGTATTTCCGCGAAAGACGGAAGAACGATGGTAGATGCCGGAGGGCTCCCGAGCCAAGGCGTCGAGGGTGAAGCCGCAATCCATCTGCTGCAAACCCGTGCACCGCGGGATCAGGTGTCCACGGACCTGATTGTTGAAAATGCCGGAGAGGCCCAGAGCCAAGGCGTCCGGAGGCGCAGCCGCAGCAAATCTACTGCAAGCCTTCGGCAACGCAGGATATGGGCCTCTCCGGCATTTTCAACGGGTTCTGTGGGAGAAGACAGCCCATGCCGTTCCAATACATGCCGTTGCGAAGAGCAGCAGCAAAGCCAAAGATATCGCCACGCTCTGCAGATCTCCTCCGCGGACCAATAGTTCCAGGAATGCATTTTGGGCCCACGCCAAGGGGGAAATCACACTTATCTTCTGCATCACCACCGGCATGGCGTAGACGGGGACCATGATACCGCCCAAAGCTGCGGCGATCACGATGGAGATGGGACCGAACATGGAAGCCTGCTCATAGCTTTTCACCAGGGTGCCCAGCAGTATACCGTAACCGGCAGCGGCCAAGGCAGCGCACAGGGCAACCGACAGGAGCGCCAAGGGTGCTTGGCCCAATTCGAAGGCTGCCGTTCCGAAGAGGGGAAGGAGCCACTTGCCAATCGCAAGGATCAAACCAATCTGGACAAGGCACACCAACAGATAGGCAGTAATTTTACCGCCCACAATCGACAAATAGGAGACCGGCATGGTACGCAGGCGCTGTTCCACCCCGGAAAGCCGCTCCTTTATAAATGATCCGGCCATGGGCAGTACAATAAAGAAGATGCCGAAGAGCGACCAGGCTGGAACGTTCTGCTGGACGGCGCTGGGCGTCTTCACTGCATCCGTTTCCGAGGCCGATGACGTTTGGAGTTTCAAAATCGGTTCCGGCGACCACTGCAAATTGAATGTCTCTTTCGGATCTATTGCCATGCCTTCGGCCATGGGACCAAGGGTTGCTCGTATCGTCTTTTCCATTTGGGTGGGAAGCAGATCGGCGAGTTGGGACATCTTCTCCTGCACTTCGATCTGCAGGATCATCAATTGCAGCAAATGGTGCACCGCAGAACGAAAGCCGCCCGTGACCGCAGGATCAAAATAGACCTGAAGCTCAGCAGTGGAAGGTACCGAGCCCTGAGGTCTCTCCTCCATGTTGAGGGCCTGGGAGGCAAAGCGTCTTGCCTGGGTGCGGACCGTGGCGGTCATGCCTTCCGGTGCTACCAGGCACAATTGAAAGCGACCTTTGGCCACCGCGCGGCGTGCAGTCGATATGTCCGGCACCTTACCGTCCAATGTTTTGACCAATTGGACGCCCTCGGACTCGGACAGGACTTTCTCAATTTGCCGGGACACCCCATCACCGTCACGGTCGATGAACAAAATCTCAGTCGTGCTTTCCCCCATGGTTTTCATCACATTTTCCTGCACCAGGGTGATCACCAATACCAGAACGGCCGGCATGACAAAGAGGACCAGCAAGCCGGAACGGTCCCGTCTCAGCAGCAAAAGTTCTTTGAAGGTGGCGGTTAAAAGTTGTTTCACAACGATTAATCCCTTAACCCTTTTCCGGTAAGATCCAGAAAAAGCTCTCCCAGATTCCGGCAGTGGGGTCGGTCATCCATTACCTGCTGCGGCGTACCTTTGGCCAGAATCCTGCCCTTGTCGATAATCGCGACGCGATCGCACAGGCTCTGGGCTTCTTCCATGTAGTGGGTGGTATAGACCATGGTGGTGCCGGACCGTTTTAAATCATTCAGCCTCTCCAGGATCAACTCACGTGACTGGGCATCGATCCCCACGGTAGGTTCGTCGAGCAACAATATCGGTGGTTTGTGCAGAATGCCGACAGCGAGATTGGCCCGTCGCTTCATGCCACCGGAAAAGGTGGAAACCTTTCGCCGGGCATGCGATTCCAATCCAACGGATTTGAGCGCCGAATGGATGCCCTCCCGCAAACCTTTTCCGTTCATGCCCTGGAGCCTTCCAAAAAAGGAGAGATTCTCCCGCACCGTCAACTCGGGATAGAGGGCGACTTCCTGGGGAACCAAACCGATGTGCTGTCGCGCTTTTTTAGGATATGCCGAACTGTCGGTATCACCGATCATGACGCGGCCGCTGCTGGGTGACAGCAGGGTGCTCAAAATAGAAATGGTGGTGGTTTTTCCAGCGCCGTTGGGCCCCAGCAGCCCGAAGATTTCTCCGTGGCGTATCTTCAGGTCCAGACCATCCACAGCGGGCGGTTCGGTGGCCGCATATCGTTTGGAGAGGTTTTCGATCACCAAAGCATTGGGATAAGGATCTATCATTGGCCACCAATCGCTGAAATGAATCCCGGCTTTCAACGGGATGACGAAAATTGCCTTTCAGAGTGCCAAGGGTCATCGTAACGATGTCCGAACTTCTTTGCAACAGATGAAAAAATGACCTGTTTCAGGCTCGTCGGGCGGTTATGAAATCCGCCAGGGTGGTGATGGACTGCAAGGCGGGCCGGGCCTCTTTCATGTCTTTTATGGCAATTCCGAAGTTCTTTTCAACCAGATACACCACTTCCACCGCATCAATGGAGTCCAGCCCCAGTCGATCACTGAAAATCGGCTCGTCGTCCGTGATCTCTTCGGGTGTCAGGTGTTGGATATTCAGCTCCGTTACAATGAGCTGTTTCAATTTCATTTTCAATGTCGCGTCGGTCATCTTCAATCGTCCTGCATCAGATCGTCTTCATTAATGCCTTGTACACCATCACCTCTTTGCTTGCGCACTGCCTCAGCAAGTCAGCCATGGCCGCGTAAGACTCATCGGCCGAGGCCCGCCCTTTGCAAATCCTTGCACCAATCACTGCTGATTTGCGCCACAAATCTCCGGTCGCCGTCATCTCCTCGGAAAGTTCGGCCAATTGGGGTTTGTCCAAGACGTCGGCCGCCTCCTGCAGGAAGGCGGCATACATGAATCGGAATCCGGCCCCGCCGGTCCCGATCTCTTCCTGCATGCGGATAAGTTGCCCCACGTGCAGAATCGCACTGCGCTCTCCAAGTTTGCGTGGCCAGTTCTCCAGCCGGTTCGCTAAAAACCCGATCCCCCGCACCCCGGCGATGGGAAGCGGGGTCTTTAACATGCGGCGGCACACCTCCTTGATTCCCTTGACGATGGCTGCCGACAAATCCCACGTCGACGGTACATGGACCATGCTGAACATCGCTCCCCTGGGGGCCAGGGCCCCCTGGCCGAAACGTGCCTTCATCAATGCTTCCCGGGGGCAACGCACTATCTCCGGAAATACCGGATCGCTGACCAAATAGGTGTCGTTCTCTTTTCCAAACACCACCAGATTGTGGGCGTTAAAGTGAAACCGAAACGCCGGCGGGAAATAGGGGAGCCAATATGCGCTGGTCCGGCAGCCCACCGGAATGCCCTGGGCCAGTTTCTCGTCCAGCGCTGCCATGGAGAGTTCCGGGTCCTTGAACTTTCGGGTCTCCACCTTGCACCCCAATCGCTTGGCCACGCGCTTTAAAATGCCGCCGGCCTCACACCGATAGGTGGTCAGTGGCAGCTTGTTGACCTTGACAAAGGGCAGGTAGGCGAAGAAAAGCCCTGTACCAATACCAAAAGCCATGGCCTCGCTGAGCTTCAACCCATGATGGGAGAGCAGGTTGGCGGTTACGCCACTCTCGCAATGGGATGATTGATGGTGGGTAAAATCGATAGCTGTCATAGGGTATCGCGCCAGGGGCGCCGGACTCCAAATTTAACGTCTGTCGATATCAGGAACGATATCCGGCACCTCTTTGAGCGCCTGGGGTTCTATCTCGAACAGGTCCGCATAAGGTTTCAGCTGATCGGGTGTCAGCCGGTTAAATACGGCAGGCCGCAGATGCCATCTGACCCGTAAACGGCTGTAGGGAACGTATTTGGACAGCAACCCGACATTCATCTGGTTGCGCACCATATGATAGGCCAACGGGCTCAGCCTGCCGGCGCGTATCCTGTCCAGTGTCCGCTGGACGTCCGCCCGTATCACCTCCCACGCCTGCTGGTTGGCGATGTTTTTCGGGTCCCACCCCCTGCTGGAACTGAGGACATAACGCCCCTTGTCATCCACCGCATAGCAGATCTCCGTGAGATCGCCATCGATCATGCCTTTGTCCTGGGGAACATCGTCGATTTTCATGCTCAGCGCCCCTTCTGCTTATCTCTCAACGGCTGTCAGCTGCATATAGCAATGGGAGAAGCGACCGCTCTCGGGAATGAAACAGAGCAGTGTATCGCCGGGATTCAATCTACCGGAGTGCATCAACTCCGTCAAAATAATAAAGATGGATGCACTGCCGGTATTTCCCATGGTGGATAAATTGGTAAACCAGCGGTCAAAGGGGATCTCAAATCCAATCTCCTGCATCCCCCGGTAGGACCTCTCCCGGAAGTAGTCCGAAGAGTAGTGGGGCAGGTACCATGTAATTTTGTCGGCCGACAGGTGATGCTTCTCGATGCTCGATGCCAGAGCCCACTTCATGGACGCTATGATATATTGATCCAGCTGGCGGACATCCTGTTTGACGGCCATGATATGATGATTCCCGTTTGTGGCCGACCGGTCCATCTGACGCCAGCCCACGACGCGACCGTCTTCGGTTTTTACACCGCCGGCATACATGCAGGTGTCCAGCTCGCCGGCGTAAGAGACGTGGTCGATCCAATCCACCCGAAGAGAGAGTCGATCCGTGTTGGGCTGGTTCGACAAATAGGCCGCCCCGGCGCCGTCAGAGAGCATCCATCTCAAAAAATCCGCGTCAAAGGGAAGCGCTGAGCGCTTCTCCGCCTCAAGCACTTCGGCACACTGCGGGGCAAAGAATTGGGATCGCATGTAGGAGGAAGAGAGCTCGGAACCGACGGCCACCGCGTTGGATGACATGCCGGTGGTGATGTTCATATAGGCATATTTGAAGGCGACCATGCCCGAGAGGCAGATCCCGGAGGTGGTGACCGTCTCGCAGGGCGGCAGCTTCAATTCCCCCTGGACCATCAACGCGTGGCCAGGAAAAAGCAGGTCCGGCGAGGTGGTGCCGCAGCAGAGGCATTCGATATCGGCCGGCGAAAAGCCATCGTACGGTTTGAGCCCCAGAATCGCTTCCGCCGCAAGCTGGGCGTTGGTGTGGGTCATTTGGCCGGTTTCGCGGTCGATGGCATAAAAACGCCGCTTGATCCCGTTGGTTTTTAAAACAACTCGCCTTGCGCGGGAGGGCAGGTTATCGACCTTACCGAGCACCTCCTCTATATCCTCGTTGGAAACCGGATCGTTGGGCATGAACATCGCCATGTCGTTGATATAGACGTCCATCAATCAGTGTGTTCCTTTATTCGGTGCCTGGTGCAACGGCGCCAGAAAGCGCTTGAGCATCTCAGCATAGGTTCGGTAAAAATCGTGCTCCGGCATGCGGGTCGGCATCACGGCGTTGGTAAAAGTATAGTAGTCCAGGTCGTGGTTGACGATCTGGGATTTCAGTTCTTCATGCAGGGGCGTTCCGGGTATGGGCGTCAATATGGACGGAATGGGCAGGTCGATACCGCTTTGGGATACGAACGCGCTAAGGCGATCGAAATCATCCGGCCCGTAGTCAGGCGAGACGATGAAGTCGCCGACGATCCGAATCCCCAGATCCTTCAATATCCGAATGGCCTCCAGGCTGACCTGGTGGGTGCTGCGCTTTTGAAAGGTTTTGAGCCTTTCATCATTGATCTCTTCAAATCCGATCACCACAATGGCCAGTCCGGCTTTTTGCCAGAGTTCGAAAAGATCGGGCTGTTTGACCACGGTGTCGGCCCGCACATCGGCCACCAGGCGTTTGGCAACGCCGGCATCGATGATCCGTTGGGCCAGTCGGCGGGCGTTGTCGATATGACCGAAGGTATTGGCATCCACCAGACGGATGATGGGGACGTCGGACAGTTGATCGATATCCCGCAACACGGCGTCGTCACTGCGGGCCAGGTATTTGGAGCCGGTCAAGCTCGAAATTGAGCAGAACGAACAATCATGGGTGCACCCGAAGGCGGTGGCCACAAAACCGACTTTTCCCCCTGCACCGCTCATCACATATTGCTCCCGATGCCGGGCCACCAGGTCATACCGCGGCGTGCAATGGTCCACCAGATCGTCCCTAGTATATGTTCTGGGAGAGAAGGTGACGCCCGTTTCCGGATGGTTGCACATCACACCGGGGATGGACACGTTTCGGCCCACCTCAATAGCGTCCACCAGTTGGCGAAAGCTTAGCGTTCCCAAACCCACCACAATAAAATCGATGAAAGGATGATTGAAGAACCCGGGATCGCTGGAGGCGTGGTGACCGCCGACCACCACCGGCACCTGCAAGCGTTCCTTGATCCGTTTGGCGATGGCCAACATGGTATTGGCCTCGCACGTCACTCCGGTGATGGCCACCAGATCGGGTTGAAACGCTGCACCGTCATCGGCAAGGCCGTCCGGATCTGATTTCAGATCCACGATGGCCGTTTCGTGACCGTCGAGGTTCCCCGCAAGGGTTTCGAGGGCCAATGGTTCGCCACGAAAGATCATCTTGATCGAATCGATGCCGTAGCGTTCTTCGGGAATGCTTTTGCCGCAATTGGGCGGGTTAACTAATAATATCTTCATATATCTGTTGATATCGAGCGAACATGGCCATTGCCCCCCATGCCATGGAACAGCCTTCGACACACCTTGTCCAGGAAATCATCATACGCAAATCAGCGAATGGGAGTATCGCAAGAAGGGGGTAGTGTGTCAACACCGCCGATCCGCTTAAAGCAAATGAGAAAACGGCCGATGTAGATAGATGGGCAGGACCTGAACCGTCCATGCATCGATGGGGTGTATGCCAGCGGAATGGGATGCCGTGTTACTGTTCAAATGGGAATATCGAAACGCCAATGGGAATTATTGCTGTTGATCAATTGAAAGAGGGAATGGTGCTGGCCGAAGACGTCTTGGATGTCAACTCTCGCCTTTTGCTGAAAGAGGGTGGAACGGTCGAATCCCAGCATATCCGGATGTTTAAAATGTGGGGGGTGGGCGAGGTCAATGTCCAGGGCGATGTGGCCGCCGATACCGACTCCGGAGCAGGTTATGACCCCGTCCGCTTCGAGGAGGTCGCCCGTCGGACCAAAGCGGTTTTCCGGCTCAACGACCTCAACCATCCGGTGATGCAGCAATTGTTTGCCCTGTCTGTTCAACACCGCATCAGCAATGCCCGTACCACCGAAACGGAGCCCCCTGCCCCTGTCAGGCAGGGCGATACCGCCACATCGTCACAAACCGACATTCGGGACCGGTTGAAACGGACGGATATCAAGCTGCCCGAAATTCCCTCCATCGTTTACGAACTCAATGAGGTGATCGCCGATCCCTTCTCATCGGCCGAGGACATCGCCAAGGTGGTCAACAAAAGCCCCAGCCTGGCGTCCCTCCTGCTGCGT
>JAAUYD010051133.1_pt1 | contig 12008 bp, 12 predicted proteins | sample 7278101 | NCBI WGS metagenome assembly JAAUYD01 (sample SAMN14350128, study PRJNA611818) | marine sediment metagenome | isolation source: surface marine sediment (0.6m) | place: French Polynesia: Moorea | collected 2018-08 | reverse complement strand
TTGCAGTATTCATGTTAGCCCACTTCTTAATGATTCGTAAGCAAGGGATTTCTGGTCCTTTGTAAAGCGTATCTGAAGTAACAAACGGTGATCAGTGAACAGTTAATTATGAGGAAATATTGCATAATTAATCACTGATCATCCGTATTTGGATAAAAACCCTGCTGATCCTCTATTTCGATAAGGAGAAATCTATAAATGGCCATTGAAAAAAAGCCAGACTTAAGCGATCCTAAATTGCGTGCTAAGTTAGCCCAAGGTATGGGTCACAACTATTACGGTGAACCCGCTTGGCCTAACGACTTACTCTATGTGTTCCCTGTGGTTATCTTGGGAACTATTGGTTTAGTAGTCGGTTTAGCGGTACTTGATCCCGCTTTAATTGGGGAACCGGCTGATCCGTTTGCCACTCCCCTGGAAATTTTACCGGAATGGTATTTATACCCCGTTTTCCAGATTTTACGAGTTCTTCCCAACAAATTATTAGGAATTGCTTGTCAAGCAGCAGTTCCCCTTGGTTTACTGTTGGTTCCTTTCATTGAAAGTGTCAACAAGTTTCAAAACCCCTTCCGTCGTCCCGTTGCTACTGCTGTTTTCCTCTTCGGAACTGTGGTAACACTGTGGTTAGGTGCTGGTGCGACTTTCCCCATTGATGAGTCTTTAACTTTAGGCTTATTCTAAGACGACTAACCCATAACATTTTTTACCTGTGATTGATTCTATTCCTATTGAGGAAAGAGCGATCGCAGGTAACTTTTTTTAGGTTTATTCAAAACCAATTTTATAGTACAGTCGCCAAAAAATGCCCGCAATTAATCCACCTAAATAATAGCAAACAATATCATAAGGATCGGCAATAGCTAAATGACCAATGATTGGATTTCTAGGTAATAAATTCTTGTGTTTCACAGGTAATATAAACTTATATTATCTAGGTTTATTTAAAATAAAGTAAAAGAGTAAGAATATGATTCTATCGCTTAATTTCCTTGGGAAAATGAGCAACTAATAAGGAGTAATTTAATTCCCCTTGTTGATTATAAAATTTAATTTTACCTTGTTCATCACATAACCAGACTTCAAAAGCTTGAGCTTCTAAATACAAGTTTTTCTTAAATTGCAATTCATCAAAACTATTACCACTTGATTTAACTTCTATGCAAATTTCTGGCGCAATAGAAGCTGATACTTCATCTTGAATGATATCAAATCGTTTCTCTGAACACCACACTACATCAGCCACTTTTACCCCATCAGAGGTATTAATGGCGCATTCTGGCATTACTTCTCCTGTATCCAATAAAGATTCGAGTAACCGTTGAATTCTTCCTTGATAAAAAGAATGTTTAATCTTGACGGGACTCATGACAATTTGTCCCCATTTATTCAATTCAATCTTAAATGGCAAATCTTGTAACTGTTTATGCTCACAAACCTCTTCCCATTTCATGGTTTTTTACCCATAGTCAATGGTTTAATTGTCAACCAAAGTTGATACCATGGCCGATAATAATTGTTCTGGTGATACCTTAAACGGTAAACGATGAATATCGGACTTCGGACGACAAGTTACCACTGCTGCCTGACGTAATTCTTCTAACGTAACTTGAGATAACCCTAAGTCTTCTAAACTTGTTGGTAAACCAATCTCTTGATAAAATTTTAATAATTGTTGCCGAGACGTGGCCGCTAATTGATTACCCTGTATCATCTCTTCTAGACGTAATTGCACTAAGATACCATAGGCTACTTTTTCCCCGTGTAAGGCATGATGGGCTGCCGGAATATGAGTTAAGCCATTATGGACAGCATGGGCAGCCACAGTACGGCAATTTGCCCCTCCTAAACCGCCAATTACCCCGGCTAACAAGACGCTTGCATTCACCACTTCTCGCCAGTCTTCCCCTCCTATGTTATCCAAAGCGTTAGCCGATTTTTGTAGGAGAATGTCCCGTAATACCCTTGCTTGTTGTACTGCTGCAATGGTTAAAGTTGCCTCAGAATTTCCACTACTAACAGACGCTTCGTACCATTTTGCGATCGCATCGCCAATACCCGCTACTAAGGTACGTTTGGGGGCTGTTTTAATCAGATTATAGTCTAAGATCAATAAATCAGGACAGCGTAATAATGGCACGTCATATTGAAACGCTCCTTGGTTAGAATAGACGTTAGAAAGGGCTGTCCAAGCGGCACAAGTTGCCCCAGAAGTCGGAATGGTAACGATGGGTAATTGTTGCTGATGGGCGAGTAGTTTGGCAGTGTCTAAGGCTTTGCCCCCGCCAACGCCAATCATGAAATCCGCTTGATGATTTTGGGTAGCTTGGGTAAGGGTTTTTAGGGAAGTTTCTGAACAGTCGGGGGCATAGCTATCAAACACCGCCGTCAGGTTAAATTGTTTAAAAATCGGCTTTAAATAGGAAGCAACGAGTTCAAGGGTCTGATTTCCTCCTATTACTAGGGGACGCTTACCAAAACGGGCAATAGTTTTTCCTACTTGGGAGATAATCCCCTCTCCTTGAATGACTTGAGTAGGGGAGACGAATAGGGAATTAACCTCGGTGGTAACTGGGGTGATTTTAGCAGTTTTTGATGGCATTCGACGGCTAGAAACAGGGACTCTCATTTTATTTTAGGATAAAAAATGCTCTCAAAGGGAATGTTTTTAGATTTTTTCAAGATTAATTAATTAGGGTTCCTCGTTTCTGTTGTTCTCTTTCTATGGCTTCAAATAATGCCCTAAAATTCCCTTCACCGAACCCTCTTGCCTCTTCTCTTCTTTCAATGATTTCAAAAAAGAAAGTGGGTTGTTCAAAAATTGGCTCGGTAAATATTTGTAAGAGTAAAGGATGATTTTCATTACCTGGTTTTTTTTCTTGCTTTTCTTCTTGATCAAGTAATATATTCTGTTGAACAATTTTCTGCCATTCTTCAGGGGGAAATTTTAAATTGAAATTGATTTTAACTAAATGATCATAATAACTATTAGGGACTTTTAAAAAAGTTAAGCCATTTGTTCGCAATTGTTGAGTCACTTCAGTAATTTTATTGGTTCTTAGAGCAATATGTTGAATACCCGAACCATTATTAATATCTAAGAATTCTTGAATTTGGGAATTTTTAGAGATAGGTTCATTAATAGGTAATTGTATATGACCAATCGGATGAAACATCACTTGAGAATATAATCCTGATTGGGGTGTTTCTATTTTAAAGGATTGTTTTTTTTGAAATCCTAAGACTTTTTTATACCATTCTATAGTTGATTTCATGTCGCCTTTTGCTACATTTAAAACCAAATGATCTAACTCTAAAAAATAACTTTTATTTCTCCCATTGATTGGGGTTGGGTGAATCCAATTGTTCGGCAAAATCGGGGTATTTCCTTCTCGTTCAAAGAGACTATGAGTCAATCCAGTTTTATGAACAATTTTACTCCATTTCAGATAACCTTGAGGATATTTTATTTCTTGAATAGGTTCTTCGGTTCCATTATTAAAATGCTTGATTTTTGCAACTATATTTTGTAAATCATGGACTTGAAAAGCCAGATCAGCAACGCCAGGGGGATGATTTTCCAAATATTGAGCTACAGGACTTTTTCTAGATAAAGGAGAAGAAATGACAAAAATAATGGGATTTTTGTTGCTGCCTGTTCTGACAATTTCTGTATAAGTATGATCATTATTTCCACCGGCGATGGAGTAAAAACCCATTATATTGATAAACCACTTTTTCCAGTAAGTTGTGTCCTTTACATATAAATGGACGTGATCAATTCCTATTTTCATTCCTTGTTTCAGTTTCCCTTGGATAGCAGTTTTCAATTCAGTGTATCAATATTTCAGTTGGGGGAGTGTGGGAGGGGTGAGAAGATGGGGAAGATGGGTTTTAGCAGGAATATTGTTCTTGCAGTTATTGTAGAACTTAAACCCAAATTGTCGGTAAAATAACTTTCTAAACCAAAGAGCGAAGATAATTAATTAAGCCCTGAAGATTACGGGATTGATAATAAATTAAAGTGCCTTGAGTTCGTTTATTTTTAGATTTCAATCCTGAAACAATAAGATTAACTTTCTCGTCTTCCTTGCGGTATTTTGGCCGTGTTTTGGAACTATAGGCTAATAAATGTCCCTGAGACATCACCAAATCCTGATAAATGGTTTTTTTGATAATTCCCCCATAAGCTGCAATAAATACTCGTCCTTTACCTTGAAATTTAGTTTTCAATAACCCTTCTCCAGCTAACCAACTGCCAAACCCGGCCCAGCGATTTTTGATTTTGACCCCTTTGGTATAGGCTAAAAAAACCCCTGGTTGTAAAACAAGGGAGCCTTCGGATAAGTCAATGCGCTCAATATCTCCAATAGTTGCCTGACTCAACACGACTGTTACAGGAGTGGCTGTCTCGTTAGTCAAATAATCTACAAAGATATCGGTTCCCCCAAAACATTTTCTCAGTAATGCCGAGAACCAAAACCCACAGAACTCAGTTTTGACAGTTACCTCTCCATCCATACTGATCAGAGAACCCATTTTTATGGTTATTTTTTCTCCTGGGTTGAGGGTCACAAATAAGGCAGCAAAAGCAGGACGACAACGAACTTTAAATAGCACAGGTTAGGGTCAAATCAATCAGAAAATCACTAAAAAAAGAGACAAGAAAATCAATTCTTTACCAGAATGTCCTCTCCAGTCCCCATGTTAGCTGATTGTCACGATTCATTTTCGATGTTTATCAAAAATAATTGGGTCTAAAACCCCGCCTTTTAATAGCAGTTTTCAATTGGGTGTATCAATATTTGGGTTACGTGCGTGGGGGACGTGTGGGATGGGTGGGGAGTGTGGGGGGAATTTGTTCTTTTATGTTTAATCTATTGATTTGGAAACTGCTGTAAGGCGAATCGTTTTTGAGACGGAGCTTCAAGAAGTCAGAAGTCAGAAGTGTGAAGTCAGAAGTAAAAATTAATCAGAAAATTGCCGCCCTAAAATAAAATATGAATTCACCTTTTTTGATTCTAACTTCTGTGGGATAGCGCCGGAGCGTAGTGAGGAACTTCTGACTTCTGACTTCTGACTTCTGACTTCCTTAAGGGTCTATCCCCGAGGAAAACGCCGATCCTGCAAAAAAGGGGGAATATCTAATCCCGTTGGCTTAGGAGGTGGTAATTCTTCTTTTTTCGGGGGGTTGGGAGTGGATACATTGCGCTTAGGAGTTGAGGTGTTTTGATTATTGGGAGTATTTTCAGCCTCCGCCGTAAATCCAGTAGCGATCACTGTGACGATCACTTCTCCTTGAACCCGTTCATCGATCACTGCACCAAAAATAATATTGGCATCAGGATCAACCACTTCAAAGATGGTTTCTGCTGCGGTGTTGACCTCATGTAAACTCAAATCACTACCGCCAGTAATATTGAAGACAACCCCTTTTGCCCCTTGAATAGAATGTTCTAAGAGGGGAGAAGAAATAGCCAACGAAGCCGCATCATTGGCGCGGGATTTACCCGAACCGACTCCAATCCCCATCAACGCCGATCCGGCATCGGCCATGACCGCGCGAACATCGGCAAAGTCCACGTTGACTAAGCCAGGAATGGTAATGATATCGGAAATTCCTTGAACCCCTTGTCTCAGGACATTATCAGCAGCGAGGAAGGCTTCTCTTAGGGGCGTTTCTGGGGAAATAACTTGTAATAATTGGTTATTGGGGATAACAATCAGGGTGTCGACATTATTTTGCAGATCACTAATACCCTGACTCGCTTGTACCATACGCCGTCGACCTTCAAAGGTAAAGGGACGAGTAACAACTCCTACGGTTAAACAGCCCCTTTCTTTGGCAATTTCAGCCACAATAGCAGCCGCCCCTGTTCCCGTCCCTCCACCCATACCGGCGGTGATAAAGACTAAATCTGTATCTTCAAGGGCTTCAGCAATTTCATCACGGGACTCCACCGCAGCCTCTTTACCAATATTAGGATTGCCACCGGCTCCTAAACCTTTAGTTAATTTTCTGCCGATTTGTAAGCGGTGAGGAGCGGAAGACTGGGTAAGGGCTTGAGCATCGGTGTTCATTGTCCAAAACTCAACCCCCATTAAGTCACTTTCGATCATGCGATCAACTGCATTGCAGCCGCCACCACCAACCCCAATGACTTTGATTCTCGCAACGTTATTTGGCACGATTACATTTCTCCTACTGTCTTCCCCAGGATTTTCCGGGGGTTCGTTCACTTGGGAAAAAGAGGCAGTGCTGTTCTGTCGCTGATAACTGTCCACAGCATCTGCAGTCTCGGTAGATTCGGTATTATTTAGGCTGGAATGATCAAGAGTTAGCTTATCACTAAGAATCATTTTAATTGGCAGGGGGTTAATTATTTTGGTTCAAGAATTTAGGATAATCCAAATTAGCCTAATCTACAGTACCATTGATTAATACCTTGATTAGTCGTTGATCTATAAAATGATTTACTATATCAGAGCTTACTATGAATAGTAAATTATTACGTTTTCTTTAACAAAGTTTCTATCTGAGTTTACCAAAGTGCCGCCCCAAAAACAAAAATTCTGACCTCCCTGATAACTTCAAATTCAGGTTAAGGTCAGATAACTGATTGTTATCAAGAATCAAGAATAGGGGTTAGGGGTTGAAAAATCTTCCCTAACCCTAGCATTATCTATTGAGCTAAGTCACTGCTTCCGTAAGCATCGATCTCGAAAGCAGGAACGCGATCGCTATCTATTTCTTTCCCTGTTACGGATTTAGCTAATGTTTCAAAGGACTCGGAGTTCCAGTTTCTCTCGTGGATAGTCTTGGTCTGTTCACCCCGAAAATAGGCTTGTGTTCCAATCACAGCAGCAGCTACCCAACCAACGATTAATAAGGAAATGACGAGGGTTAACATAAACTTTTTGCTCCTTTACAAACTTTTATTAACTTGTGTAAATAAATGTAACAAAATATTGCCAAAATGATCAACCTGTTTTAAGTACGGTTTTCACGACAGAGAAGCGAAAAATCTATATCTACTCCTGGATTTCTCCTTGGATAAGCTCAAATGCCTAGACAAAGAGTGATAAGTCGAGTAAACTTATCGAAGAATTGGGTTTAAAATCTCCCCCTTTTAGGGGGAATTTGTGTTAACCTATTCCATAGGTCGATGACCTTGGTGACGCAGGAAACAAGCGACACTCCGTAAGGCCTAAATCTCTAACCATCACTGGTAGAAAAGCAAAAAGCGGCTATTCCAAATGGTTTGAGCAAGTAACAATCAAATAGGGTAGGGCATACCCGAGTGAGTAGGTTTGCTTAAGTTTCATCTAACGGTTGTATGGTTTCACCGCTTGATTTCCAACTGGTTAACGCGGCCCGACAAGGAGACTGTCAAACCGTAGAAACCTTATTAAAACAAGGCGCGCACGTCAATGGCACTGATTTACAAAATACCAGTGCCTTGATGTACGCAGCCCAAAGAGGCCATAGAGAAGTTTTACAGTGTTTATTATCCGCAGGGGCAAACGTTAATCAACAACGAGCCTTTTCTGGTTTAACCGCCCTCATGTTTGCGGTAGCTGCCAACCGAGTTGAGATTGTTCAAGATTTGATCGCAGCCCAGGTACAAGTTAACCAGACAAACGATGATGGTAACACAGCCTTAATGATCGCTGCTTATAAGGGACATACAGACATCGTTACCCATTTAATGGCTGCTGGTGCTGATATCTATCACCACAATAAACAAGGTGACACTGCCTTAAAACTGGCTATTAAAGGAGATCATCCCGAAGTTATTCACCTATTCCCTGATAGCGAAGCCGAATTAACCTATCAACAAGCCTTAGTTTTCGCCATTCGTTGTGGCAGTTTAAGAGTGTTTCAAGTCCTATTGACTCCCGAAACCGAGATTAATAGCCCCGATTCTCAAGGAGAAACCTTATTATCCCTAGCTGCTGCAGAGGGAAAAACAGCCATTATCCAAGCCTTATTAGCCACAGGAGCAGAGGTTAACCAACAAGATGAGGAAGGAGAAACCCCCTTACATTATGCCACCGTAGAGGGTCATTTAGAGGCAGTCAAGGCATTATTAGTAGGAGGGGCGAGTGTTCATTTGGGCAACCAATTTGGAGACACCCCTCTGATTTTAGCAGTAGTACAGGGATATACAAAAATAGTGCAAGAATTGCTAGAATATGGGGCTGATCCTAACCGCAAAAATTATGGAGAAACCCCTTTGACTTTGGCGATCGCCAACGGCAACTTAGACATTATTCAAGTTTTATTGGATGGAGGAGCGAACCCTAACACGAGATTACCCAATGGACGCACAGGGTTAATGAAGGCGGCCGATGAGGGTAATCTTGCCCTGTTACGTTTGTTACTTAATGCAGGAGCGAATGTAACCTTAAAGGATCAAACCGGAGCAACGGCTTTAATGTGGGGATCTCATCGCGGTTACGTTGATGTCGTTAAGGTATTATTAGAAGCAGACAATGTTAATTTAGATGAAAAAAATCAAAGCGGCTATACCGCTTTGTCTTTAGCAGAATATAATAATTATCCTGATGTGATTGAATTATTAAAAAAGGCGGGAGCAAGTTAAGGAAGTTAGAAGTCAGAAGTCAGAAGTCAGAAGTCAGAAGTCAGAATTTGGAAGTTTTTCACTTTTTTTAGTGCTATTCCACAGACGTTAACATGATTTATTACCCCAGGAATTAAAAATGCGAACTTATCAGTTAATTGCCCCTGCTAAAATAAATTTATATCTAGAAATTATTGGCGATCGCCTTGATGGTTATCACGAATTGGTAATGATTTTACAAAGTATTGAATTAAGCGATCGCCTCGAAATTCGCTCCCTAGGAACTCAAGGAATTAATCTCCATTGTAATCATCCTTTAGTTCCCTTAGATAAGACGAATATTGCTTATCGGGCGGCTCAATTAATGATCGAGCAATTTCCCCAAGCTTTCGCTAATTATGGCGGGGTTGATATTACTATTGATAAGCAAATTCCCGTAGCTGCAGGATTAGCCGGAGGCTCGACAGATGGGGCTGCTGTATTAGTAGGATTAGATTTATTATGGGAATTAGGATTAACGATTCCCCAGTTACAAAGGTTAGGAGAAAAATTGGGATCGGATGTGCCATTTTGTGTGAGTGGTGGAACGGCGATCGCTACCGGGAGAGGGGAAAAATTAGATCCTATTCCAGATTTAGACAGTTTATGGGTTGTTCTCGCTAAATATAATAATCTTTCTGTTTCTACCCCTTGGGCTTACAAAACCTATAAGCAACAATTTGGAGAGAGTTATATTAATGATAGTATGGGAATTCAATCTCGGAGTTCTCACATTCATTCTGGCCCGTTTGTGCAAGCAATTAGTCACAAAGATGGAGGAAAAATAGGACAATTATTACACAATGATCTTGAAAAAGTTGTCCTACCTAAATATCCCCAAGTCGCCCAATTAAAAGAGATTTTAGAACAAGCAGGAGGATTAGGAACCATGATGTCAGGATCAGGTCCAACTGTATTTACATTATGTCAGTCCCAAACCGAAGCAAAAACCATCAAAAAAATAGCGAGACAAAAAATTGAAGATCCTAATTTGGAATTTTGGATCACTAAGTTATCTAGTAATGGTATTCAAGTTATCAATGAACAGTGAACAGTTATCAGTCATCAGTTATGTAACCAAAACTCCGAACTACGATTACAAGTTTTTTAATTGTTCGTTAACCCATTGTTTAAACTCTTTAATGGTTTTATTTCTTCCTATTTTCTTGATTTTTTGCAAATAGTATGGTACGTTCTTTTTAAGAGGAAAATGAGGAAAATGGGGACTATATTCAACCTCTTTATAATTGCCATTTTCTAAAACACTAATTTGTAATTCTCCTTTCTCAAATCGCCATAATTCGGGAACACCTAATAAAGCATAAATTTCTCTATGAGTCCGAGAAGTAACATCAATTTCTAAGGCTAAATCTGGAGGCGGGTCAACGGTTAAATCTAAACGCTCTTTTCCCCTTATTCTAGCTTCATTTTCAATATAAAAACAATTATCAGGTTCAATTCCTTGCTGCATCAATTCATTTTTAAAGGCAGTTGAACCTAATGTATCAAATTCAATGTCTAACGCTTCTAAAAGAATTTTAATTAAATCACTAATAATTTCTTTATTTCGTTCATGTTCAGGTAACGGGGTCATAATTTCTAAAATATGATCATGATAAGCAATTTTACTTGCTCTATGTTCTCCTAATTCTTCTAAAATTTGTTCAAATTCATCCCAAGTAACCTCTTTTAATAAGATTCTTTCTCCTGGGGGAATCTGAAAGTGTTTTAACTCTAATAACATTGTTTTATCTCTTCAATTAAAAAATAGCCTATTATACTGTACGATGTGTTTGGACGAGCCGTCTATCCCTAAATTGACTCCTGATCAAGTTACTCCAACTTGGGATAATTCCTCACGGGGTGACAAGTTGGTTGAAAAGTAAGTCCAGAGCGGTTTTTCCCTGTTGCCCGACCCTAAACAATTGTCAGCAACCAGAGGGCTTATTGAGAATGAACGATAATGATAATGATAATCATTCTTGTAGTGGGGGGGAGAGGTGGCAAATGCCACCTCTCCCCCCCAAATTTTGTTGATTTTTTAGTCAACCCCAAGAAGAGAGAAAACAATCCGATTTTATGGTAAGAATAATCAGATTGTTCTTAATCGTTTTACAACTTAAATTATGAGCTTTTTAGCAGTTTATGAATCCCATTTTAGCAAATATTTAACAGCCACACAATTTGAAACTTTAAGAATTTTACTGTGGTTGCTAACAGTCCATAAACAGGTTAAAATAGAGAGACTGGCAGCCTGTTTCCCATTGCCAATTCTTTATCAAAGTCGCCGAAAACATATCCAGAGATTTCTAGTCTTATCAGCTTTAAGTGTTCCCATATTCTGGTTCCCTGTGATTAAAGCTATTATTCGTAAAGAATTTAAAATCGGCTCTCGTCTCATTATAACAATTGACCGAACGCAATGGAAAGATAAAAACGTTTTCCTGGTTGCTGTTATCTGGAAAAAGCGGGCTTTACCCATCTATTGGACACTTTTAGAAAAAAAAGGAGCTAGTAGATTATCTGAACAACAGGCATTAATTCAACCTGTTCTTTGTTTATTAAGAGAGTATGAATTAGTAATTCTTGGGGATAGAGAATTTCATCGTGTCAAATTAGCTTATTGGCTGAAACAAAAAAGTAAGAAACAAAGGTTATTTTTTGCCTTTCGTCAGAAACAAGGAACTAACCATAAAAAAGAACCTTCAGACTATCAAACTTTTTCCCAGTTAGGAATAAAACCTGGGATGAAGATGTTTTTAACTGGGGTTTCAGTCACTAAGAATAAAGGATTTGGAAACTTTAATGTGGGAGCATATTGGAAAAGAAAATACAAGGAAAAACAGGAGAAAGAGCCTTGGTTTATCTTAACCAATTTAGACAGTTTATCAGAGGTCTTGAAAGTCTATAAAGCCAGAGCAGACATTGAAGCTATGTTCAAAGATTGCAAGACAGGGGGCTATAATTTAGAGGGAAGTAAAGCCAATAATAAACGATTACAGACTTTAATTTTGTTGATAGCGATCGCTTATACAGCCACATCTTTAAAAGGTCAAACATTTCGACAAACCAATCAAGGAAAATATATTGCTCGTCTAACTGAAAAATCAAGACGTGACCGAAGACATAGTAATTTTTGGATAGGACTTTATGGCTCTCTTTGGATTCAAGCTTGGGAATTTTGCTCTGATTTTATCTCAATTATGATGAACAATAATCCCCAGAAACTCAACAATTATAAAAAAGGTTTACAAGCCATGTCTATAATAGATAAGGCTTCTTAATTCCTCCTTTTTATCTTAACATAAGATAACTCTATGCCTGAGTTTTTTTAGATGTAACTATCCCCAATAAACCAATCTTTATTATTTTATAAAAACCACTGCC
>JAAUYD010040132.1_pt1 | contig 12008 bp, 10 predicted proteins | sample 7278101 | NCBI WGS metagenome assembly JAAUYD01 (sample SAMN14350128, study PRJNA611818) | marine sediment metagenome | isolation source: surface marine sediment (0.6m) | place: French Polynesia: Moorea | collected 2018-08 | reverse complement strand
TCTGACCCGTCGTCTGGTCGATGTGGCGCAGGACTGTATCGTCAAGATCGAGGATTGCGGTACCGATCGCTCGATTACGGCAAAGGCCGCTGTCAACGATGGGGAAGTTGTCTCGTCCCTTAGCGAGCGTATTCTCGGTCGCGTCGTGGCAGAGGACGTCCTGCGTCCGGGCACTGATGAAGTGCTGGCCCGTCATGGCGAGATGCTGGACGAGCGGATGGCGGACGCCATCGACGCGGCTGGTATCCAGTCGGTCCTGATCCGCTCGCCTCTGACCTGTGAAGCCGAGGACGGGATTTGTGCCCAGTGCTACGGTCGCGATCTGGCCCGCGGCACGAAGGTCAACCCGGGCGAGGCTGTCGGCATCATCGCCGCGCAGTCGATCGGGGAGCCGGGAACGCAGCTGACCATGCGGACCTTCCATATCGGTGGGATCGCACAGGGTGGCTCGCAGTCGTTCCAGGAGGCGAGCCACGAAGGTAAGGTCGTGTTCCGCAACGAAAACATGCTGGCCAATCGCGATGGCGACCAGGTTGTCATGTCGCGCGGCATGGAGCTTGCGATCGTCGATGAGAACGATATCGAGCGTGCCGCCTACAAGATGGGCTATGGCTCGAAAGTGCATGTGAAGCTCGGGGCGAGCGTGGCGCGCGGCGACAAGCTGTTCGAATGGGATCCCTACACGCTGCCGATCATCGCTGAGAAATCGGGTGTCGCAAAGTTCGTCGACCTGACCGCCGGTGTCTCCGTGCGGGAAGAGACAGACGATGCGACGGGGATTTCCCAGAAGATCGTCTCGGATTGGCGCACAGCACCGAAGGGCAATGAACTCAAGCCCGAGATCATCGTTATGGATCCGGCCACCGGCGAGCCCGTGCGGCTGGCCAACGGCAACCCGGAAGTCCATGCGATGTCGGTCGATGCGATTCTGTCGGTCGATGACGGGCAGGAGATCCAGGCCGGTGACGTGATTGCCCGTATCCCGCGTGAGGGTGCCAAGACCAAGGACATCACCGGGGGTCTGCCCCGCGTGGCGGAGCTGTTCGAGGCGCGTCGTCCGAAGGATCATGCGATCATCGCCGAGGCCTCCGGGACCGTGCATTTCGGTAAGGATTACAAGAACAAGCGCCGTATCTCGATCGTGCCGAGCGAAGAGGGTGCGGAGCCTGTCGAGTACATGGTTCCGAAAGGCAAGCACATCCCTGTCCAGGAGGGCGACTGGGTCGAGAAGGGTGAATACATCATGGACGGCAACCCTGCCCCCCATGACATCCTCCAGATCCTCGGGATCGAGGCACTGGCCGACTATCTGATCGACGAGGTGCAGGACGTCTATCGTCTGCAGGGCGTGAAGATCAACGATAAGCATATCGAAGTGATCGTTCGCCAGATGCTGCAGAAATGGGAGGTCAGCGACTCGGGCGGCACGATCCTTCTGAAGGGAGAGCAGGTCGATAAGGCCGAGTTCGATGAGGCGAACGCCAAGGCGCTTGCCGAGGGGCGGGAGCCTGCAAAGGGCGGTCCGATCCTTCTGGGGATCACCAAGGCGAGCCTGCAGACACGCTCGTTCATCTCGGCAGCGTCCTTCCAGGAGACGACACGCGTATTGACGGAGGCGGCGACACAGGGCAAGCGCGACCGTCTGATCGGCTTGAAAGAGAACGTCATTGTCGGACGGCTTATCCCTGCGGGGACGGGCGGTGCGACCCATGACATCAAGCGGATCGCCAGCAAGCGGGACGCCGAGATCCTGGCTGAACGCCAGGAGGAAGCCGCCATAGCGCTGGAAGCCCCGTCGATGGAAACCGTCGATCTGGATGACAGTACGGCCGCTGAATAGCGCTGTCGCCCGTATCTGGGACTGCAGAGGCCCGTCGCAATCGCGACGGGCCTTTTGCGTCGGTGGCTTCGGTGCTCTGGCTGTCCAGAAGACGTCCAGAAGCTGTACAGAAACTGTCACGTCGCGCGGACGTCCCTCAAGACTTGGCAGTCCTGCGCTCGATGTCGGCCCGATATTGGAGCTCACGTCCGCAACCTGCAACCATCCGATAGCCGCCCGCTGGGCCAAGGGCTGAAACAGGCGCTTGTACTATGAGTGCTTCAACAAGGACTGTCCCGAGCGCCGCAATTCCATCGGCAAGGCAAAGCTGGAGGACACTTTCGAAGCGCTTCTCAGGCAACTCCAGCTTGATGGCCCGCGCCGCCGAGATGCTCCACGACATCCGGCATCACCGCAGCCAGTGCCCGCAGCATCGCACGGCGCAACAAAAATGCGCGCTGACGACCCTAAATGCCAAGATCGGAAAACTCACCGATCGCCCGATCGAAACTGACAGCCCGGCCGGCATCCGTGCTATGAGGGCAAACTTCAGAAGTTGAAGGCCGAAAGAGCCCTAAATACCGAGTAACTCGCCACAGCGCCGGCGACACCTCCGCATTTCGACGAAAGTTTTTCGATCGCGAAGGCTTTTCCGGCAAGCCTATAGAATCTCTGGACGTCCCCAAGACCCAAAGACCGCAAAACCGTCCCAAAACCTGTCTTCACCGCCCCGTACTGCAGGTCTAGTATCAAGGATTTCGGAGCGCCAAAACACCCATATCGTCAAGGCCTTAGGTGATCTCAATGACCAAGATTAAGAAATGGCGGAGAGACAGGGATTCGAACCCTGGGTACCCGTAAAGGCACAACGGTTTTCGAGACCGCCCCGTTCGACCACTCCGGCACCTCTCCGCAGGCTGTGAGTTGTCGTGGCGCACTCCTTACGGACCTGATGCGCGTCGGGCAAGGGGAAAATCGGGGATATCGCCTGTTTTTCAAAGGAATTGCCTTGACAGAAAACCCGGACCTGATCATACAGCAGCCTTCCGGCAGGCATGGGCTTGTCCGGGGAGTAAACTCGTCCCCAGGCGGGGCGCGCTGTTCGAGGCGCCGGATGACCGGCCAAACACTGCCTGAGGCAGGGCCACAGAACGCGGCAATGATAGGATGACGCGGATGTTCGCGGTACTGAAGACTGGTGGCAAGCAGTACAAGGTTGCCAAGGATGAGATTCTGACCATCGAGAAGCTGGCGGCCGATGCCGGTGAGACGGTCCAGTTCAACGATATTCTGATGCTGGGCGGCGACGAGACTGTCGTCGGCACCCCACTCGTTGCGGGTGCAGCCGTGCAGGCTGAGGTTCTGGACCAGTTCCGGGGCCCAAAGACGATTTCGTTCGTCAAGCGGCGCCGCAAGCACTCATCGCAGCGCAAGAAGGGCCATCGCCAGTCTCTGACGGCTGTGCGCATCACGGAGATCCTTGCCTCGGGCGCGGACAAGACAGGTGTGAAAGCCGCTGTCGGTGCAGGTACGGCACCTACGACTGCTGCGCCCAAACCGGCCAAGAAAGCCGCGCCAAAGGCGGAAGCTGCGGTGGAAACCACGGTGGCCGAGGGCGCTGACGATCTGAAGAAGCTGTCGGGCGTTGGTCCGGCGCTGGAGAAAAAGCTGATTGAGGCCGGTGTCACGACATTCGCGCAGATAGCGGCCTGGACGCCGGAAGATGTCGCGGCAATGGATGAGAAGCTGTCGTTCAAAGGCCGGATCGAGCGTGAAGGCTGGATCGATCAGGCCAAGGAACTGGCGAAGGGCTAAGGAGAGAGAGCATGGCACACAAAAAAGCAGGCGGTTCCTCCCGCAACGGTCGCGACAGCGCCGGACGCCGGCTGGGCGTCAAGAAATTCGGTGGCGAGGCCGTGATCCCTGGCAACATCATCGTGCGCCAGCGCGGCACAAAATGGTGGCCGGGCACGGGCGTCGGCATGGGTCGCGACCACACCATTTTCGCAACCGCCGAAGGCAATGTGAAGTTCCACAAGGGCTTTAAGGGCCGCACGTTCATTTCCGTGCTGCCGGTCGCGGAGGCGGCAGAATAGACCGAGACGACACGCACACACGCGAAAGGCTCGGTCCCCGGACCGGGCCTTTTGATTTTCTGACAGAGGGGCCGGTCCATCCCACTTGACCCACAAGGGAAGGAGAAGGACCGATGGGACTGACGGGTAAAGATCTGATCGCAATGGGCTACGTGCAGGGCGCGTGGTTTGGCCCCGCTTTGGCTGAGGCGAATGCGACCGGTCTGGAGGGGGATGCCCTGCGCACGTTCCTCGATGCCCGTGCGCCAGCGCCGAAGATCCCGCTGCAGGACGCGGTTCCGTACCAGCTGAACATCGAGGCTGAGGCCGAGGAAGAGGTGGCCAATGTCGAGGCGGTGACGCGCACGATGGACCGCCTGATGCGGACGCCCACGGTTGTCGGCGGCTCGGTCATGCCTGATGCCTGTCCAGCGGGGCCGGACGGCACGATCCCGGTGGGCGGCGTGGCCGTGACGCGCAATGCGATCCATCCGGGCTTCCACTCGGCCGATATCTGCTGTTCCGTGATGGTCTCCGAGATCAAGGGCGTTGCGCCGAAAGAGCTGCTGGATGCCGTGCATCAAGTCACCCATTTCGGGCCGGGTGGCCGCGCCAACGGGCGCCGGTTTACCGTATCTTTGGGCCTTCTGGACGAGTTTCGGGAGAACGACTTCCTCAAGGACGCCAAGATCGTGCAGGCCGCACAGGAGCATATGGGCACGCAAGGGGACGGCAACCACTTCGCCTTTGTCGGCCGGTCGGAGGCGAGCGGGAACGCGTGTCTTGTGACCCACCACGGCTCTCGCGGGCCGGGCGCCGGGCTCTACAAGCTTGGCATGAAGGTGGCCGAGAAGACGCGGCGCCTGCTCAGCCCTGAGACGCAGAAGCAGAACGCCTGGATTGTCGCCGACAGCCCGGAGGGTGTCGCCTATTGGGACGCGCTCCAGCTGATCCGGCGCTGGACCAAGGCCAACCACAACGCCATCCATCAGGCGGCGCTGGAGGTGGCCAAAGGCGATCTCGTGCGGCGCTTCTGGAACGAGCACAACTTCGTCTTTCGCGACGGGGATCTGTTCTACCATGCCAAGGGTGCGACGCCGGTGGACAATGCCTTTCTGCCGGACACAGACGGCGTGCAGATAGTGCCGCTCAACATGGGTGCGCCGATCCTGCTTGTGCAGGGCGAACGGCATGAGGGCAACCTTGGCTTTGCGCCGCATGGGGCGGGCCGGAACATGTCCCGTTCGGCGCACAAGCGCAGCTTGGCGGAACGCACGGATGAGGAGATCTTTGCGGAAGAGACGGTCGGTCTGGACGCGCGCTTCTGGTGCGGGCGCATCGATATCTCCGAGCTTCCGTCGGCCTACAAGCGGCCTGAGGCGGTGCGGGCCCAGATGAAGGCCTACAACCTGGCCGAGGTCGTGGACGAGATCACGCCCTATGGCTCGATCATGGCGGGCGACTGGGAGTTCAACGCGCCGTGGAAGCGCCGCGCGCGGGAGAAGCACCGTGGGCGTTGATGTGGCAGGCTTCGCGCTGTTCGCGGGCGCCATGGTGGCCTCTCCCGGGCCTGCCAACATGGTTTTGTTGGCGGCGGGCGCTCGCTTCGGCTTGCGACCGGCGCTGCCTTTCGTGGCGGGCGTCGCACTCGGCAAACAGCTGGTGATCTGGCCGATGGGCTTCGGTCTGCTGGCGCTGTCCACGCAGATCCCATGGCTGTTCACAGCGCTGAAATACGCCTCGGCCGCCTACATCCTCTATCTCGCCTGGCGCATTGCCGGCAGCAGCATCTCGCCCGCAGGTCAGGAGGAGGTGCCGCCAAGCTGGCAGTCGGGCCTGATCGTTCATCCCTTGAACCCGAAGGCCTGGGCGATGATCTCGACGGGCTTCACCGTGTTTGTCGAGGCGGGGACGCCGCCGCTGACCGCGACAGCCGCCATCGCAGCGACGCTGCTGGCGCTGCAGATCGTCCTGCACCCGCTTTGGTGCTGGGGCGGATCGCGGCTCGCTGCCGTGATCGCCGGAACGCCTGCCGAACGCTTCCTGATGCTGACCCTGGCAATCCTCACAGTCGCCAGTGTCGGCCTTGTTCTATTCAATGGTGAGTGACATGACAGAGACTACACTCGCACCTGCGCGGCTCGTGACCGACCGCCTGATCCTCCGCCCGCTTGTGCCGGGCGACGCGGCCCTGATCGCGCTCTATGCGGGCGACGAGCGGGTGGCGCGTATGACGACCTCAATCCCACACCCCTACCCGCCGGGCTCGGCCGAGGCATTCGTCGCCAAGTCGCAGCGCAACGGCGATCTGGTTTGGGCGATCGACCACAAGGGCTCCCGCCAGGGAGAACTGGTCGGGCTGATCACCCTCCGCCATGATGGTGAGATCGGCTATTGGGTCGGCGCGCCCTTCTGGTCAACGGGCTTCGCGACCGAAGCCGTGGATGCCGTCGTCAAGGCGGCGCCTGAGTTCGGGTTCTCAAGCCTCCGCGCGCAGGTCTTTCAGGACAACCCGGCTTCGGCCCGGGTCCTGACCAAGGAAGGCTTCGTCTACGAGGGCGAGGGCGAGACCTTCAGCGCCGCGCGCAACGCGACCGTACAAACGTGGCTTTACAGACGGCCACTCGCCTGAAGCTTGAGGCCGGACGCGCCTTGGAGTATCGCTCGAAGCGCGCGGCGGCCCGAAGGATATAGCCCATGAAATTCCTGGATCTGGCCAAGATCTACATCCGCTCCGGCACGGGCGGGAACGGCTCAGTCAGCTTCCGCCGTGAGAAGTTCATCGAGTATGGCGGACCGGATGGCGGTGACGGCGGCAAGGGCGGCGATGTCGTGGCTGAGGCCGTGCAGGGCCTCAATACGCTGATTGACTACCGCTATCAGCAGCATTTCTTTGCCAAGAACGGCAAAGGGGGTGCGGGTCAGGGCCGCACCGGCAAGAGCGGCGACGACATCATTCTGAAGGTCCCCGTCGGCACCGAGATCCTGGATGAGGATCAGGAGACGGTGATCGCCGATCTGACGGAGGTTGGACAGCAAGTCGTCATCGCCCGCGGTGGCAACGGCGGCTGGGGCAATCTGCATTTCAAATCCGCAACCAATCAGGCCCCCCGTAAGGCCAATAACGGCCAGCCGGGAGTTGAGTTGACGATCTGGCTCCGCCTGAAACTGATCGCGGATGTTGGTCTGCTGGGCCTGCCCAATGCCGGTAAGTCGACCTTTCTCGCGGCCACGTCAAACGCGCGCCCCAAGATTGCCGACTACCCTTTCACAACGCTCCACCCCAATCTCGGCGTTGTCGGCGTAGACGGAACGGAGTTCGTGATTGCAGACATCCCGGGCCTCATAAAGGGTGCGCATGAGGGCCGCGGCATAGGCGACCGGTTCCTCGGCCACGTAGAGCGCTGCGCGGTGCTCCTCCATCTGATCGACGGCACCTCGGAGACCATCACAGAGGACCGCGAGACAATTCTGACAGAGCTGGAGGCCTATGGAGGTCATCTCGCCGAGAAGCCGAGGATCACGGTCCTGAACAAGGTCGATGCGCTTGGCCCCGAGGATCGCGCCGCGGCCCGTGCGGAACTTGAACGTGCCGCGGGTGAACCCGTCCTCGAGATGTCGGGCGTCAGTGGTGAAGGTGTCACGGAGGTCCTTCGCGCGCTTCGCCGCATCGTCCAGCCCGAGGCGGTCGAGGAGGAGGGGGCGGCATGGACACCGTAAACTCTGCCGCGATACTTGGCGCTGCCCGCCGGATCGTCATCAAGATCGGCTCAGCCCTCCTTGTCGACGCGGACACTGGCGCCCTGAGGTCCGAGTGGTTGGAGGGCCTTATTGCCGATGTCGCAGATCTCCGGGATCAAGGCCGGGACATCCTTCTTGTGTCGTCAGGCTCCATCGCGCTTGGTCGCAGGCACCTGGGTTTGCCGGAGGGTGGCCTCTCTCTCGAACGCGCACAGGCGGCCGCCTCGGTTGGCCAGATTGCGCTTGCCCGCGCCTATACCGAGGCCCTTGCAGGTCACGGTCTGACTGCGGCGCAAGTTCTTGTGACGCTTGAAGACAGTGAGAATCGCCGCCGCTATCTCAACTCCCGCGCGACGCTTGCCACCCTTCTCGACCTCGGCGCCGTGCCCATCGTCAACGAGAACGATACCGTCGCGACCGATGAGATCCGGTACGGCGACAACGACCGCCTTGCGGCTCAGGTCGCGTCACTGGCAGGGGCCGATGTGCTGGTGCTCCTCTCGGATGTCGCCGGTCTCTACACAGCGGACCCGCGCCATGACCCTTCGGCCCGCCGCGTGCCCCTTGTCACGAATATCACGCCCCAAGTTCTCGCCATGGGCGGGGAGGCCGGCACTCAGGGTGCCAAGGGTGGCATGCGCACCAAGCTTATGGCGGCTGAAATCGCCTTGCAGGCGGGGTGTTCGATGGCGATTACACTCGGCACAATCCAGCGGCCACTAAAGGCGCTTGCCGAAGGGGCCGAATGCACATGGTTCCAATCCGATGCCGATCCGAAGGCTGCGCGCAAACGCTGGATTCACGCGATGAGACCGCGCGGTCAGATCACCGTTGATGCCGGGGCTGCCCGCGCGCTAAAGGCTGGAAACTCCCTACTTCCTGCTGGGGTCACAGGTGTTTCAGGCAAGTTCCAACGCGGCGACCCGGTCGACATTCTGGGCCCCGGCGAGACAGCACTCGCCCGCGGGCTTGCCGGCTATGACGCGACCGAAGCCAGTCTCATCGCCGGCTGCCAAAGCTCCGAGATCGAAGCCCGGCTCGGTCATCCCGGCCGTGCCGCGCTTGTCCACCGTGATGATATGGCAATCTAGGGTTCGCCGAGCCCGACTTGCCCCGAATGGGGTAACGAGACTAAATCCGGCACGGCCCCAAGCCACGGTCCTCGCTAACACGCGAATGGGGGGTAATCCCCAATTTTTGCCGTGCGCGATATCGAAGATGCTCGGCTCGCAGGTCTTGCGCCACGATGATCCGCCGGTTCAGCATCAGGCCCTGCCGACCATCCTGGAGAGTGGCGGCCTCCGAGCGGGCGCGCGGAAGAGTCGGGCGAAAACGCGCTGATTGGTTCGCACACCGGTCGCCGGCCATTTTCGAGAGATCTGAGTGTGTTGTCTTTATTGGCGAAACCGCTGTGAAAACCAATCTCAGGCGCTTTCTTGGATGGGCCAAGCGCGGTGCAAGATCGACCAAGGATGCCCAGTATGGGAGTTGGGGAGCGCAGACGCCCTGACTGCCGTGCTGACCCACGACGCCTGAGCGCGCCGTGGGCGAACAAGCGCCATGGACGGCCCCACATTGGCCGCCTACATCCGCGAGGCGCTGGTGAGGGAGATTGCGTCAGGCACTGCCGTCACCCTCGACAATCTTGCGACACATAGAAACAAAGAGGCGGCGCGCGCACTCTTAGACCACGGGTGCTGGTTCCTATTCCTCTCGCCATACTCGCCATAGTTAAACCCCATAGAACAAGCTTTCCCCAAGCTCACTTCCGAAGGATCAGCGCGCGCTCATTCACTGCGTCTTTGATACAAGCGAAGAAATCTGCAATCTCCACCATCCGACAGAGTGCTGGAGCTGCTTCAAGGCTGCCGGTTATCTCTCAAACCAAGCGGTTCGCGCTTAGCGCGATCCGCTTCAAAATCGATTGCACGCAGCGGGCTTGTCAAATAGTCGATCGCCACATCTTTGATCGGAAAGATGACCCTAGGACCGCAAAGCGACCTTACCCTTCAATATTGGGGCTGCTGCGAAGTGCGGTATGGTGGAGCCAAGGGGAGTCGAACCCCTGACCTCTTGCATGCCATGCAAGCGCTCTCCCAACTGAGCTATGGCCCCATCGGACTTGGGTCATAAGCGGGTGGGGCGGGCAGATCAAGTGAAAAAGGCCGCCCCGCGCCCGATATCAGCTTTCCTCGTCGTCGGCGGGAACGTCCGCGATCTCCTCGAGGTCGACCGTCTCTTCCTCGTCGTCCTCCAGCAACTCGTCATCGATTTCGACGTCAGCGGCTGCGTCATCATCTTCGTCGTCGAGCACAACGTCATCGGAATCATCGACGTCACTGTCGAGAACGGCTGCCTCCTTGGCGGGCGTCTTGCTCTTTTCGGCGCGTGGGGATTTACCCTTCGACGCGGTGAAGCTTTCCAGATCAAACTCCGAACCACATGCCGGGCAGGTCATGGGATCGCGCTGAAGGTCGTAGAAGCGGGTTCCGCAGTTGGGGCAAAGTCTTTTTACGCCCCATTCCTCTTTGGGCATCGATGTCTCCTGGAAGGATGTCACTGAATCTGAGGCCACGTGCCACAGCGCCCGCACCTTGTCAAAGGCTTTGAGAGTTCCGCCACATTCATGCCCCCTTAACGATGCAAGACTATGGTCCACAGGCGTTGCCCCTTGATGCAGTGCAACGCCGTGGGTACTGTGCAGCCAAGTTGGAACTGGTTTCGAGGTCACCTGATGCTCTATCACGCCTATGAAATGACGCATGCGGCAATCAGCCCGATGCGTACAGCAGCGCGGATGAGCCAGGAAATCCTGACGAACCCCATGAACCCTTTCGCCACAACATATGGTGCCCGGACCAGTGCGGCCGCCTGTGAGATGTTTATCTCGGCCACCAGACGTTACGGGAAACCTGAGTTTGCGATTGGCGAGACGACCGTCGAAGGGGTCGCAACAGACGTTGTGGAGGAGATTGTCGACGAACTTCCCTTCTGCAATCTTGTCCGCTTCAAGCGGAAGGGCGCTCATGTTGCGGCGCGAAAGGACCCCAAGGTTCTGATGATCGCGCCGATGTCGGGACACTATGCGACCCTTCTGCGCGGGACCGTCAAGGCGATGCTTCCGGAGCATGACGTCTACATCACTGACTGGGTCGATGCGCGCGATGTCCCCATGATTTCGGGCCAGTTCGATCTGGACGATTACACGGATTATCTGGTCGAGTTTTGCCAGTTTCTGGCCGAGGATGGGGAAAGACCGGCTGTCATGGCCGTTTGTCAGCCTGGTGTGCCGATGATGGTGGCCGGTGCATTGATGGCCATGGAGGGAGATCCTGCACGCCCAGCGTCAATCACCCTTATGGGATCCCCCATCGACACGGCCTGCAATCCGAAGCAGCCGAATGAACTGGCAACCAGTCGTCCACTGAGTTGGTTTGAGAACAATGTGGTCGTTCGTGTGCCGTGGCCAAACAAGGGCTTCCTGCGGCGGGTCTACCCGGGATTTCTTCAGCTCTCTGGTTTCATGTCGATGAACATGGACCGTCATGTGGATGCTCATGTGAAGCAGTTCCGCGATCTCGTGCGTGGTGATGGCGACAGTGCTGCTGCACACCGTCGCTTCTACGACGAATATATGGCGGTCATGGACCTCACGGCAGAGTTCTATCTGCAGACGATCGAGCGCGTTTTCCAGAGGCGTCTTCTGGCGGAGGGCAAGTACCATCACCGCGACACGCATATTCGCCCCGAAGAGATGAAGGATATCGCCATCTTCACCATCGAGGGTGAGAAGGACGATATCACCGGGCTTGGGCAGACAAACGCGGCGCTTCGTTTGGTGACGAACCTGCCGGACAAGTTGAAGCAGCACTATGTTCAGGAGAAGGTCGGGCATTACGGTGTTTTCAACGGCAGCCGCTGGAGAGAACAGATCCAGCCAAAGGTGGCGACCTTTATCCGGAACCATCGGGCGACCGTCGGGTAACGCCCGATGGGCGAGGTGATCCGCGTTGGCCATCCGCCTGTCGAAGTCGAAGTGCGACGCCGACGGAATGCCCGGCGCCTTACGCTTCGCGTTTCCCACGCAGCGGACAACGTCTACCTGACCGCTCCCGTTGCTGCCGATGCAGGGACATTGCGCGGTTTTGTCGAAGAGAAAGAAGGCTGGCTGCGCGATAAGCTGCTGGCTCGCCCGGCGCCGGTCACCCCGCAGGCTGGCCAAGTGCTTCCCCTAAGGGGCGCGCCGCATTTGCTTGCGGTGGGCAGTGGTCGGACGGTTGTCGAGAGCGCGGGGTGCCTCTACGTTCCGGGGGACGGACTGCGCTTTGTGAATCGTCTGAAAGCTTATCTGAAGGAAGTTGCGCGGATCGAGC
>JAAUYD010002600.1_pt1 | contig 12009 bp, 9 predicted proteins | sample 7278101 | NCBI WGS metagenome assembly JAAUYD01 (sample SAMN14350128, study PRJNA611818) | marine sediment metagenome | isolation source: surface marine sediment (0.6m) | place: French Polynesia: Moorea | collected 2018-08 | reverse complement strand
GTGTCAGGCTGCGGCCCCGCGGCCTCGGCCGCAGCATCACCGGCCAGATCGTCGTTGATGCGGGTGCGGGCTACGCTATTGCCAAGCCAGCGTGTCAGGCTGCCGAGCCGCTTCTCGACCTGCGACAGCCATTCGCGCAGGTTGTCGGCGCGTGCAAAGAACACGGTGTCAGGATCACCGGCAGCCAGCCGATCACGATAGTTGCTGAAGTACCTGATGCCGTCGCGATATTCGGACTCCGTGGTCGGGAATACCCACGAGTTGTTGTCGTAGAAAAACTTCGGCGCACCTTCGGCGACATCCGGATCTTCCTTGGACTGCGATTGACTGCGCGTGTAATCGTCGCGCATGACGCGTCCGAGGTCGCGCATCTGGTTGACAACGCCGAGTTCCCAGCTCGGGATGTTGTCCAGGACAACAAACGGTGGGAGCTTGTCGTTGGTCAGGTAGCCACCGTTCTTGTCTTGCAACGTTTCCGCGACGCGAATCAGCGTATCGACGGTCGCAAAGCCAACAACGCCGTTTTCCTGGTCCGCCGACCGATTGACCCAGAAGATGTCCGGTTCGCGCGAGGCCCAGAAACCGATCACGAACATCAGCAGGAGAAATACGCCAACAACGTACAGCGAAATGCGTGACCATTTGCCGGTCTTGAGGATATTTTCGGCCGATCGCTCCATGACAGTTCTCTCAACACTTCATTATGGTGGCAGTCACCTTATTTCGAGTCTAAAGGTGACAGGTGCCCTAAGACTGGAAATAAGGTGACTGCCACCTCTTAGAGGGACAGGGATTCTACCAGTTCCGGCAATACGATCCCCGAGCTGCCGGCGATTGCGAAATTGAAGCCGGCCGCGTGACTGGTCGGGTTGGGGTTGATCTCCGCGACTACCGCACCGTTTTGCTGCGCGACTTCAGCGAGACCGGCGGCCGGGTAGACAAGCGAGGACGTGCCCACCGACAGGAAGACATCGCAGTCAATCGCCGCAGCCCACGATGCGTTCAGCGCATCTTCGGGAATCGCCTCGCCAAACCAGACGACGCCGGGTCGCAGCGGGCCGCCGCAGTCCGGGCAGACAGGCACGTCGACGGTATCGTCCGCCGTATGCTCCGTGCCATCCGTGAAGCAGCGGTCTACGAAGATGTTGCCGTGAAACTCGATGACGTCGCGGCTACCGGCGCGCTGATGCAGGTTATCGACATTCTGTGTGACCAGTGTCATTCGAGGCACGATCTCGGCGAGACTGGCAAGGGCATAATGGCCGGGATTCGGCTCGACCTCGCCGGCCAGGTCGCGACGCCACCGGTACCAGCGCCAAATCAGAGCAGGATCCGCCAGGAAGGCTTCCGGTGTCGCGAGATCTTCGGCGCGATACTTCGACCACAGACCGTTCTGTGCTTCACGGAAAGTGGGCACGCCACTCTCGGCAGACACGCCGGCGCCGGTAATCACACACACATGACGTGCATCCCGGAGCGCTGCCAGCAGCGGCTCCGGAATGTCAGAGGTCGTCGTCATGGCTACGCGGCGAGCTGTCTCAGAACGTAATGCAGGATGCCGCCGTTTTCGTAGTAGTCGCGCTCCTTCGGTGTGTCGATGCGCACCTGCGCCTCGAAAGTCGTGACCGCGCCATCATCGGCCGTTGCCGTCACCGTCACGCGCTTGGCGTCCGGATCCGTCTGGCCGGAGATGTCGAATGTCTCAGTTCCGTTAAGGCCGAGCGACGCGGCATCCTGGCCGTCGACGAACTGCAGCGGGAGCACACCCATGCCGATCAGGTTGGAGCGATGAATGCGTTCGAAGCTCCTGGCAATGACGGCTTTGACGCCGAGCAGAACCGTGCCCTTCGCGGCCCAGTCGCGCGACGAACCGGTTCCGTACTCGCTGCCGGCGAGCACGATGAGCGGCGTACCTTCGTCCTTGTACCTGACCGATGCATCATAGATTGACATTTGCTCGCCACTTGGCTGGTGTTTCGTCCAGCCACCCTCGGTGCCCGGCGCAAGCTGGTTGCGCAGGCGGATATTTGCGAACGTACCGCGCATCATGACTTCGTGATTGCCACGGCGTGACCCGTAGGAATTGAAGTCTGCGGGCTTGACGCCGTTCGATTCGAGGTAGGCGGCGGCAGGGCTGTCCTTGGCGATGGCGCCGGCGGGCGAGATGTGATCGGTCGTAACCGAATCGCCGAGCAGCGCCAGCACCTTGGCGCCCCTGATGTCCGTTACCGGGTCCGCTTCGCTGGTCATGCCTTCGAAATATGGCGGGTTGCGAACGTAGGTAGAGTCGGCTTCCCAGCCGTAAATATCGCCCGTGGAAGAATCGATGCGCTGCCAGTTTTCATCGCCGTCAAAGACCTTGCCGTAGCTCGCCTGGAACATGTCGGAGTCGATGCTGGCGCCGACAACGTCGTGGATTTCCTGCTGGCTTGGCCAGATGTCCTTCATGAAGACGTCCTTGCCGTCCTGGTCCTGCCCGAGCGGATCATTGAACAGGTCGACATTCATATTGCCAGCGAGCGCGTAGGCGACAACCAGCGGCGGTGACGCGAGGAAATTGTGCTGCACGAGAGCGTGGATGCGGCCCTCAAAGTTGCGGTTGCCCGACAGCACGCTCGCACCGACGACATTGCCGCTCGTGATCGCGTCGGCAATTTCGGGCTTCAACGGTCCCGAGTTTCCGATGCAGGTTGTGCAGCCGTAGCCGACCGTGTAGAAACCGACGGCCTCGAGATCGTCAAGCAATTCGGCTTTTTCGAGGTAGTCCGAAACAACGCGAGACCCGGGTGCCAGGCTGGTCTTTACCCATGGCTTGGCTTTGAGACCCTTGGCGGCCGCATTGCGCGCGACCAGTCCGGCCGCCACCATGACCGCCGGGTTTGACGTATTCGTGCAGCTCGTAATCGCCGCGATCAGGATCGAGCCGTCATTGATTTCGACGTCTTCGCCATCGAGGCTGGCTACGCCACTGCCGCCAGTGTCGCGGTCGGCAATCGTGTCGGCGAGTATCTTTTCGTACGATGCTGCCGCAGCGCTCAACGCGATGCGGTCCTGCGGACGCTTGGGCCCGGCAATGCTCGGTTCGACGTCGGCGAGGTCGAGTTCGAGAATGTCAGTGTATAGCGCATCGGCTTGACCGTCTTCGCGCCACATACCCTGAGTCCTTGCGTAGGCCTCCACGAGTTCGCATTGTTCGTCGGAACGACCCGAAAGTTTCATGTAGCGAATCGTCTCGCCGTCAATTGGGAAAATACCGCAGGTCGAACCGAATTCGGGCGCCATGTTGCCGAGCGTCGCACGATCGGCAAGCGGCATTTCCGCGAGGCCGTCACCGAAGAACTCGACGAACTTGCCGACAACGCCCTTGTTGCGAAGCATCTCGGTGCAGGTCAGCACGAGGTCGGTCGCGGTCGTACCTTCTCTCAGTTTGCCGGTCAGTTTGAACCCGATAACGTGTGGAATGAGCATCGTGATCGGCTGACCGAGCATTGCGGCCTCGGCTTCGATACCGCCGACGCCCCAGCCAAGGATGCCGATTCCGTTGATCATGGTCGTATGCGAATCGGTGCCGACGACGGTGTCCGGGTAGGCGCGGCGGACGCCGTCTTTCTCGTAGCCAAAGACGACCCGGCTCAGGTATTCGAGATTTACCTGGTGAACGATTCCCGTGTTCGGCGGCACGACCGCGAAGTTGTCGAACGCCTGCTGGCCCCACTTCAGGAACTGGTAGCGCTCCTTGTTGCGCTGGAATTCGATCTTCGTGTTCAGGTCGAGCGCGTTGGCCGCACCATAATGATCGATCTGTACCGAGTGGTCGATGACGAGCTCTGCGGGCGACAGCGGGTTGATATCCTCGGCCGAACCGCCGAGCTTGACGACGGCGTCGCGCATGGCGGCCAGATCGACCACGGCCGGTACGCCGGTGAAGTCCTGCAGCACGACGCGCGCCGGCGTGAACGAGATTTCGGTGCTGGGCGCCGCTGTCGGGTCCCAGTTCGCAAGCGCCAGGATGTCGTCGCGCGTGACGTCGCGACCGTCCTCATGGCGCAGTAGGTTTTCCATCAGTATTTTCAGGGAATAGGGCAGGCGATCCACATGGCCTTCATCGACTGCATCAAGGCGGTAGATTTCGTAATCGTTGCCGCCGACTGAAAGCGTCGAGCGTGCGCCGAAGCTGTCCGTCATCTTCGAATCTCCGGGGTGTTCAGGTTCTGGATGCGGCCGGGTAAGCCGCGGGGTGCGCATTATAGCCGAAGGCCCCGATTCCTGCTCAGCCTATTTGGTCAATTACGGCACCGCCGAGGCATAGACTTTCGTCGTAGAACACGACGAACTGCCCCGGTGCTACCGCTCGCTGGGGCTCGTCGAAGCGCACCTCGACCCGATCGTTACCCAGGTCCCTGATAACGCAGGGCTGATCGGCCTGACGATAGCGAACTTTGGCGTTACAGCGCAGGCCGCCATCGAGTCCGCCGGGAGCGGCCCCAATCCAGCTTGCTTCGGACCCTTCCAGCCGCTCGCTGAACAACAGTTCATGTTCTCCCTGGGCGACGATCAGGGTATTGTCATCCAATTCCTTGGCGACGACGTACCATGGCAACTCGGGTCGATTGTGTATGCCACCGATGTGCAGGCCCTGTCGTTGACCGAGCGTGTAATACATGAGGCCCTGGTGCTCGCCAACGAGCTCGCCGCCCGGTGTCCGAATGGGTCCCGGGTTAGCCGGCAGGTATGTTGCCAGGAACTCGCGGAACGGTCGCTCGCCGATAAAACAAATGCCGGTCGAGTCTTTCTTGCCGTGAATCGGGAGGCCGCGAGCGCGTGCGATCTGCCGAACGTCGGCCTTTGCCAGTTCGCCAAGCGGAAACAGCGTCGCCGCGAGCGCCTCGGCGCTCACCGCGTGCAGGAAGTAGCTCTGGTCCTTGTTCGGATCTTTGCCTTTGAACAGGGCGCCATGACCATCGACAATGCCGCTCCTGGCGTAATGGCCGGTCGCGAGCAATTCTCCGCCCAGACGCCTGGCATAGTCGCGGAACACGCCGAACTTGATTTCGCGGTTGCAAAGCACATCGGGATTCGGTGTACGCCCTTTGCGGTACTCATCGAGAAAGTACTCGAATACCTGGTCACGGTATTGCCTTGCGAAGTTGACGTGATGCAGCGGAATGTCGAGTTGCTCGCAGACGCGGCGAGCATCCTGCAGGTCCTCGGCTGCTGTGCAATAGCCATCGTCGTCCTCCCAGTTCGTCATATGCAGGGCATGGACGTCGTAGCCTTCATCTTTCAGGAGCAGTGCGGCGACTGCCGAGTCGACGCCACCTGAAAGGCCGAGGATCACGCGCTTGTTCATAGCGCGCGGATTCTAGCATCGTCAGCGCAGGTGATTAGACGAGATCGGCGGTCGCGAGTATGCGGTGGACGTTCTGTTGCAGCGGCAGCATGCCGGTGAGCAGCGCGTCTGACTGGCGCAGACCTTTTTCGTAGTCGTGGAGGCAGCGCAGCACTGCGGGTGACCGCAAGTCGTTGCGACGCGCTTCGATGTCCCCCAGGGTCATCCAGCGACGTCCGATGATGCCGTCATCGAGTGCCATGGTCTCATCGCAACTGACAAACGCCGCCGAGTAAACGAGCCGCAGGAATTGCTGGCGTGTCTGCGGGTGAATCCAGAGATAGATTCCGATCAGGTCGTGGCAATTGACCGTGCAGCCCGTTTCTTCGAGAACCTCTCGGACAACGGCCTCTTCGGGCGACTCCTCAGATTCGATGTGTCCGCCAGGCTGGCAGAACACTCGTCTTCCCATCGCGCGCTCTTCGACGAGCAGGTACTTGCCATCGTGTTCTACGACTGCAGCAACAGTCAGATCAGTTGGGTACATCCGTTTTCCCTTGCGTGCGCGGGTCGCATCTTGGTGCCCGCGGTTCTTGTCAGATTCCGAGCTGGCGGAACTCCATTTCCACTTCGCTCGCGAGCCAGATCTCGTCGAACATCTTGCCGTAGAGTTTCGCGACTGCAGGTTCGTAGGTATCGGCAATGCCTTCCCAGCGACCCGCCTGCAGTCGATAGACGAGGGCTGTTTCGTCAGCGATGCAGAAAGCTTCGGCGTGCGTTCGCAAATCCTCGCGAACGTGCCTGAATTCGATGTAGGTGTTGAGGCGGCGACCCAGGTGCACCAGGTTGTTGCCATTCTTGATGGCACGCGTCGGGTCCGCGATCAGGACACGGATACGAGCATAGGTCTGTGACAGGACAAGTCGCTTGATGATCTCGAGAAACTCGGGATCGTCGTAGATTCCCGGCTCGAGATCGTGCGTAAAAATCGACACCTTTCGCGACGCTTCGCGGATGACCTCAATAGCGGCCTCACGCATTTCATCGCGCGTGGAGATGACCCAGCGCTTGCCCTTTTGGCGTACCTCTTCCATAGACCAGTCAGTTTAGCGAGGGACAGGGGAATCACAGTGCCAACTGCGTCACGTTTTGGGCGATATTTGTCAGTTGGTAATCATTCGCATCCCGCGTCAATTCTGGCGTTCAGCGTTATTGTTACTTTCGTCCCAGTCGTAGCTACTTCACATATTCGAAGGCTCCCTGACGTGCCATCCATGCCGCCAGGTCGCGCCATTCGGGCCCTGCGTGCTTAGTCAGGCGCAAACGCCGTGACGCACACAACTCGGCCAACAGGTCAGGCTCCGCACTGGGAGCGTCGGTCGATGCGCCATTGACGAAGACGCTTGCGTTGGTCCAGGCGATACGGGTCATCCCGTGTACGCGCAGCAGTTGGCCCCCATCCAGCGCGTTCATCAGAGCGGCTAGTTCCGGTTTTCCCGGTAGCTCGGGTGTGATCCACTGCTTGGTCGCGGTAGCAAAGCGACCCAGCGCCTTGGCCATGTCGGCAAACGTCGCGCAAGGCGATTCGAGTGCGCGCACCGCGCGATGCACTGCCGCATCCGAGATGAAACCGGGTCGAACCTCGTTGACGTCGAGATCCGGGTCTCTGTAGAACGGGTTGCAGCGCTCCGTATCCGGAAGTTCGTCGAGCAGGTCCGAGTGCTGCGGCGCACGCATCCCGATCGAGTAGGTAATGCAGGCCTTCCTCGCGATACCCCAGTGTGCGGCGCCCGGCGGAAGGTACAGCACGTCGCCGTTGCGACAGGCGTGGGACAGTTCGCCCTGAAACTCCCTCGTCAGAGCCAACTCATCGCTGGCACGCGGGTCATCGTCCACGGCAGCGTTCGTGGCGTGCCATTCGCGACTACCAATCCCCTGGCAAAGGAAAACGTCGTAGTTGTCGCGGTGCGGCCCGACACCGCCCCCGGGTGCGGCGAAGCTGACCATCAGGTCGTCAATACGCCAATCAGGGATGAACGGCACAGCTCGGAATACTTTGCGCATGGCAGGCAGGTGTTTTTCGACGTCATGAACGAGCAGGGTCCAGTCGCGTGGCGGCAGGCCGGCGAGGAAGTCCTCGTCAAACGGCCCGGATTCCGCGTGATAGCGAATCCTGGACCTGGAGCGATCGGTAAAGACGATGCGTGACTCGACATCTTCAAGCGTTGCCAGCCAGGCCAGTTCGTTGCGCGTCACCGCAGGCTTCAGCTTCGGAATGGCCCGCGGCATCAGCAGAGGTTTCTTTTGCCAGAACTCTGCGAGGAACTGCGCGGCGTCCAGATTGCCGGGTAGCCTCAACACGGGGAAGAGCTCAGAGGTCGCGGGCCTGTCGCTCAGCCAGTCCGACGTACGTGTCCGGTCTCAGTTCGAGCAGGCGCTTCTTCTCATCGTCCGGGATCTCGAGCGTCTTCACGAACTCCTGCAGCGATTCTCTCGTAACCGCCTGGCCGCGAGTCAGCGCCTTGAGTTTTTCGTAGGGGTTCGAGATGCCGTAGCGTCGCATGACCGTCTGCACGGCCTCGGCCAGCACTTCCCAGGCTTCGGCCACATCGCCATGGATAGCCGCCTCGTTGACCTGCAATTTGCCGACGCCCTTCGCCAGCGACGTCAGGGCGATGACAAGGTAGCCGGCGGCAACGCCCAGGTTGCGCTGCACGGTCGAGTCCGTGAGATCGCGCTGCCAGCGAGACACGGGCAATTTTTCGGCAAAGTGCGAGAGGAGTGCGTTGGCGAGGCCAAGATTGCCTTCGGCGTTCTCGAAATCGATCGGGTTGACCTTGTGCGGCATCGTCGACGAGCCGACCTCGTCCTTGGCGACCTTCTGTTTGAAGTAACCAAGCGAGATGTAGCCCCATACGTCACGGGCGAAATCGATCAATACTGTGTTGTAGCGGACCAGTGCATGGCAATACTCCGCGGTCCAGTCGTGAGGCTCGATCTGCGTGGTGTAGGGATTTGGCTCGAGACCGAGCGACTCGACAAAGCCGTGGCTGATCGCCGGCCAGTCGGCGTCAGGGTAGGCGATTGCATGGGCATTGTAATTTCCAACCGCGCCATTGAACTTGCCAAGGATCGCGACCGCCGCAAACTGTTTTTCCGCACGGTCGAGACGCGCCACAACATTGGCGAGTTCCTTGCCCAGGGTCGTCGGACTGGCCGTCTGACCGTGCGTACGCGACAGCATGGGTAATGCGGCATGCTCGCGTGCCATGGATTTGAGGCGATTGCGAAGCTCGCGCATCTGCGGCAGCAGCGCGTCGCTGCGCGCGGAACGCAGCATCAGTGCGTAAGACAGGTTGTTGATGTCTTCGGATGTACAGCTAAAGTGCAGGAAATCCTTGAGCGCTTCGGTCTCCGGGCCGTCACCGAGCTTCTCGCGGATAAAGTACTCGACGGCCTTGACGTCGTGGTTCGTCGTCGCCTCGATCGCCTTGATGCGCTCGGCGTCGTCGATCGAGAACTCGTCGACAATATTGTTGAGCACGTCCTTCATGACCGATGACAGCGGCCCCAGCTCAGCGATGTGCTGTTCGTCTGCAAGGCGCTGCAGCCAGCGAACCTCGACGAGGACCCGATAGCGAATCAGCCCGTATTCGCTGAAGATCTCGCGGAGACCGTTGACCTTGTCGGCATAGCGGCCGTCGGTGGGGGAGAGGGCTCTCAGGGTCGAGACTTTCATAGGTGGAAAACCAGTGTAGACTTGCGCGCGCAAAGCGCGAATCATACACCTTACCCGACCCTAAAAGCGGTGCAAATGCACCTGACGGAGCAGTATCTGCCATGAGCAAAAAGGCATTTCGAATCGAACACGACAGCATGGGCGAACTCGAGGTACCCGAGGATGCCCTGTGGGGTGCGCAGACGCAGCGCGCCGTCAACAATTTTCCGATTTCAGGATTGGCGATGCCGCGCCAGTTCATCGCTGCGCTCGGCCTCGTCAAATGGGCGGCGGCGGGAGCGAATGCCGAGCTCGGTCTGATCAAGAGCGATCTCGCGATTGCCATTCAGAAGGCCTCGCTCGCGGTAGCCGGCGGCGAATACGACGAGCATTTCCCGATCGATGTGTTCCAGACAGGTTCCGGCACCAGCTCGAACATGAATGCGAACGAGGTGATCTCGCATGTCGCGACGGAAGGGCTCGGCAAAGAAGTGCACCCGAACGACCACGTCAACATGAGCCAGAGCAGCAACGACGTGATTCCGACCTGCGTCCACGTCTCGGCGGCACTGGCGATCAATGAGAAACTGCTGCCGGCACTGCAGCACCTGTCTGACACGCTCGATGCAAAGGCCCAGGGGACTGATTCGGTCGTCAAGACCGGCCGCACGCATCTTATGGATGCCATGCCCGTGACGCTGGGCCAGGAAATTCGCGCATGGCAGTTCCAGATCGACCAGGGTGTCGAACGCCTGGGAGACACGATGCAGCGCCTCACCGCGCTGGCGCAGGGCGGCACGGCTGTGGGTACGGGTATCAATGCGCATCCGAAGTTCGGTGGCAAAGTCGCCGTGCTGTTGGCTGAACAAACCGGCCTGCCGTTCAAAGCCGCGGACAACCAATTCCAGTCCCTGAGTTGCCAGGATGCCGCCGTCGAGACGTCGGGGCAGCTCCGCGCGCTCGCCGTCAGTCTGACCAAGGTTGCGAACGACCTCCGATGGATGAATTCCGGGCCGTTGGCGGGCTTCGGCGAGATCGCACTGCCCGCACTGCAGCCCGGCTCGAGCATCATGCCGGGCAAGGTGAACCCGGTCATACCGGAGGCCGTTGCGATGGTCTGTGCCCAGGTAATCGGTAACGACGCGACGATCATGATGGGCGGCCAGTCAGGCAACTTCCAGCTCAACGTGATGCTGCCGGTCGTGGCCTATAACCTGCTCCAGAGTATCGAGATACTCGCCTCGGCCAGCACGGTGCTTGCCGACAAGGCAATCGCCGGGTTTACGGTCAACGAGGAGAACATTCAGCGGGCGCTTGGCCGCAATCCGATCCTGGTAACGGCTCTGAACCCGGTCATTGGCTATGAGCTCGGCGCCGCGGTGGCCAAAAAAGCGTACGCGGAGGGTCGCTCGGTCAAAGACGTCGCCAGGGAGATGACGGACCTGACTGACGATGAACTCGACCGGTTGCTCGATCCGGCGAGCCTGACCGAGGGTGGTATCAAGCATTGATTACGGCGGACGCGCTGCGCGCGCGTTTTGCGGGCACCGAGGTGCCTGCGGACCCGCTTGACGTCACGATGCCGCCCGGGCTGGAGCGTTGGCCGCACGGCATGCGTGAGCAACTCGACGTAAAGCTGCGCCCGGCCGGCGTGCTGGTGCCGATTCTGGAACACGAGGGCGGCCTGACCGTATTGCTGACGCAGCGTGCTTCGCACCTCAAACATCACGCCGCGCAGGCAAGTTTTCCGGGTGGCCGCATGGAAGACCATGACGCCGACGTTTGCCAGACGGCGTTGCGCGAGACGCATGAAGAGGTCGGTATAACGCCCGAGCAGGTGGATGTGATCGGTTACCTGCGCACGATGCCTACCATTACCGGGTTTGCCGTAACGCCTGTAGTTGGCCTGATCAGGCCGAACGTCGACCTGGTCATCGACCGCACCGAGGTGGACTACGCGTTCGAAGTACCGCTCGATTTCCTGATGACTGAAGGGAATGATCAACTTGTCGATCGCGAGTGGGAGGGGCAGAGGTTCCGGCTCAAGGAATTCCACTACGAAGGCGAGCGAGTCTGGGGAGCGACGGCCTATATGCTTCTCGCGTTCCGAGAATTCTTTTTAAATAAGTAATTTATGGCATCTATTGAGAAGTTACTTGAGGTAATGCGGCGGCTACGCGACCCGGACAGTGGCTGTCCCTGGGATCTCGAGCAGGACTTCTCGACGATTGCTCCGTACACGATCGAGGAGGCCTACGAGGTTGCCGACGCGATCCAAAGGGAAGATTGGGACGAACTGCGGCACGAACTTGGCGACCTGCTGTTCCAGGTCGTTTTCTACGCGCAAATGGGCAAAGAAAAAGGCTACTTCGATTTCGAGGAGATTGCGGGCGCCATTGCAGAAAAGATGACCCGGCGGCACCCGCACGTTTTTGGCGATATCGAGGAGCGCGAAGCCGCGGGCGTTCGGGGTCGCTGGGAGAACATCAAGGAAGAAGAACGCGCTGCCAGCAATGATGCCAGTGCGCTGGCTGGCGTGGCGCGGGCATTGCCTGCACTGAAGCGAGCGCAGAAGCTCGGCAAACGGGCGGGCCGTGTCGGCTTCGACTGGCCCGATACGCAAGGCGTGCATCGCAAGATTCATGAAGAGCTGGAAGAACTCCAGGATGCCGTTGGAACCCGCGATAGCAGCAATATCGAAGAGGAATTCGGCGACCTTTTGTTCGCCGTCGTGAACCTGGCGCGTCATCTCGACGTGGATCCGGAGCAAGCGCTGACTGCCGCAAACTACAAATTCGAACGGCGGTTCCGGGCTATGGAAGCGGATCTCGAGGCCGGCGGCCTGAACATTCGCAAGCTCAATCTCGAGGCTTTGGAGCACTACTGGCGTAAAGCGAAGCGTGACGTCGGCTAAAACGACCTAAAGTCAATGACTTGGGCGTTCAGGCAGGGTTCATTGCCG
>JAAUYD010104999.1_pt1 | contig 12010 bp, 11 predicted proteins | sample 7278101 | NCBI WGS metagenome assembly JAAUYD01 (sample SAMN14350128, study PRJNA611818) | marine sediment metagenome | isolation source: surface marine sediment (0.6m) | place: French Polynesia: Moorea | collected 2018-08 | reverse complement strand
TGGATCAAGCGCTTGGATATGTTCTTTTTGCTGCCGAGGAGAAGCATTTGTTTCGCAGTATCAATGACGAAAAGCATGCACCCTTTCAAAAACAGTCTGCCCGGCACCATTGGGTTGAATTGGGAGAAACGTTGTCGCAAGACAAGCGCTTCAAAGACATTTCTGCCGAGTCAACACACAAAATCCGCGCAGCCAGATGGATCATGATCCATGGTCTTTCTTGTCTCATCAGCAACGGTTGGTTCAAAACACCGATAACAGAAGACACGATCCTGTCAAAAGAATTTGGTTTTTCCCTAGTGGCGTTTTTGAAGAAAGTGAACCACGGGCTCTATGAGGAGTTTAAAGAATAATCTAACAGCCAAAAAATTTTCAGTGAAAAGCAACAGCTGTAATGCAACAAACGTTATTTTAAGTCTCATCCATCATGATGGAGACCGGCAATGAGGCCCAACCAGTCAAGCACGACTGCCGAGAATAATGCGACCCTGAGACTGCATGAATCCATGCGGCCGGAAGATGAACGCGTGTGTAACGATCCCTATGCCGTACTCTTCCTGCCTGATCGCATTTTTTATGCATCGGACAGAAAAAAACAGATCGAACAGACCATTGTTGATTGGGAAACCCATTTTCCAGGTGTGTGCAATGCAATCATCGCCCGTACGCGCTTTATCGATGAGTGCCTCAAAGAAGCAGTGTCCGGCGGAATAAGCCAACTGGTTATCCTTGGAGCCGGTTACGACACCCGAGCGATGCGATTTGAAAATTTGAAAAAAACCGTAACCGTATTCGAACTCGATCATCCCAGCACGCAAACGAAAAAACTGGAAAGAATTGAAAAGCATGTCAACGCCGATCTTTCCCATGTCCATTATATTCCCATCGATTTCGCGAAAGAAGATCTTGGGAACAAACTGCTTGCCTGCGGTTACGATGAAACATTGAAAACGCTGTTCATCTGGGAAGGCGTTACCTATTACATCCCCGAAGCGGCTGTTGATCGAACACTGTCATTCATTTCGAAGCACGCACCTTCACGAAGCAGCGTCATTTTCGATTACTTCCCTCCTACGGTAGCCGATGGAACCATCAAACTGGCGGAGGCCCGTGCGCTGCGTGAGGGGCTGAAGCGCATTGGTGAAGAGATCATCTTTGGCATCGCACCGGATCAGATCGAATCGTTTATGAAAGATCGTGGCTTTTCAGTAACTAAAAATCTTACCAAAGCGGATTACTTCAACGCTTATTTTCAGGGTGTTAATCAACACAGAAATGTGTCTGAGATGTTCATTTTCTTACAGGCCATGGTTTCCTAAAGTAAAACGAATCACATATCTATTGAAAAGGGGGAGCGATGAATACGTTATTTTGTTATTGGTTGCGCGGAACGCAGAGAAACTATCAGATCTGTGTAGCATTGGTATCGGTAATTGCAGTGATCGGCTGGCTGGGCATCAGCACCACCTTTGCTGCGGAACCTAAAACGGGCGGCACCTTAACCTTTGGTACCGAAAACGACTTCGCCGGGTTTGAAGTCCTGAAATCCAGCTCACGCCTTGCCATCAACGGGTCCACCGCTGCCAACACCATTATGGAGCCCCTGTTCCGCATGGATGCGGATGAGAATTTGATTCCGGTGCTCGGATTGAGCCTGGCACCAAGCGATGACGGCAAGCGATGGACCGTCAAATTGCGTAAAAACGTAAGATTCCATGATGGTACCGTATTTAATGCCGATGCAGTCGTGGATCACTGGGAACGCCTGTTAAATCCGGAAAATAAGTTCCGTGGGCGGGCAGCCATGGGGCCCATCGTGAGCGTGACCAAAGTGGATGAGACCACCATCCAATATAATTTGAAACATCCCTGGTTGCCTTTCAAACGGGTGATCTGCGGTACGCGCGGGTTGATCAACCTTGTTCCATCGAGCAAGTCGGTAGATGCCGGGACACAGGATCGTGCGCCGGTAGGCACCGGACCGTTCAAACTGGAAGAATGGAAATCCGGAGATGCCTTTACTGTCGTTAAAAATCCGGATTACTGGGGACAAGGCGTCCCCCACCTCGATAAAATCGTTTTCAAACCCATGACCGACTCGCAGACCCGTTATGCCAGCCTGCAGTCCGGACAGGCGGACATCATCTGGATGGACCGGGGCAACCTGATCAACAAAGCCAAAGCGGATAGCGCACTCGAGGTATACGCCAGCGAACACAACGGTGCCGAGATTTTCATTCTCAACACAACCGTCCAGCCGCTGGATAACGTCGATGTTCGTCGGGCGCTTGCCCATGCACACAACCAGGAACGTCAGGTCAAGATGGTGTACAAAGACAGTATCCCGGTGGTCGACCATCCTTTCGGAAACCAATGCGAATGCAACGCGGTCGGCTATCGCCAATACGATCCGGAAAAGGCCCGTAAGCTATTGGCCGGATATGAAGGGCCTGTGGAACTCGAAGTGTTGCACAGCAGTTCGAAAAGGGGACGCGACATCGGAGAGATCACTCAGCAACTTTTCAAGGATGTGGGGATGACGGCGAATCCGGCAGGGTTCGATTTCGGGCCGGTGATCAAAAAAGTGATCAGCGGGAAATACCAGATGTCTACGTGGCGGATCTCTTCCCGTCCGGATCAAGGGCCGGCCCTTTTTCTGATGCTCCATTCCAAAAGCCGGGCAAATTTTTCACACTATAACAATCCGGAAATGGATAAGCTTCTGGTTGCCCAGCGTATGGAGACAGATCCACAACGGCGAAACGAGATGCTTTGTCAGATCGCACAGTTGATTAACGATGATGTCCCCATTCTTTATCGGGGAGGGATGCGAAGTCATGTGATCACGAGCAAAAAAGTTGAAGGGCTTGCTTCGATGAAAGATGGCATTGTTCGTCTTGAATCGGTATGGTTGGACAAGTAGGCTTGAACTGGGAAAATGTCGAGAGGCGGTTTCAAAATTGCGTCTAATGCTCAATGGCTGCGTTGCGGGCCACCTTAAGGCAGGGTAGTGGGGCCCCTGCCCCACTGCCCTGCGTACATATAATTGAATATGCTGCGCTTTTGCGCTGCCCCGCGCCTTGCCCTCGTACATGATCTACAATTTTGAAACCGCCTCGAGAAACAATTACGGTTGATGTGACTAATGCTGATACTTGGCAAAAAAGCCGTTCGATTTGTGCTGGTGGTCCTGGCCGTATCTGCGCTTACCTTCTTGATGATCAATCTCCTTCCGGGCGATGTGGCTTATGTCGTCGGGGGCGAGGAGGCGACACCTGCGGATATCGAGGCCATTCGCAAAGACCTGCAACTCGATCAAAACATCCTGGTTCGCTATCTTTCATGGTTGAAGCATGCAGCTTCCGGCGATCTTGGCGAATCCTACCTGACCCGTGAACCGGTGCTTGGCACCATCATCGCCCGATTACCGGTAACCCTGGAACTGCTCATTATCTCTCAATGCATGGCGTTGATGCTGGCGCTTCCTGCAGGCATCGTCGGTGCTTACAGAAGCAATTCCTTGGTTGATCGTCTCGTCAACGGAGTCGGGTTTGCAACCCTGTCGATTCCCAGCTTCGTGATGGCCCTTTTAACCATCTATCTGTTTTCGATAAAGCTGCGTTGGTTGCCGGCCACCGGTTATGTACCCCTTTCAGTCAACATTGGAGCGAACCTCAAATCATTTGTCTTGCCAGGGTTGAGTATCGCCATGATCGAGTGGGTGGTCTTGATGCGGGTTCTGCGAAGCGACATGATCACCACGCTGGAGCAAAATTATATCCTCATGGCCAAGGCCAAAGGGCTTCCTGCGTGGCGGGTGCTCATACAGCATGCCCTGCGGCCCTCTTCATTTACCCTGATCACGGTCCTGGGCATCCAGGTTGGCCGCCACCTGGGAGAAGCCGTGATTGTTGAATCCATATTCGCGCTGCCCGGTATGGGCAGGTTGCTGATCGATTCCATCTATGCACGCGACTACCAGATGGTTCAAGGTTGCGTGCTGTTGATCACCATCGGTTATGTCATCATCAACTCCGTCGTGGATCTGTTGTACACCGTGCTGGACCCGCGTATTCGCACGGAGGGTGGCCATGCCGGCTAAAGATACCGGCAACCGACTGGGCCTTGCCTTTTGGCTGTCCATGGCCTGGATCGTTCTGGTTGTCCTCTCGGCCTTAACTGCCAGTTGGTGGACCATTCCCGAAGCCGACAAAATGGACTGGGACCATCTCAGTGCCCCTCCTGGCACAACTGTCAATGATGCCATCCTTCAAAACAGTAGTGACGCGAGAAAATCGCCTTACACCTATTGGCTGGGTACGGACACCATGGGAAGGGATCTTGTCTCGCGGATCGTTTACGGCTCACGCATTTCGCTGTCTGTCGGTTTTCTGGCACCGATGATCGGCTTGCTGATCGGCGGGCTTTTGGGATGTTTGGCCGGGTTTTACCGTGGGCCGCTGGAATCGACCATTGTCGCCATCATGGATATTGTTCTGGCCTTTCCGGGGCTCGTGCTTTTGCTGGCGGTTACGTTCTACCTGGGCGCCAGCCTTCAGAACCTGATTCTTTCGCTTGGCTTCCTGACGATTCCTGTCTTCTGCCGCGTCGCCCGGGCCAAAACCCTGGCACTCAGCGGCCTCGAATTCGTTCAGGCCGCCCGCCTGACGGGTGCCGGCAGCATGACCATACTATTTCGTGAGATCGTACCCAACGTGATCGTTCCGGTTGCGATTTACGGGTTGTTGGTGGTGGCATTCATGATCATGGCAGAGGGCGCCTTGAGCTTCCTGGGTTTGGGGATTCCCGCGCCAACACCGAGCTGGGGCGGCATGATCGCCGAGGGCAAAGAGGTGCTCGACGAATCCCCGCATGTCAGCATGATACCGGCAGCGATCATGTTTATGACGGTGGTTTCCTTTAATCTGATCGGTGACAGCCTGCGAAGCTATGTTGAACGCGGAAAGCGCCAGATATGACGATGGGCAATGATCTGCAGCCTATTTTGGAAGTAAAGAACCTGCGGGCATTATTGCCAACGCGTCGTGGGCTTGTCAACGCCGTTGACAATGTTTCCCTGCAACTCCACCCGGGAAAAACACTGGGCATTGTCGGCGAGTCGGGATGCGGGAAAAGCATGCTGGCCAGGGCGATCATGGGACTATTGCCAGTTCGTTCAATCGTTCCTTCGAAATCCATCGTAAGGTTCAAGGACAAAAATCTGATCGGAATGAAACAAGGGCAGCTTCGCCAAATTATCGGGCGGGACATCGCCATGATTTTCCAGGATCCCATGACGTCGCTCAATCCGGTGATGAAGATCGGCAAGCAGATCACCGAGGTGCTATGCTACCATCTAAAGGTGAGCAGAAAAACGGCACGCAAGCGAGCCATCGCACTTTTGGATCTTGTAGGCATCCCTATGGCGGAACAGCGTGCCAACCAGTATCCCCACCAGCTTTCCGGAGGGTTGCGGCAGCGGGTCGCCATCGCCATCGCACTGGCCTGTGAACCCAAGCTATTGATTGCAGATGAACCGACAACCGCGCTGGATGTCACCGTCCAAGCGGCCATCCTTGACCTGCTGGCCCGTCTTCAAGCGCAAAAGCGTATGGCGATGATCCTGATTACGCACGATCTGGGCGTTGTGGCCGGCCGAACAGATGAGACAGCGGTGATGTATGCGGGTAAAGTTGTCGAGTATGCGGCCACGAAAGAATTGTTCAATCAAATGGGCATGCCCTACACGTATGCGTTGATGGCTGCGATTCCGCGCCTGGCGAATCGCCCGCATACCAAGCTTCAGGCCATCAACGGGCAACCGCCGGATATGGTCGATGGTCCACCGGGATGCAGGTTTGCCCCACGGTGCTGGAAAGCCCAGTGCCTATGTATGGAAAAAGAACCCGTATTAAAACGGATAAACAGTCACGGACATAAGCTGGCATGCTGGTATCCCCTGGTCGACGGAGAGAAGCCTTGAAACACGAAAAAATTCTTTCCGTCAGCAATCTCACCGTCCAATTTCGAATGGGCAGACGCAGAATGATCGAAGCTGTCTCCGATGTCAGCTTTGATATCAAGGTCGGTGAAACACTCGGACTGGTCGGTGAGTCAGGCTGCGGGAAATCGACAATTGCCCGGTCGATCGTCGGCCTTCAAAAACCGACAAAGGGGAAGATTATTTTCTCCGGGCAGGATCTTTCAGAGTGTACGTCTCAGCATATGAAAGCAATCCGGCCCCAACTTCAGATGATATTCCAGGATGCCGTGGCATCCTTGAATCCGGGTAGGACGATTGGTAAAAGCATCGAAGCGCCGCTCCGCGTACTCGGATGGGCAGACCGACAAAAGAGAACGCACCGCACACATGAAATGATGCAGGCTGTGGGCCTCGATCCAGAGCAGATGTACTCACGATATCCGTTTGAGTTTTCAGGAGGGCAATGCCAGCGTGTCAGTCTTGCCAGAGCCCTGATCTTGAAGCCCCGCGTGTTGATTTGTGACGAACCGGTATCCGCTTTGGATGTATCGGTGCAGGCACAGATTCTTAACCTTCTGGAGGCAATGAAACAGCAATTTGAACTGACCCTGCTGTTTATCTCCCACGACCTGGCGGTGGTGAAGAACATCAGCGATCGTGTGGCTGTGATGTATCTGGGAAAAATTTGTGAAATTGCCGATGCAGAGAAGCTTTACCGTTCGCCACGGCATCCCTATTCAGCATTACTGCTGGAATCCATACCCGAACCCAATCCGGAACAAAAAAAACGAACAATCGATGCCGTCGATTTTGAAATGCCGTCTCCGGATGATCCACCACCGGGATGCCGTTTTCATACCCGGTGCCCGAAGGCCCAACATATTTGCCGCCATGCTGAACCGGAGCTGTCTGCATTCGATGATGAAGGTAAAGTTGCGTGTCACTTCCCGTTAGACTCTAAGCCGTACGGAAGAAAACGCCCATGAAGTTGCTCAATTGGAAAAAAACACAACGGCAATTAACAGGGCCAATACAGCCGATGCAATAAATGTTTAATTTACTTGTTCAAGAGCATTTGCCGTCCTCACCGTATCTGCTTTGGCCTCCGATGGGAAGGTTTCGATAAGGAGTGTAGGATGAAAACCGTAGCTGCTGTCGGCATCATCTTCCTGCTTTTGCTTTGCAGTTGTTCTGAAGATAGTGGGCCAGAGAGCATTGGAAATATAACAGTTGATTTCGTTTGGGACCTCGAGCACCCTCAACGTTCGCCTGAAATCCATTTGAAAAATGTCCCGAAGGGTGCGAAACGTTTTCATATCGAATTTATCGATGCAACCAACGAGTGGGAACACGGGGGTGGAAGCATCCCCAATGATGGCACGGGAATCATCCGAGCAGGCGCCTTGATAGCGTTTAAAGGCTTGTCCTCAACCTGGGCAACGCCTAAAATCAGACTGAAAGTGGCTGCAATAGGCACTGACGGTCAGCTTATCGGTAAAGGAGAAATTGTAAAAAGCCCTCCGAATAGTTGAACTTAAGGCCCGTATTTTGATTTGGTAATGCTCACAGATCCATCATCGTAAATACAGTAAATGTTCAATTGACCATATTGATAAGGGCCGTCCCCTTGACCACCCAGTCGTTGATGCAACAACGTTAGGTTGCCTGATCCATTTCCGACCACTAAAACAACCTTACTTTCAGTGAGAGTTTGGATTATACTCAAAACCCCATCAATAGACGCTTTATTGATTCTTGGAATAAGGGTAATCTCGATTTCTAAGAAGTCTGCCAGTGGCTTTACAGTCTCTATATTGCGGCTTAAATCTGGGCTATAAATTGCCGAGACATCCATATCTGCCACACTATCTATTAATGCATAGGCACGTTCCCTGCCCTCATCGGTAATGTTGAAAAAATTATCCCTTTCTGCGTGGCGTATAAGTACTACGGTTCTCATGCAATCTTTACTGTCATGAACCGCATCATTGGCAACCGAAACCCCAATTATCGATAGCATACCAATTGCTAATATCGAGCAAAAAAGGATTGAATCAAGAATGCGTCTAAATTTCATGTAGTCCGCTCTATGGAAGTGGTCACCGAGATTCCATACCTGCCAATACCTGACTACAAGCTATCTCAAAATAAAACTGCTTCATCTCGGCACCGAACGCCTTAAACGCCTCTTTTGCGGCATCAAGTCAGGCCGGGCTTTCTTTAATGTTCATGAGTCCCTTCATACTTCTCGTGCTTTTCCATGCAAGATTCAGGTATTACGTCTTTCTGACTTCATTGTTTTGGCCGGCCGCCATTTCGAAAAACCTTATCGACATCAATCTGAAACCCATTGGCCAAGGAATTGGTCTGGTTTGCCATCCCGATAACGCCCATCAATTCTGAAAGCATCTCATCGGTCATTCCTTTGTTTCTGGCAGCCGCAGTATGGCTATTGATACAATACTCACAGCCATTGGTTACGCTGACGGCGACGTAGATCATCTCTTTGGTCAGTGCATCGATAACTCCCGGTACCATCACTTCTTTGACGCCATTCCACGTTCGTCGCAAAAGCTCAGGCTGGACTGCCAACGCTTTCCAAAAATTATTGATCCAGTCAATTTTGCGTGTGGCCATGATGTCGTCATAGACCTTTCGCACTTCAGGACTTGCGTCTTCATATTCGATAAATTCAATGGTAGCCATGCCAGAACTCCTTTTTGCTTTAGTGTTCATCAAGGTATAGCATCCAAGGAACTTGAGCTACGGGCGAGGAAACAACGCTAATAGGTAAAATTAATCCGAATCCGGTCTCTACAGCGCACACATTAAATCAGAAGGAACAGAAAATAGGTCGGGGAGAACTTGTTTATATAATTGAAATGCAAAGTTAAAATTATAATGAGAACATAATACATTGTGGTATAAATAACAACTGCAATGGACCATTGTTTTTTTTGACTACGAATATGTAGACACGTACTAAACTGAATTATATATAAAAAAAAGGGTGTTAAATTCTATTTTATAGTAAATTGAGAATGATATGATATTCGAACTGGCGACGTTCCGATAAAAGATAGTACACCGGGTGCTGTGGCCCGCCAGAAGACGGATTTCGGCGATGCAACGACTTATGGAAAAATAGGCGCCGAGCGTTTACGCACGCCGGGGATTTGTTCTATTAGCCAGCAGGTCATTCTATAAACAAAGCTGACATTGATGTCGGCCGCTCAGAAACGGATGTCCGGGTTTTACTTTTGAGATGTTATTGATTGGTTGTAGTGACAAAGTTGTCACAGATAGTATCAAGATGTCGTTTGGCGTCACCAAGCGGGAGGCAGCGAAGATAACCGTATGCTCAGTAGACGTGTGCCGAATGACCTGATCAGAGTCTTCAAACTCTAGCACAAATCCAGAAACGGCTGAAGGAATTTGTCGTTGAATCCACCTTCAACTGGTATTGGCATGTGGATGGCCAAATGGAATTCGGGTAAGCTTTTAACGCAGGCGTCCTTCCGGCAAATCAGCTGGCGGGATCAGTTTGCTTATTGTCCTGCCAATGCCCGGGTTCATGTCCCTATACTCGGGGCTATCCCAGCAAAACATCGATTTCGGAATCGATAGCCTGAATTTGGTCCACCAGTGCTTGGGGCCCTTGGCCCTTGGCGGCCTTTAGGGTCTCGCCCCAATGTTGCAGCATGTCGGTATCTATTCGCCGGATCGAGTTGTCCTTGGCCCACTCTCCGCCAATGCGCCCCCCAAGATCCTCAAGCAGACGGCTCATTTCCGTGCGTTGAGAACCTTCGAAATTTTTCAAGAGTTCCTTTGAACGGTCATTCCAGCCTTTTACAAGGAAGGTCCCCTCGTAAAATTTCTTTAGCCATTTTTTTTCATCCTGAGATACCATGGCGATTCCTTTACTTTCGTGGCTTGTTTGAGTTTGTTTAGGGAAAGATAAGTAGCATGTTATTGTAATAACGGTCTTTGACAGATGAACCCTTAATCTCGATATGATCCTTAAAGGTATCAGAAGAAACAGAAAATAGGTCGAGGAAAACTTGTTTCTACAGTTGGAATGGATACGAACGCCAGGGACATGTTGATTATAAGCATGCAGTCGGTAAGACGGAAAGAAAGGATGTTTGCATAAAAAAGCAGGCCTCAACTGCACCTGCTTCTTGACAAGGTACAAACTGAATTGAATATTACAGTTTCTTAAGGGAAATCCCAGCTTTCGTTTTACGAACTGCGAACTTATCCCCTTCAGCGAATCCCATCTCACTAATCAAGCCCTTGGAGATAACCACACTACCACGCTTGCTGACAAAAGCGTCTTTTACAGGAGCTGCCTTAGCGGATGCACGACCTTTCTTTATTTGGGGTGCCTTGCCCGCTTCCATCAGAGCTTGAAGATAATGATTTTTAAATTGTGTGGCGGTATTGAATTTAAACTGTTTGATGATTTCAGCTTGCGGTTTTCCACTTTGAACAGCTTTCAGTAGCTTTTTGTAATCAACTTTTTTCTTTGCCGGCATACGTTTTCCTTTCTGTTCCAATAAAAGTTAGTATCAATTTCTGATACATCGCGGATTATTTATAGAATATCAAGTTTTTTTTAATTAATATATTAAAAAAAGTTGGAAGGATTAGGATCATATTTCATTTGTAGGCTATTTCACAATCGGCAGAATCTTTCGGAAATCATCTGTATTGGCGCGACCGACCCACTGAAAAGTGATGACTTCAGTTGAACTAATTACAGCACCGACGTGCTTCATTATGTCGTTGGCGAGATCTCGGTTGTTATTCATTCGTGATGCTACGGCATCAGTGTAATTATTGCTTCGGCCAATTTTTTAACATTTGCACAATCTCTCTTACATACGCACATTCGCATTCGGCAGGGCATGGTTTTAATTCTTCGCGGCGAAGACAATGACTTGGACAATCATCACTGCCTGTTGCCCGGTCTTGAAAAATCGGACCATTATAGAGATCTCCGAAAAGATACGCTTGGATTGCTAACGTTCCATTACATGAATGGTTGAAATATAATAATCCAGTGGTAAGCTCTTTGAAATTGGCCTGATACCCGATTAATTGAAGATCAGCATCGGTTAGAAAACTGTCACGAGTCGTCCATTTAAATCCGCAATTGGAGCACTTTTTAAAGAATATATTATCTACAGAACTATCCATTTTAGAGCAAATTTTTAAATGCGGTGAGTGGTTACCTGCGCTATTGCTACAAGCCATCTCAAAATAATCTTTAGGCCCAACTTCTTTGTTGGAGGAAAATTTTAAATCCTCGAAATACTTCAGTATGTCTGCGGTTTAAAATTTGCCTTCGCCTCAAATTTGAGCCCAAATCTTTATTTTGAGATAGCTTGTAATGAATTAACCTACTCTGAATCCATAAAAGAGACAAGCCCCTGGGCGCAGAGACTTGTAAAACCGCAGATTCAAGGCAGGTGTGGTCGTGCTATAGTGACATATGCGCGGCGACACCTAATGCCGAACGAAGATCCCGCTGCCGGGAAGATGGGGTAAGCTCGGCAAATCCGATGGGTTTCACCTTTCAAAAACAACAATCTCGTCCTTAACACTTCTGATGTTTCACTATGCGGATTTCGCGGTCCCGGCCTTTTGGCGTACGCTCCCCGGTGGGACCCCAAACATGCGCTTGAACGCCCGACAGAACGCAGGTTCAGATTCATACCCGATACGCTCGGCAATCATGGCAAGTGGGTCCGCTGTCTCGCGAAGGTACGTGCGAGCCAGCTGCAGGCGCCAGCGTGTCAGATATCGTATGACCGATTCACCGACCATCTGGGTAAACCTGGCCGAAAAAGAAGATCGGGACATACCGGCAGCCTCTGCAAGTTCTGCTACGCTCCAAGGATATTGCGGGGTGCGATGAATTTTGACTAGCGCCCTTCCTATCTGGGGATCGCGCAGTGCTGCCAGCCATCCTCGTTGATCCTCAGGGACCGCATCGATCCATGCCCGGAACATCTGGATCAC
>JAAUYD010240219.1_pt1 | contig 12011 bp, 11 predicted proteins | sample 7278101 | NCBI WGS metagenome assembly JAAUYD01 (sample SAMN14350128, study PRJNA611818) | marine sediment metagenome | isolation source: surface marine sediment (0.6m) | place: French Polynesia: Moorea | collected 2018-08 | reverse complement strand
TGCATATCTGGATGAAGGCCCTGGATGTGAACCGAATGGTGGACGCCTTCGGCAATATGCCCGGTGATCTGATGAATTTGGGTTTTCTCATCCTAAACCCTGCCCGGCTGATGATCGACAAGTATGTTGGATTTATTGAAAACATGGACAACAAACAGTTTGTGGAAAATTTCATCCGTATGGAAAAATGGATTTTTGACAGTCCGGATGTGCCGGGTGAGACCTTCCGACAGTTTGTCAAAGATTGCTATCATAAAAACCTTCTCATCCAGAGCAAATTGGAACTTGGTGGCAAGCGCGTGGATCTTAAAAATATCACCATGCCGCTTTTGAATTATTACGGTCAATATGACCACCTGGTTCCTCCCGCAGCCTGCGAGCTGCTCACGAGCAAGGTGGGGAGTAAAGATACCGAAGACATGTGCTTAAAGACGGGCCATATCGGGATCTATGTGAGTTCCAAAGTCCAAGATGAATTTGTACCCAAAATTGCCGTCTGGCTCAAGGAGCGGGATGGAGAAATGAAAGAAAAAAAAGCTAAAAAACCGCCGGCCAAAAAGGCTACTATAAAAAAAACCGGGACCAAAAAAGCGTCTTCAGCCCGTAAAAAGGCTAAGAAATGACGATAAGGTTTAACCGGATGATATTGAATAATAGGTTACATAAAACTTACAAGCGGGAGATTAACGATGACGAAGAAAACCGATTTTTTCAAAACGTTCTGCAAAGTCAGTAAGGCCTTCGGTACGACGCTCAAAAGAAACGAATTGCTGGATCTAATTGTAGAAAGTGCCATCGAAACGATGGACGGCAAGGCCGCCTCTTTGTTTTTAGCAGATGAGAAAAAGGATGTGTTCGTGGCGGTCGCTCATAAGGGATTGTCCAAAAACTATTTTCATGCCGAACCCATGACGGCTAAAAAGGTAGTCGCCAATGTCTTGAAAGGAGGGCATCTCTCAATTCTTGATGCTACCACAGACACCCGATTGGAAAACCTCGAGGCTAAAAAGGCCGAAGGGATTGCCTCCATTCTGGTCGTGCCGGTCATGGTTAAAAACAAGGCCATTGGGGTCCTGTCCCTCTATACGGCCAACCCCAGAGATTTTTCTAAAGACGAGATTAGTTTTTTAAGCGCCCTGGCCGAACAGGGAGGCATGGCCATTGAGCATTCCCGCTTGTTTGAACGCATAAAGCAAAATTCGGCCCTTTTTCTCGACCTGGCATCCAACATCAACTCCAGCTTAGATATTAAAGAGGTCCTGGATAATCTGACAGGCGAATTGGCCAAGGCCCTCAATTTGATGGGCGTTGCCATTCGTCTGTTGGATGAAGACACCGGAACCTTGAAGCTGGTCGCCAGCCACGGTCTGAGTGAGGATTATCTGAACAAAGGTCCGGTTTTGGCAACCAAAAGCATCGCCCCGGCTCTAAACGGAGAAACCGTAGTTATCGAGGATACGGCCAATGACGAACGTATCCAGTACAAAGCGGAAACCCAAAAAGAAGGTATTGTTTCCATGCTTTGTGTTCCCATCAAGGTCAGGGAAAAGGTTATCGGCGTGATGAGACTATGCAGCGGTGTTAAACGTGATTTTCCCGATGATATCGTGACGCTGGTGCTTGCCGTAGCTCATCAGGGAGGATTGGCCATACAGAACGCCTCCATGTACCTGAAGCTTCAAGCGGATAAGGATAGTTTGGAAAAAGATATCTGGAGCCACCGGCAGTGGTTTTAATTGGCCCGACAAACATTGGCTAAAATTTAACGATCCTCGTTGATGGCCGTAAGTGCGGATTTAAGTGCATTGTCAACGATCATTCCTGCAAGGCACACGAACTTTAAACGAGACTTTGAAAAGTCCTGCAAAATTCAGTAATCGGCTTCGCTCTCTTTAATTCTCGACAAACCCGGGATCAGGGTATTGGTGCTCTTAACCCCCGGCAGCTGGCGCACTTTTTCATGCACGAATTGAGAAATGATTTCGGCATCCGAGCTGAGCAGATCGCGCGTTAAAACCACTTTCACCAGAAGATCCACATCGCCGTGGACGGAATGAACCTCTCTGACCTCCTCGAGTTCAAAGAGTTTGTCTATGAGTTTAATTTCTTTTTTGGCTTGTACGTTCATCAGAATGAAAACGGTAATGCCGTGCTTCATCTCCGGATATTCCGCATCTTTTAATTCAGTCATTTTTTTTCGGAAATCCTCCATATTTTTGGTAATGAGTTTATCAATGCCGATGCCGTAATGACGTTTGCGGTCCTCCCTCCAGTGATGAAGGGTAATATAGGCGTAAAGATCGGCGATCGTGCGCCCCGGAAAACTGTCAATCAACCGCGCCCGTTGGATGATGTTATAAAGGGGCCTGTAAATGGTTTTGTACCAATCAAGGGACGCATTTTCAAATGAAACAACGGCTCCATTTTCCCTTGACAAGTTTTCCTGGTGATCTGCAATCTGATCTAACAAATATGCATATTGACTGACCTCCGTCAGGCTGATTTCGTGAGGAAGAAGGGTGCGGTCGCTGAAGTCTGCCCGTTCGCGGTAGAGAAGGTTTTGAAGGGTGTTCTCCGCGGGAATAAACTCCAATATATGAGCCAGAATTTCATCATGACCCAATTGCTTGGCCGCCGAAATACGGTGATTTCCATCCAGAACATAGTATTCGTCTTTGATTTGGTATAGCTTCACCGGGCCGAGCGGGTGGCCCTGGCGCATGGCCTCCAGGATCCGCTGCAATCGTTGCGAAGGTTGGTTGCTCTTAAACCTGAACCGGCTGTCGAAATCCTGATAACGGCCCACGCTGCCCACGATCCGGTCCATGGGTACCGTTCGGGTTCCCCGATCTCTGGCGTCAAAAGCGGCATCTTTTTTTTGCTGATCCTTGAAGCTTTTGATCTCCGGCGCGGTATCTGGCTGTTTGCCGGCGGTCGAACAACTATCGATCAGCCGAATGATTTTCGATTTCCAGGAGGCAATAACCATATGTGTTTACCACTTGGGTTCGACCCAATGTTGTTATTCGGTCTACGGGATCGGAAAATTCCCGGTGGATGTGACCGTGAATCAAATATGTTGGCTGGTATTTTTCTATTAACTGCCGAAAGCTTCTAAACCCTTTGTGACAAGGGTCTTCAGCGTCATGGATAAATCGCGGCGGTGCATGGGTAATCACCACGTCAACCCCCCCACGCCACCAGAGTGTCGGTCGAAGCCGGCGAATGATGGAACGCATGCGCCATTCCTCGTACTGTATGGGGCCACCATTGTACCAGCGCGACCCTTCCAATCCCAAAATATTTATACCATTGATTTTTTCCAATCTACGGTGCAGATCACGGCCGCCTTCAGGCGGCTTTTCGAAATATCGGATGTCATGGTTACCACGCACATAAAAAAGTGGGACTTTAAAGGAATTGACCAGACGGGAAAGGTATTCAGGCGGTAGGTCGCCGCAGGAAAGAAGCAAATCGACATCTGCGAGCGGGGCGGTATTGGCCCGCTGAAAAAGGATCGGCTTGACCATGTCGGACACCGACAGAATTTTCAATGTCCTTCCCTTCATCATGTTTCCGTAGTTTTTGTCGTTAGGAAACTATTTACTCGAGTTTTTGGTTCGAGTTTCGGTATTCGGATTTCGAATTTTGATATTTGCTGTTGCTCATAGCTTGGCTTGAGGGCTTTGACCGAATCCATCCCCTTTTGGATCTACATCGACCACTCAATCTACGGCCTCGTCGTATTCAGTCCCACGAATGTCCCACCGTTTTTCTGACTGAGAATTCGCATGAGAGTCGCAAAACGCTCGCCGGTGTTACCGCGTCCGACCTGGTCTTTAAGTAGCACCGGAAATCCAACGGCATGGATGCGAACTCGTCGGGTTCCATCTCGGGTCACTTTATTTGCGCGATCGACCTTCTCGATAACCGGCTGAATCGCATTGCCGCTGAACTCGTCACCGAAAACGAACAGACTTATTTTTTTATCCGGTGCATAAAAAGTTCGAATGGCTGCCTCAATCCCCTCAACTGGACTGCTGTTGCTGAACGATTGCCAGGTGCTCAGATTGGATATAATGGCCCTGCGGCGGGCAGGCGTGTCCTGTATCCATTCTCCCCGGTACTGGGAGAACATATAGTTTCCCATATCGTTCATGATCTGGATGCCTTTTACCCTGGGATAGACATTTAGAGTTTCGGCAAGTTTTTTTTGAACCAGGCCCCAAGCATTGCGCTGCATGCTGCCGGAGGTGTCGATGATAAAAATGATATATTCACTGTCCACTGGTATGCCCCCGACCGATCGATCAACCTGCCGGGGTTGAGCCTTCAACAGCCGCTTCATTTCATCGGTGAGCTGCTGAAGTGCCCGGGCCAGCTTATCTTCAATAATATTTTGTACACTGGCGTGTTGCTTGGATGCGGCAAATTCTCCTTTAATTTTTGACAGGTCGCCTTGCAGTCTGGCGAGTTTTTGCTGCTCTTGCGACAGTTGTTTTCTTTTCCCCTCCAACTCACGATTGAGGATTACTGTCTCGCCGCGAATGTCATGCAATTCTTCTTCCAACCGAACGATTTCCGACTGAAGATCCTCGCTCATCTCCTCGATGATAACCGGCTCGGCGAATTTGGACAACACAAACAGGAGGATGACCGCGCCAAAACCGCAGCAGATCACGTCCAGGAAAGACAGACTGAAAATTTGGATGTCTCGTCGGCGATTTTTCATGGCCAATCCTTCGAAGGGCAAAAAAACGATCCCCTGGTATCCTTGGCCAGCTTCCAATAGGCACTGGCCGCGAAGGGATCTCCTTCCATGGGATATAATATAATATTGACCGGGATGCGTGACGGCAGCCGGCGAATGGCCTCATAAAACAGGCTCAGCCGTTTTTTCCCGGAAACCCTTTTGCCCCAGGGTTTCTGGGCACCCATGGTCGGCAGGCTGTCCGACAGCAGGAAAATATTATCAGGAGCCGGTTTCATCTTGTCAATTGCCTCAAAGGCGTTCACCAGACTGGTGCCCTTTTCGGGGACCAGCTTGCGCATATCGGTCACGGTTTGATTGAGTACGTCGATGTCGCCGGCGTTCAGCCAGGTCCCGTCGGTTCCTGGGATTAAAGGACGGGCGGTCTCATTAAATGTATATACCTGGAACCGGCTTGCCGGATCCAGCTGGGTGGTCAACCAGTCAATGGTTGCCACCGCCTGTTGCCATTTGGGTGATTTCAATTTTTTATCGTCCGACAGGTTGCGCCGTCGAATAACCCCCACAACGGTTTCAGCCAGCATACTGGCGGATGAATCCACCAAGATCAGGATCCGCCTACCGCCCATTTTCAGATCGGTGAGATATTGGCGATCACCTTGGCCGGGAAAAGGCCGTAATTTGGTCCCGAGTTCATCCCTGGCTTTGGCCCCGGCCCGCAGTCTTTTGACATCCTCTTCCAAGGACTTCAGATCGGCTTTTAATTTGTTGACGTGGGTTTTTGTCGCCAGGGTGTCCTGGTCCCGGTCGGCCAACTCGATCTTTTCTTCCTCGATGGCTTTGATCACCTGCCGTGAGAGTCCCCGGGTTTCCGCCAGCTCATCGATGGTTTTTTCCAAAGTATTTCGGGCCAGGATTAATTGTTTCCTGCCTTCAAGCACTTGGGTTTCGATACGGTTTACTTCAGCTCGAAGATCAGCCGAAACCGTTTCCCGTCGAGCAGCACTTTTGGCGTTGACAAGGACAAACAGTAAAATGATCGCCCCAAGGCCGCAGGTGATAATATCCAGAAAGGACAAGCTAAAGACATTCAGGCGTTTACGTTTCATTGGGATTCAGGCAGGCAATCAGCTGCAGCTGGTCACCGGTTGCCTCCAGCCGAATAATGTGGCCGAGTTTTAAAGCAATGCTTCCGTTAACCCGGGTGTCATTTACAGAAATTCCGCCGGTGCTGTCATCCTTCAGCACGACTTCCTGGCCGCGGAGTTCAATGGTGCAGTACCGTGAGGAAAATTGGTTAGATCGGCCAGAAGTGTGAACCCGAGTTTTTCCTGAGCCCGTATCCTTAACGATAGTCAGGGGTTTTTCTGTAATCGGATAGGCAATGCTGCGATAAAGTAGATGGGTCGGTACTTCACCAGCGAATTTTCCTGTCGAAGGTTCAGGATGGTATTGATCGTGGGAATGCTGCCATGGGCGGCTGGTGAAAAAAGAAATTCCTTCATTGGCGGTTTGATCCGATAACTGCTGCCAGATTCCGAGAATAGCCCTGGCTCCGGCTCCCCGGTCAAGCTCGATGATTTGAATATTTTTTAGTGTCGATAACATTTCCCTGCACCCGGGAAGCCGGCTGAGCCGATGTGACAACTGCAAGGCAACCGGCGGATTATCTTTGCCGTGTTTGGTGCGTAATTTTTCAACCATGCGGCAAATTTCAACATAGATCGATTCGGCCCTGCGAGCCAAAAGATAGTCCTTCAGGGTGATGCTATAAGACGTTCCGGAATTGATCATATCGAAAACCATGGTTGAATGCTGCCGGAAATGGGCGAGAACCCCAGGCAGCCGGTCGTACAGCTCCTGTTCCGTCGCGGCCAGGTGGATGGGATCAAAGCGAGTGCTGCGTACAAATTCCTGCGCAATCGTTTCGACCCAGATCCGGTATAACTCCAACAGCCCTTTTCCGCTGGTCGATACCGAATCTTCAATGGTGAGATATTTGCCCTGCTTCAGATAGATGACTTCGACACGATGGAGATGGATATCCAGGTATAAAAGCATTTTCCCGGGAATGGCTTCCGATGATGCTGCCAACGCCATGGGAACGAAACCTTTAACGTCCATGGACAATTCCTGGGCGATGCCCAGGATGAGTCCCAACTGCCTACGATTATAGAATTCGGGGACCACCATGGCAATTTCATCTCCATGTTTTTGGATGGCCGGCCAGATATGCGACAGATGCTGATAAACGATTTCGGCCTGATTTTGAGGCGCATGTTTGCCGGAGAGCTTCAGGGGCTCTGTATCCAACTGATCCCAAAAATGATTCAGAATTTGACGGGGAAAAAGCTGTGCTTTACTTTCGGCCTCTTTTCCCAGCAGCATGCCTTTCTTTTGCAGTAGCGCAAAGCCGGGGCTCTCGGTCGCTTGACCCTCAAGCTCTAGCAGCCCAGCGGGCGTGCCGGCGGCTGCAATGATACCGGCATCACTGATTTCCAGACCAATTAGACGCATCTAAATTCTAAGCTCCCCGATGTATGTTCTCTTCGATAGAATCCACCAGTCGCAATTCCAAACCCCCTAAACCGTACAATCCGGAAATTACAAATTTGATATTTATTAAGTGTAAAAACCAACATTCTGCGTTTATTGAAGCTTGTAGTCAAATTAAACCCAATAGCAGCCCGTATAAAAATCATTGCGTATGCAAATGCCTTGTCAATTTCTCCTCACAATATGCCTCGGTGTCCATCACGTAGTGCTCTTGCAGCGACTGTAGTTGATGCAAGAGAAACATCAGCACAATACTGATCAAAAGTGCGATCAGGGTTGAGTTAAAGGCCACGCCCAAACTGGTGGTGACATCAAAAATGTCCCCTTCAATCGCCTTGTGGGCCTGCCCCAAAGCTTGCCCGATGCCCCGTACGGTTCCGATGAATCCCACCGAAGGAATCGCCCAGGCAATGTAGCGGATCATGGACAGATCAGATTCCAGCCGTTCGGCCTCCGCCGCACAATATGCATGTGTGGCACTTGCGGCATCCTGAATATTGCGGGTGGTGCTGAACCTGTGCAAGGCAGCCAGCAGCGCCCTGGGGAGCAGCGCGTTTCGCTGCTGGGGCGGCAGGGCCTGAATCTGGCGAGAAAGACTGCGGGTATCTTCGGGCAGAATTCGTACCGCCTCCGCCAGTGGTATCAGGTCTTCGTTTAACAACGCACGATGCCGGATGGCCACAATACCCTTATAGGCCATGATCGCCATTGCCCAGAGCATGAGAATGAAACAGGCCTCCTGTTCATAGTCCTTTATTAAAACATATACGGAACGTTCAGTAACCTGTGATTGGTTTTCATCCAGCATGGCAGCCTGGTTGGCCAGAATTGCATCTGCTTTCGGGCGGATAACGGCCACATAGGCGGCGTGCACAATGATGATAAACAGTATCAGTGAGAACAGCTGGTAGATGAATTCAAATGAGACGGGGAAGTTCTTTTTCATAGAATTATTCCGTTGTCCGTATTTTCGTTTAGAACATTTGGATCGTTGATAGTCTTCAGATCGGTATCATGGTTGAATATTCACTGATCTCTGTCATCAGACTTCTGTCTACCGTCCTCTTTCTTTCCGCATTCCGAATTTGACATACTCTGCCCTCTGCCCCATGCTCTATGCGCTATTGCGCCCTCATATATCAACCGGAAAATCCACCGCCTGCTCTGCCGCGATTTCCTCAGACGGTCTAAAGGACTTCAGGGGCGCTGTTTTAGATTTTGCTGATGGGTCTTTTCCATCGGTCTCAGGCCCGGTTTCCGGTTCGATTTCCTGAGTCCTGTCATCGTTTTCCGTCTGAGCTTTTTCCCGTGCTGCGGTCTGATCCTTTTCAGCCAGTATCAGTGAATGTGATCTCGTATCGGCGGCGGATATAATGTCCACTTGGTTGACCGGACGCATCCCCAGCGTCATCGAAGAAATCATGATAAATACCGAGCAAAGCAAAACCGATAAGCTATTGTTTAACTGATTTTGAGTCATTTTATTCAATTTGGAACATCTTTGTCTACGTTATTTTAAATACCGGCAAACACGAAAACCCAGATCCTGACGCTTTGAATTGCTGTAATCGCGGTAGGAGAGCCGTAATTCACTGATGCCTGCGTGCCTCCAGCCGGCTCCCCGGACGACATGATGTTTTCCTTCATTAGGCCCCACGGGATCGACATATACTTTATCTATGCGATAAGGATATATGGAATAATAGTCGTGCGTCCATTCCGCCACATTACCACCCATATCGTGCAATCCTAATGCGCTGGTCTCAAATTTTTGTGGCGGTGCAGTGGCCGCGAAACCGTCATTATATCTTTTTAGGTAATAGGTCAGCAGGCCTTTGGCGGAAATGTCCGCAAAATTTCCGGCCCGACCGGTTGGTGGGAAGTTAGCGCCCCAGGGATATTTGAGGGCCTTGCCGTTGTTATTGAAACGGGCGCTGTACTCCCATTCGGCCTCGGTGGGCAGTCGATATCCAGTGCCCAATGGGTTGTCAACAATCAGATTGTCACCGCGTTTGACATAGACCGGGGGCAATGATTCTTTGACGCTCAACCAGTTGCAAAAGAGTGCCGCCTGCTCCCAGGTCACGTCCACAACGGGCAATAGATCCCGGTTCAGGCTGTGCCCATTGACGGCGCCGGAGTTGTGCCGGGCAAAAAATTTTCTGAATTCCTCGTTGGTGACTTCCCGGATCCCCATGTAAAACGGGCGTTGCAATTTGACGCTGCGTAAGGTCTCATTCGAACGCCGCCCTTGTTCCCGGCGTGACGATCCCATGGTAAACTGCCGCCGGGGTTGAATCAATTTGAGTTTATAGCCATTTTTGGCGGTGATAATATTGGCCGAGGTCTTTTCAGCGGTATTTAGTTTGATCAGGGTGACGGCAATTTCCTGGGGAAATCCTGGGCGGGGGGTGATGCGGGTGCTGTAAGGCTGGTAGCCTTCTTTTAGGATTTCCAGCTGGTGTTCGACGGCTATCAGACGCAGTTTCTGTTTTGCCCTGCCCATTTTCTTGCCATCCACCACGACTTCGGCATCTGCCGGGGCTATTTTGAGATGGATAACCCCTAGTTTGGGCTTTAACTTGACGGAAAGGGTTTTTAAGGCCCCACTGCCGACACTAACTTCCTGGTTTACGGTTTCATACCCCGCTTTGGACAGCTGAATCTGGTGGGGCGTGTTTGCCGACAAGTTTAATTCAGCGGGGGTTTGGCCGGCGAAAGTGTTTGAGAGCATGACGTTGGCACCGGAGGGAATCGTTTCAACTGACAGAGTGCCATCAGCGGGTTCCAAACGGACGAGGTCTAACGCCTGGGGCTGATTGGCCCCTACAGCCAGGCGAGTACGCCATATTTTATAACCCTCAGCCTTTAGCTCGATGTCATGATCGCCTTCAAGAAGTTCGATTGTCAGCGGCGTGCTACCGACCGGGTTACCGTCGACCAGCACAGGGGCGTTGTCGGGAATGGACTCGATGGTAATGTCGGACCACGCCGGCACCAGCGTATAGTTAAACGTCTGCTGGATATCGCAGCCCTCTATGTCAATTTCGTTGACCAGGGGACGGTATCTATCGGCGCGAATCTCCAGGCTGTGCCGACCGGGAGGCAATTCCAGATCTGCGACCGGGCCCTCTCCAACCTCTTGCCCATCAACAGAAACCCGAAATTCTTCTACCATGATTGTCGGATTGTCCGTGCGGTGGACCTGAAGTGACAATCGTCCCGGCAGTTTTGTCATTGAAAATTTTAATTCCTGGTTTTTTTCATCGCCGACAGCTATCCGTTTGTTGAGTATTTTGAAACATTGCCTGGTTGCCTCAAGGCTGTATTCACCTGGTCTCATCATAAAGTAAGAGCCGATCTTGGGGGCTGCTATGCCGCCTTTAATTGAGATATTATCCGGCTGTGGTTCGATATGGATGGCCACATGTCGGGCCGTGAATACAAACCACATCGCAGCTCCCAGCAGAATGCACAACACTGCGAATCCAATTCCTATCAACCACTTCAGAAAAGCGGATGTTTTCCGGGGTCGGCTGCCGCGGCCCGGGCGAAAGGAAACCGGCTTGATTTCTACTGCCGTGTCGGCGCGGTTTTTAATTCCGGAATCGGGCTTCAAATTTTAACCTTACATTTGACTGTGATGCGCATTGATTGCAGGCCGGGTTTAACTACGATCTTCTGCCGGACATCCTGATATCCATCGCGGGTTCCGACAACGGTGTAAGTGCCCGGGCGCAGCTCAAGCTCGTGCTCTGAAAATCGGCCCAATTTACCAACTTTATATACAGCAACGCGGGTGAGATTGTCCGACTCGATGGCAATTTTAACCGGCATTTGGGCGACAACAACCAGCTGCTCCAGCTGCTTTATCCTACCGGAAAGTACCGGCCCCCTGGGATCTATCGCTTTGGCCTCCTCGACCAGGAGGACCGCATTTCTAAGCTGACTGTCCGAATCAAGGATCTGGGGCTTGGCCAGAAAAAAACGGATACGTTTGTCAACTTCTATTTGTTCAAGGGCCCGTTCTTTGCCGCGAACGGCAAATTGTAAATTTTTATCGATGTCAAGGACAGCCAGGTAGGACTTTAACGCCGCTTGCCAGTCTTCGGATCGTTCGGCTTTCTGTGCTGTCTGGCGAAGATTTTCAATTTTAGACAGCCGGATTGCCTGATTCACCTGGAATAGGGCGTCGGATACTTCACGGGATTCTGATTTCAGAGATTTCGCTTCTAATAACCGGCTCCGGGCTAATTTATACTCCTTGCGGTGAAAAGCCGCCAGCCCATCAGACATCAATTGCTGAAACTGTTTCTCCTCGATCTGTTTATTTACGCGGTCTAAGCTCTGACGAGCTTTTTCGGAATTAGGATCGAGTTTCAGAGCCTTGCTGAAGTCGGACCTGGCTTGAGACCATGCTTTATTTATCTCATGTTGCTGGCCAGACCCAATCAGCTGCATCACGGTATCAATGGTCTCGGCGCGCTTCAGGCCCTTCCGAGCCGTGGTATCGCCGGGTGCAATCTTCAAGGCCACTGAGAATTTATGATGGGCCAAGGTGCCGTTTCCGCTATCGAGTGCCCTATTGCCCTCTATCTTCAATTGTTCCAATGCCGCGTCAGTGCGACCGGTCAAATCTGTGGCCAAACCTGTTGCCTGGTCGTACAGATCGGAAGCCATACTATATTGGTTATCCATAAACCGCTCATCCGCCTGCCGTCCCAATTCATCCATTTGGAGGTAG
>JAAUYD010093972.1_pt1 | contig 12013 bp, 8 predicted proteins | sample 7278101 | NCBI WGS metagenome assembly JAAUYD01 (sample SAMN14350128, study PRJNA611818) | marine sediment metagenome | isolation source: surface marine sediment (0.6m) | place: French Polynesia: Moorea | collected 2018-08 | reverse complement strand
GGAAGCCGGTATAGTTGATACCCTATGGCCGCTGATGCTTTCCGGGCCACCAATTGCTTGCTGAAAAGATCCGGGCCGACCAATTGCAGGACTTCCGGCGTGGTTCTCTCCCGGACTTGGCGCAAATAGCCCACGGCACGATCCACTGCCGATTGCTGGGACGCGGGAAGCGGGATATCGTCATCCGCAACATTGAATGGCAGTAAAAAAGGAGCGATGCGGTCATCCAGAAAATTGAGCCCCTTGAGATACGCGACGATGCGCTCATCCGCACGCAAGGCGCTGGCTGTAAGCGGTTGGAGGCCATTTTGAGCGACTTCAACCAACCGCCAGTATCGCAATGGTCGTTCTGGAGAAAGTGCTTCCCAGAATGGATTTTTAAATATGGCAAGGGCGAGTGAAAACGTAGGATATCGCCGATCCGGGTCACCTTGGGCTTCCGCGCAGAGGGATCCCATGCGGGTATCGAGTTCCATGGCCGCGCACAGCAGGAGCAAATTTTGTTCAAATGGCGTCAACTGCATCGTCTCCTTCAGCAGAACCAACGCCGGCGGAGGGCTCTTGTTTTCTTCAACCCCCATCTGTTTGGCCGCCTTGTTGATACGGGCGGTGAGCGTTCCGGAGCCCGTCTTTCCAGGCGATTTCTTCTCCCGATCATTTTTCGACCGGCTCTGTCGCGGCTTTGATTTCTCTATGTATCGTTTCAGACTCAATCGCAGCCAGGTCATGGCCGCGCTCAGATAGGTCTGGTTGCTTTTGTGCCATCGATCGAACGGTGTCATGGGGTAATCGTTACCTTCTGCGTGGGGTCGAAAACAGGAGGATCAGCGCCGTGTTGGACCAGGAGACTGTCCACGCCGTCGATCCGCAAGCGGAGATAATGGTCGCCCGGCTCAGCATCGGTCACATCAAAAACGAGGGCAGCCGTCTGGGCGTCAAATGGCCGTGGTGTGATCTGGCGATCACCCAGCAGCAAAGATACGGTCTGCCCGGGTCGAACGTCAGGCCGGCAGGAAATGGTCAGCGTCACATCGCGGTTTGCGTCCAGCGGCGCAGGGTCCGGATCGACGGCCACAATCTCCGGCGCCAGAGAAAAGGGCAGGACATTGGTTTTCCGCTCCGGACGTCCTGCGATGGTTAACACAATGGAGACGGTGTAGACGCCGGCGAACCAATCTTGCGGCTGATCCGGCAGGCTCACGGCCACAGCCTGAGAACTGCCCCCGGATTCCGGCGCCACGGCTTGGGGCGCCGTCCAGAGCCTGGGGCCGAAGGTCACCTCGATATCGTCGGCATCAAGGCGGTGCCCCTCTATCGTAAGCCTCTCCGTCAGTCGGGCGCTGGGTTGTTGGTTGGCAGGACGTACCGCATTGATGGCCGGGAGGGGCGATTGAACATCCGTCTGCACGGACACGCCGTTGTTATTGGTCCCAATGGTAAGCACCGGCAGGGGCGTCCGGGCCTGACGCCGGCTTTCCACGAGCACCATGGATGCCTCGAAAACGGCCGACAATCGATATTGGGTCTGAAATCCAGACCATAGCTTGGTGACCTCATCCAGCGACATGGACTGAAACGTCAATCGCACATTCTCCTGGCTGTCGAAAGGCGAATCCAGCTGGTCCTGGGGCGGGAGCGAAGCATGTATGGTCCTTGGCTCAAGGATGGCATGGTCCAGCAGAAGACTAACGGCACGTCCCAGCAACCGCTGGCTGCCGTTCAAGCGATTGGCATCATCGGTATCGATATCCTCCTCGTTTTCGCCATAGTAGGCGGTCAGCAGATAATGCAGTTTCAAAGGCAGGTGGGGTGCCACCCTTTCGCCGGGCTTTGTCCGCCAGGGTATATCCATATTTCGCCATGCGGAATCAGGCAACATATGGAAGAGAAACAGGTTGACCTGACTGCCGGTCATCCCAGTTCGGGCTTTATCCGGAGGCCGGGTGGTCACCGAGGTGCCCGCGACATCCGCGTTCAATCCGCTGAAGAGCAGATTGCGCAGGGTAGCTGTTACAGCAGCAATGGCAAGCGCGTCACTCATGGGATCAATATAACGGTCCGCTTTCGTTTGTCCGTTTTTTCAAGTAGGCATCCAAGGGAAGCAGCGCGGATTTGGGCTTTGTTTTTTTTGGCGCTGAAGGGGGATCGACGACAGCCTTTATTTCAATACACCCGATGCTTATTTCGATATTCGGTGATTGATCCGCGATCTGCCGCCGTTGTGGCATTCGGTCTGCCATCCTCAAGCGGCTTTGCCTGCCGGATTGCGATGAGAAATGGTCGCCGCCCTCTTCAGGACTGTCGTTCGGTGTTGCTGGCGACCACCTTGTTTCCCCCGGCCGTATCCTTTCGGATCCTTCCCATTCCATCGACTCAGGCCTCAAGCCCCTGTCTGGTTGTGGTCTTAATTCGCCATCGGGGGGAAGTGCGATTGAGGTCACGCTTCCCGAATCGCGGTGATCCTCCTGATCCTCGTCGAATCGTTTTGATGCGGCCAGCTCGACGCTCTGCGTCGCTGACGCCTGTGACGGTTCACGTCGTAAGGACACTGAGGACCGGATATGAGGAGAACGGGAGCTATCTGGCTTCTCTTTGATCGAATTGCGAAGCCTCGCCGATGCATCAGGGGGATGGCCTTCACCGAAAGCCTCGAGCGGTTGAGAGCCTTGCACGTCCGGCATTTCGACCGGTATCGGATGGTTTTCCTCAATCCGGGCGGGGCCGGTGGCAATGGATCCACGCGCCGCATCAAAATTGTTGTCTGGAGGTGCAGGAATGTTCTGGCTCCGCGTGGGTGGGGTTTCAGATCCATGCCCCTGGTGTGATTGGCCGGATGAGCGGTCCGTATCGTTCGCCGGCATGACGGATTGATTCGTTATCGGAACTTCCGGCCACGCATCCATGCGCTGGGAGTCAATTCCACTGCCGTCAAAAAACAGGCTGTGCTCACCGAATCTGGACGGCAGCATGGGTTTAACCTTGGATAATCGGCCCATGGAACGAAGGCTCATACGGGTCAGCAGGTCCATTGGACCACCATTTCTACGTAGCGCTGTCTGCGATGGCGCTGCATGGACAGGATTTCATCTTCACCCCACCCATACTCCCTGGCCAAAAGATGAATTTCTTCGAACAGGCGTCTGACGCAGGCGCTGATCTCGGCCCAGAAGTAATCCACGATATCCAGGGGCTCTTGCCAATTCTGGTCACAGGCAGGGCAGTGCAACGCAAGTTCGATATCGGCCAATGGATCGACCTTTGCCACCTCTTTCGCAATAGTGGTTATGACCTCCTCAGAAAGCGTGCCGTCATCAACGTCTTTCGCGTCCAGACATCGGCGGGCAAGTTGCTGTCGTGCCACCTGGAGATCATCGCATCCGGCAACAGCCGCCAGGTCCAGGCTGTTGGGCAATCGGCCTTCGATCCGGGTGCCGGCCAGGTCCAGGTGCCAGATCTGGGGGACAAGGCCGTCGGTTTGCTTTGCGTAGAGATCTGAAACGTTAAGACTGAATTCAACATCCAGGGCACATGCAGGGCACCGGCCAACGCCGTTCAGCCGCGGGCCAAAAGTGGCCTCGCGCATTCGCAGCAGAAGGTAATCGCGACAGCCAATGCTCAGCAGGGCCGGGTCATTGCCGGACAGGTCCGGGCATCCTGCTGCTATCAGCGCCAACGCCTTTTCCAGTGCATGTTTGCCGTGGAAGCGTTCCCACAGCGCCATCAGGGTTGCATCGTTAAGGGCTTCTGGCTGCACAAGCACCTGCCTATTAACCCGGTTCGGTAAAACTTGGCTCTGTGGGCTCGGTCACCTCATAATCCCGCTCCCATCCTTCATTCTGCAGGGTAATGCTTTGAATGGCGATCGCATTTGCGGAAGCATCGAGCTCCGGAAGCGCCTGGTACTCCGACACCCAACAGCGATAGACTTTGTAGGCCAATACCAGTTGTCCAGCCTCGTTGTATACTTCGATGAGAATATCTTTGCGGAAATCCTTCAAAGATACCTCCGATCCCAAACCCGATCCGAAATTCCATACTTTGTTGGCCCAACGTTCGAATTCCACATCATGGGTCACCCCACGCTCCAGCGTAATGGGTTCGTATTTGGTTTGCCCCGGTGCTTTGCGCACCGTACTGGGATCACCCCCTTCGCGATGCTCAACGGGCTCGTTTGTGCGCTTGAGGGCACCGACTTTACTGATACCGGCCACGTAACGCCCGTCCCATTTGACGCGGAATTTAAAGTTCTTGTAGGGGTCGAAACGATGCGTGTTGACGCTGAATTGTGCCATAATTCCTCCTTAAGTCTCCACCTGGCCTGCCAGTTGTTGAATCTTGATGATGACGAATTCTGCAGGCTTCAGGGGAGCAAAGCCCACGATGATATTCACGACCCCGTTGTTGATGTCGGTTTGGGTGGTCGTCTCTTTGTCGCATTTGACCAGGTAGGCATCGCGCGGTGAACTGCCTTGAAAAGCGCCCTGACGAAATAGATTCTGCATGAAAGCGCCGACATTCAGCCGTATCTGGGCCCACAGGGGCTCATCATTGGGTTCGAAGACGACCCATTTGAGTGCCTGGAAAAGGCTCTCTTCGATAAAAAGCGCCATACGACGGACCGGTATATACTTCCACTCGCTGGCCATCTGGTCGGCGCCCTCCATGGTACGCGCCCCCCAACAGACGTTCCCGTAAACGGGAAAACTGCGCAATACATTCACACCGGTCTGATTGAGCCCTCCGGTCTCCAGGTCGTTGAGCTTGACGGGTACGGTCGCCCCTCTCAGGTCGGCTTCAGTGCCAGCCGGCGCTTTCCATACACCGCGCTCTGTATCGATACGGGCGAACAAGCCGGCCATGGTGCCGCTGACGCCAATGGTACGCGGCCGAAATTCATTCAGCCTGTCGGCGATGTTGACCCGCGGGAAATAGATGGCGGCATTGGAATGACGCAATCCGTCGCCCGTGCTGGTCATCCAGCTGCGCATGGCACTTTCCGATGAAACGGTGCCTGGGACATCGATAATGAAAAAAGCCCGCTTTTCTTCGCAATAGGATGTCGCCGTGCTGACCACAGTGTCATAGCCCGACGTGAGATTGGAGGTGGCCGGTATACAGAGAATATTGAAGATTTCGGGCGCAATATCTTCCAAGGCGTAAAGGCCGCTTTTGCCGCTCTGGCTGCCGATCAGGGCATTTGCATCCGGCGGGTTGCCGTTGGCCCCGCCGGCCAGAGAGGTGAAGGCCGCATCGGGTATGGTCCCATCCGCATTGGGTGTCGCCAGGGCCGGCAGCTCACCCAGACTCTGGTCCGCGACCCGGATCAAGTCTGAGGCATTGGCAATCACCTCCACGACATGGTTCGTATCATTCAGGGACATGCTCAGGTTTCGGTGGATTTCTTCGGCAACAACCCGGGTTCGACCGTTTTCCACTGTGACCAGTCGAACGGCCAGGTTGAACCGGTCCGCGCTGGCCGGCACGGTGGATACGGCCGCCACTTGGATGTTCCGGCCCCACTCGCCTTCACTCGCAGCGGATACCTCAAGGGTATTCTGCAGTGGTGAACCGCCCTGCAGCATCACGCTGGAGGCTGAAACCGTTCCGGCCGCCACCCTGATGACAAATGCGATGGAACCGCCGTTGGCGTAATACTGTTCAATGGCATAGGCCGCTTCACTGTTGCTGGACAGCCCGCCGAATCGGCGTTCAAAGTCCGCCAAGCTGGTGATCCGTACGGCCTTGTTCATTGGACCGCGCGAAAAATAGCCCACAAATGCCGTATTGGAAGTGCTGACGCCGGTAATGGTCCGAACGCCGCTGGGTATCTCCTCGATATATACCCCCGGATAAGTGTACGTGGCTGGCATAAGTCCTCCCTCGTATGGTCATTGGTTATCGATGGAGCATCGTTGTTTTATTGCAACTCGCGCCACAGACGACGGTGGCGGGAGGCTGTGTTGCGCCAACTGTGCTCGTGGCAATAGGCTTTGGCTGCATCTACCAGTTGGTTCCTCAGGGCCGTATCCTCCAAAAGGTGCAGCACGCCGTTCTTTAAGTCTTCGGGCTGGTGGGTCGCCTCCCGCACATCACTGAACCATCCCACAGGGGATGTGAGCACGGGGACGCCGCTGGCCAGACCTGTCCGCACCGCACCGCTGGCCGACGCCATGGGATTCTCGTCATACCAGAACACCAGGATATCGGCCTCGGCGGCCAAGCGCCGGGCCACCTCCTCAGTCGGTATAAACCCGTTCACCCGACGCACCGGAAGCCCCCGGGCATCGCGGTCCCAGAGCGCCCCTTTGGCTGGATCCTTGGCATGGCTGAACATCAGCAATTGTGTTTCCGGAATTTCCTTGAGAATCTCCAATATTTTCCAGAAGCCCTTGTGGTTCTCCAGAAAACCGAAAACACCAATGGTCTGACCGCGAACTCGCTTACGGGGCGGGAACCATATAGGGCATCCGTGCGGAATGCGCACCAACTGCTGGCGGGGCCTTCGCGCACGCAGCCGGTCCATCCCTTCCCGCGTGTGCACGATCAGCCGGTCGGCCTCACCTTCCCAGGGTCGCGGGATGCCATCGACGGCATGTTCGGTAATGGCCACCGATACCCCGGCTGCTTTGGCTTCGATCACGGCACGCAGCAGGTCGGCATCGTTCCAGATCCCGGGTTCGTGTTGGATGTGCAGCACCCGGACCCCGCGATAATCAGGCTGCGCTCCGGTCACGGCCGTCTTTTCCATGTGGTCGGCCAGGCTGGCGCTGTACTCGGCGATGCCGCAAGCCGATTCCCAGCTGGGGACCCAGAGGGTATCTTTTTTGCGCAACGGCCGTTTAGGACGGATATGCTGTTCCAAAACATCCAGTACGGCTGGCGCCATGCGGTCGAGATTGCGATTTCGGCGGACCCACTCCGAGGCGGCCCGCCCCATGGCTTTCGCAGCATCCCGATGTTCGGCCACCCAGCGCAGATGGGCGGCTGTCTCTTCAACGCTCGGTACACCCCGCTCACCAGCCGATCCATAGGGAGGCTCGTCGTATGCTTCCCAGTGGCTTGGCGACACCGGCAACAGGCAGTGCCTGGCATCGGCGCACACATCGGACTGACCTTCGGAATTCAGCGCGATGACCGGCAGCCCCGTGGCCATGGCTTCAACCAGCGGCAGGCCGAATCCTTCATTGCCCAACGCCAGCAGGACATCCGCCCGGGCATACCAGTGGGCAATCCCCCGGGTGGTTTCGTTGGTATCGACAAACAGAATGCGCGGGTCATCGGGTTGGTAGTTGTTGTACCCAAAGCGGGATTTGATGATCAGGCGCGCATCGGCGTCATGCTCAAAGGCTGATTTCCATGCGGCGATGCCCTCGCGGACATGTTTGCGCCCGATGACGGTCCCCACGATCAGGGTGGTGATCCCGTCGGACGTTGGACGATCGATGTATGGGTAAAGCGTGGTATCCACGCCTTGCGGGACGACGATCACAGGAACGGTGACCCCGCTGTCGATGCAGACTTTCTGTACAAAACGGGTGGGGACAATCACTGCACGCGCCTGGTTGATCAATGACGGCCATTGAACGGGCAGTCGGCTTGCCTCCCACATGGTATAGATTACGAGGTTGGAGGCCGCCGTGAATCGCGCAAGGTCAGGCCTCGGCCAGCAGAAGTAAAGAACGATGTCACCGTGATCGGTCCTCGCTGCCTGGTGCAGTTTTCGAAATTCGTCTGTGGTGCCTTCGAGATTCAACTCCAAAGGGGAGACGTTCACCTCAGCACCGTCGGCCTGCATGCCCAGGGCCAATTGTTCCGCCATGCTGCCGTATCCGTCATACACCATGAATGGCGCAGCCAGCGTAATTTGGCGCGACCATCGGCAGGAGGTGTCAGGCATCTGTCCGGCCCGCAAGTTGCGCAATGAGACATAAAAGGAGCGGTCCGCATCCAGCAAACGGGTTACTTCGACGATGGGCCGGTTTTTCCAGCACTCCCCATCAAGATGTTTGGCTGCCGTATTGTGCTGATGGATCAGCCCCACATAGAGATCTGTCGCCTTCATGACATGAAGATCTTCAGGGTTCAGCTTTCCGATAAAACCGCTGTCCTCTCCGACCGTCACTTCCGGAAACCGGTGGGATTGCCATACTTCGCGCCTGAAAAGAAGCGTACCGCCAACCAGCGAGGACCGATGAGAAGAGCGTGAATCGTAGAGCCACGCGCGCCCGGCAGCGAGCTCGAAAAAAAACAGGCTCTCCAAACCGCATACCGACGCACCGGTCGCCAAAAGAGACCGCATCTGCTCGCTGAGGCGCTCCGACGACATCCAGTCATCGTCATCCCAATGGGCGATCATCGCCCCCTTGCTTATTTCGCAGGCTAAATTTCGCTTGGCACCCAACGGGTGTCGCCTGCCCAGACAGATGTAGCGGATGTCCGGATGATCGGGAATCAGGTCGGCCACCCTGTCTACCCCGTCATCGACAATGACCAATTCCTTGTACGGATAATCCTGTCGCAGGAAATATTTGATGGACTGACCCACAAACTGCCGGCGGTCGGAAGTCGGCATGATACAGCTGACCAGGGGAAGATCCGCCTCTGAACAGCCGGCGGCATTGCTCGCGATCGGTCGCGACTCGGAATTCATGGCTACGGATTCGATGGAATGATCCTGTTACAAGGTATGGGTGTTGTGTGAGGGTTCCACATCGATGGTTAAACCGTTCCAATGGATACGGTTTACTCAAGGGTGTCAACCGGCCCAAATGCCTTCTCATGCGCCTTTAGGGATTCGGAAAGCGTATCGCGAAGCGCTTTGGCGTAAGCCGGCGTGGTCACAATGCGTGTCAATAGCTCCGCCTCCTCGTTTCCGGGATAGTACTGACCGAAATCGATAACGAATTCGAAAGCATTGCGGCCAACTTGAAAATAGTTGGCGTATTGCCCTTCTATGTTGTTCTTTTCCTGAAGAGCCATTTTTTTAAGCCACGCTCTTCCAGATCATAAGACGGGGGCTGCACGCTGTGCACAACCTGCCGATGAAGTGAGCAAGATTGATACCAGCCCCAAAGATCACCTGGTTTTCGTACGGATGAAGCAGTCGCCGGGACGCAACAATCACCTGTCGAGGGCTTTTTCAGCCTGGACGGACTGTGCTTAAAGCCTGTAATTACAGCGGCATCGCAGAAGCTGCGGCATTGAGTGCCGCACCATCGACGATCTGTGCCTGCCGCGCCAACCTCCACTGGAGAGAGAGCACACGCCGGGAGGAGGCCCCGGCTGCCAGAAAAACCCTGAGACACTATTTGGTGTCACGCATGAGAGATGGCAGTCAAATATTACGCCAATTATCTGATTTTATATCAATTATCGGATAGGATGAAAAAGCTGGAGGCTGTAACATGGCAAGTGACAGTGATGTTACACAACGGCTACCCCGGTATGAAGGACGACTGCTTCCTTTCAGCGATAATATTATACCGGTCCATTTTGCGGTAGAGCGTCATTCTCGACCAGTTGAGTTTCTTTGCCGCGCGGCTCTTATTCCAATTTGTTTCCAACAACGCCGATAAAATATCCTGGCGCTCGGTTGACGGACAACCCTGCCTGTTTTTTATCATATCCCGGAAATAAGCCGGCAAATCATCGCATGCAATGGTATCTTTGGTCTGGTCGATAAAGGTCGCTTCTAACAGGTTCATCAATTCACGAACATTGCCAGGCCAGGCGTAACTCCGGAAAAGGTCCATGGCATCCGGGGTCAGGCCGGCGACTTTCCGGTTGAACCGCTGGTTCAGTTCGGAGATGGCATACGCCACAAGACCGGGTATATCTTCTCTCCTGTAGCGCAGCGGCAGAAGATTGACCCGCGCAATATTCAACCGGTAGAACAGATCTTTCCTGAAGCGACCCTCCTGCATCAATGTTTCCGGATCCTGGTTGGTTGCGGCGATAATGCGGACATCCAATGGCAGTGCTTGCCGGCTGCCCAATGGATAAACGACCTTGCGTTCTATGGTGTGCAGTATTTTAGCTTGGATAAACGGGGCCATGTCTCCAATTTCATCCAAGAAAATCGTTCCGTGATTGGCCTGGACGAATTTTCCCTTTTGACGGGTGACGGCTCCGGTGAACGCGCCCCGCTCATAGCCGAACATCTCACTTTCCGCCAGCGATTCGGGCAGTGCTGCACAATTGACAGATATCAAGGGGTTGCGGGAACGGGAACTGTAAAAATGGATCAACCGGGCAGCCAATTCCTTGCCAGTGCCGGTTTCACCTGTGATCAGAACGGTGGTGCTGGTGACGGCCACTTTTTTCAGATAACGCCGTGTCGCCTGGATGGCCGGACTGCGTCCGATCATCTTCGGTGCATGCGTTATGGATAATATGGGCTTAGGCGCCTTCGCCTCTTGCAAAGGCTTGGAATCCCCTAACAAAACCGCCGTCCGTTTCAATAAACGACCGGAGGAGACCGGCTCTTTGAAATAGTCTGAAACGCCTGCCCGAAAGGCGGCAACGGCCCGCGATTCATTACTCTCTTTCGAAATCAGGATAATGGGCAGTTTGGGATGGGCATCTCTTAACTGGCGCACCTGATCCAGTTCATCATCGACGTTGTGCCCTGTTGATCCGAGAACGACCAGATTCGGACTCTCCTCCATAGCCGCTGTGATCATGCTAGTGCGCCCATTGATCACCTTGATGCGGTAATCGGACTCCGCGTAGTCGGCGGCTATTTTTTTTCCAAGGCGCCCGCTCAAACCCGATACAAGTATCCGTGCTCCCATTGGCATTCGTCTCCCCAATAATTTGGTGTGAGACCCAGCCAGCACCTAACCGCGATTACAAGACGCACATATTCACTTCAATAAGAGGAGCTGGAACGATTCAAAAATGGATTATGATGCTGGAACGAAGGGAACTGCTTACTACAGAATTTTATTATGCCAACAATGCAATCCGAATGTCAATTGCCGAAGCGCACAATGCCGGCATTCAATCAAATTGTTGAGCCGGATGCCGCGTGTCAACAGACACCGCCATTTGGCGTCAATAGATATCCGTTGCGTTAGATGACTGCAAAATGCCGCTGTGACCTGCTGAAAACCATAAGCCATGAAGAGACCGAATTTTGTTGCACAAGCATCTAATTGATAATATAAGATTTTTCTGCAAATAGCGTTACAATGCAGGACCGCCGTTCCAAGCCGTTGCATCTTGGTCGGGATACGGCAATAATATGGCGGCGAAGGAATCGGATTTGTTTTCAACGGATCGATATTTTTATCATATTGTGGCGGTGCTGGTACTCATCAAGCTGGCGAGCGCCTATTATCTGCCGTTGACCTCTGATGAAGCCTACTTTTTTTTGTGGGGCCAATATCCAGACATCAACTACTACGACCACCCGCCTGTAACTGGCTGGGTCATGAGTCTTTTCGGTCTACTGGGGCGCCATATTTTTTTCAGCCGATTGTTTTCTGTCATCACCGGGTTGATCATTGCATTTGGTCTTTACCGTGTGGTGCGCAACGGTTTCGGTGAGCCTGATAAGGCGCGGCTGATCACGCTGTGTTTCCTGGCAGCCCCGGTACACATGCTTTTTGTGATGATCACCACCGACACACCGTTGATTCTCTTTACCGCCCTATCAGGTTTTACACTCCATATGGCACTCAAACGCCGGAATGACGGCATGGTACTTCTGTCCGGTGCCCTCTGGGGGATGGCGATGCTGAGCAAATATTTTGCCGGCCTTTTGCTGGTGGCCGTCTTCATCGCCCTGGTGCTGCAGCGCGAGCGCAGATGGCTGCGTTACCTTTTGATATGGGGAGCGGGCGCCCTGCCCTTTGGCGTCTTTCATCTCTGGGCCAGCTACCAGAATTGCTGGACCAACGTATTGTTCAATGTGGTCAGCCGCAATCAAAAGGTGTCGTGGGAATTTTCAAGCCTGGTTGAGTTCATCCTCTATCAAGTCTACCTGGCAACGCCCTGGCTGCTCTATTAT
>JAAUYD010193895.1_pt1 | contig 12018 bp, 10 predicted proteins | sample 7278101 | NCBI WGS metagenome assembly JAAUYD01 (sample SAMN14350128, study PRJNA611818) | marine sediment metagenome | isolation source: surface marine sediment (0.6m) | place: French Polynesia: Moorea | collected 2018-08 | reverse complement strand
GGCCCGCCGTAATCTGAGGACGACACCCCCGAAAACGCGACCCCTGCAACCAACCTACGCGCCATCTCCAGGTGGACCCGTGATCCGGAGCACCCGCCAACGGGCCGTGGCCGAAGTCAGCACCTCACCCGTCGAGGCATCGCGGATCTCGCCGCGCACGTGGACGTCGCGGCCATCGACCTCGTCGTAGGTGGCCCACACGAGGATCGGCTCCTCGGTCGGCACGGGGCGCCGGTACTTCAGCGAGAAGTCGGCCGTCACCATCGGCACGTCGTCGCCGTGGTCGAAGGCGCAGTGTGCGGCGACGCCCATCACCTCGTCGAGGATCGTGGCCTGGATGCCGCCGTGGATGACACCGGGGACGCCGCCGAAATGACCGGCGGCCTCGTAGCGGCACTCGACGTCGCGCGGTCCGGTGCGCACGAACTCGAGGTGCAGGCCGCGCTCGTTGTGCGGGCTGCATCCGAAGCACGTGTTGTCGGGGTCGTCGAAGCGTGTCGGGACGCCCTGCTGCAGCCGCGTCATGACTTCTTCTTCTCGTTCTTCTCGCTCTTGCCGCCTTCGCCGAGCACGATCATGAGCGTGGCGTCGCCGAGGGCGACGGTCTTGCCGCGATCGTCGGTGACCGTGCTCGCCGCGTGCACCACGCGCCGGCCCTCGTGGACGATGCGCGACTCGACGGTGGCGCGACCGGCGCCGACGGCGCGCAGGTACTTCATGCGCAGGTCGATGTTGGTCATGATGCCGCGCGTCTCGCGCACGCGTTGATACGTGTCGGTCATGAGCATGGCCTGGGTGATGCTCATGTCGACCAGCGTGGCGATCACGCCGCCGTGCATCTGGCCGTTCGGGTTGCGGAGGTGATCGACGAGCTCGACGCTCACGCGCGCGTAGCCGGGCGCCATGTCCTCCACCTCGAGGCCCATGTGCTGGAAGAAGGGGAAGTCGGCGGCGAAGCCGAGCAGCTTCTGCTTCAGCTCGCTCGCGGCGGGGTCGTCGTTCGTGGCGTCGCGTTCGGGATCGGTCATGAGGGGAGGCGTTGTACCCGAATCGGCGCGCCACGGCCAGCGGGCCGCCCGGGAGCCTTCTCCGGCGCGTTCAGGAGCGGGCGCGAGGGGCCCTGCCGCGGCCCGCTAGCTCGCGGAGGCCTTCTGCTCGGAGGCCTCGACGTCGCGGACGCGCTCGAGCAGCCGCAGCCTGAGCCGCAGCAGCTCGCGGCCGTACTCGTGAGAGATGCGCGTGTACGGGGTCTGCGTCTCGTCGTCGGTCTCGCTCATCGCCGTGGCGAGCTGCTCGCGGATCTGCTCGATCGCCTCGTCCAGCCAGCCGCTCGCCGCGGGCAGGGTGGTGTCGTCGAGCATCGAGACCTTGAGGAGCATCTGGTCGCGCACCGACGCGTCGGCATCGGGCGCGATGGCGAGCCAGCGCCGCAGCTCGCTCCGGCCGCGATCGGTGATGCGATAGACCTTGCGCGCACGGCCGTTGTGCACCTCGGTGTCATGGACGATGAAGCCGTCGCGCTCGAGCTCGTGGAGCGCGGGGTACACCGAAGCGTTCGTCATCGGATACATCCACGAGTACGCCTGCGCGACCTGGCGCAAGCGATAGCCGTGCATCGGCTCCCAACCGAGAAGTCCCAGCAACGTGTGACGAACTGCCATGATGCACGCATCTTAAACGAGAGCAGGTCGGTTGTGCATGTGGTGTCACGGACAGGTAGGGGTGCAAGTTGTGTTGCATGCATCACGGTTGCGACAGTGCGTGTGCATCGAAGAAAGTGAAGCTTCCGAAGAGCAACGACCGCACGTAACTCAGTACGAAGTACTGGACGATCCTCCCAACGTGTTAGGGGGGAATCCGGGATCGACCGAGGTGAAAGCCCGAGTTTCGTATCATGCGCACCCGAGCTTCGAACGAGTCCGAGTGACGAGCGCTCGCTGAACGGGTGTCCTCATGTGCCGGCATGGAGAGAATGGGATGGCGACCCATGCGAGAAAGATCGTCGATGCAGATCGTGACGATCTCGCAGCGTTCTTCGATCGGCATCCCGACACGACGCTCTTCCTGCGCGGCAACCTCTCGCTGGCCGGTCTCGACGACGATCTCCATCCCTTCGGTGGTGTCTGGGTCGGTGTCTTCGACGGTGGCGTGCTGCATGCCATCGCCACCCACTTCAACGGCGGCAACGTCATCGTCGCCGGTGATGCCGGCGTGAACGAGGCGGCGCGGCTCGCGGTCGCCACCTCGCAGCGCCCGGTGCGCGGCGTGATCGGTCCATGGCGCGAGGCGCGATCGGCGCTCGCTGCGCTCGCGCTCCCGCATCCGCCCGCGCTCGAGTCGCGCGAGATCCTCTACCGACTCGAGATCGATCGCCTCGTCGTGCCTCCGACCCTCGCGTCGGGCGAGGTGCGTTGTCGTCGGTCGCGCGAGGCCGAGCTGCACGAGCTCGCGGCGTGGCGCGTCGCCTTCGAGGTCGAGAACCTCTCGAAGACGCCGAGTCCTCGTCAGCGGGCCGACGCCATCGAGGCCGTGACGCGCGCCCACGATGCGGGCCGTCACTTCGTCCTCGAAGACCGGGCGGGGACACCGGTCGCGATGAGCGCGTTCAACGCATGGGCCGACGGCATCGTGCAGGTCGGCAGCGTGTTCACGCCGCGCGAGCGCCGCGGCCGCGGTCATGGCCGCGCGGTGGTCGCCGGCTCGCTCCTCGATGCGAGGCAGCGCGGCGCCCACCGGTCGGTGCTCTTCACCGGCGAGGAGAACCACCCCGCCCGACGCGCCTACGAGGCGCTCGGCTTCGAGGCCGTCGGCGACTACGGGCTGCTGCTCTTCTGAGGGTCGATCCCGCGCCGGCGGATGGCCGAGGTGTCGAGGGCGGGCCGCTCAGCCGCCTGCCTCGCCCGTGATCTCTTCTTCGACGACGTCGCTGTCGAGCGCCTCGAGGTAGCGGGGCTCGAACCAGCGATCGAGCGCGAAGCGCAGCGGCACGAGGATCGCGATGAAGAGCGGGAAGATCAGGGCGAGATCGCTCTCCTTGACGCCCCAGAGCACGAGCAGGCCGAAGAGCTGGATCACCGTGAAGAGATGGATCTCGCGCATCGGCACCTTCCGCACGTAGTGGGTGCGCGGATAGTGGTGGGGATCCATGACCCAGAGACGCAGGCGCTCGAAGAACTGGTTGCCGCCCAGTGAGGTGACGCCCATGAAGAGGAAGATCCCGAACAGCACCGCCATCGGGATCTCGACGCCGCGCGCGAGCAGCCAGGGGAGCACGAACACGGAGAGCCCGATCAGGATGTGGATCGCCAGGCCCGTCACGCGCTGCTCGAGGACGGAGAGGATGCGCTCGTCGGTGCTGCCGTCGGCGCGGACGCTCTCTTCGACCGTGGCGAGCGCGCGGACGTGATTGAGCGAGCGCACGGTGGCCGCCACCAGCCAGGGCAGAGCGAAGAGCGAGAGCGCCGCGGTCAGGAGACCGACGACCAGCAGGTCCAGGTGGTAGGCGGGCCCCTTCTGCAGGCCGTGGCCGGCCTGGTTCACGAGGCGGTTCGTGATGTTGTGATCGAGGAAGACCAGCACGGTGCAGAGCAGCGCCGGGACCGACGAGGCCAGGATCACCCAGACCGGCACGTCCCAGAGATCGACGAGCCAGGGGCGGCCGGAGGTCGTGGCGAAGCGGTCGGGCACCGCGAGCGCGGGCAGGTCCTTCACGTCGAGGGTGAACGCAACGAGCGTGGCCGCGGCGATCGCGATGACCGCCCCGAAGTCGGCCATGAACTGCCGCAGCCACCAGCGCAGGTATCGGCTGCGTCGCGTATTGCGCAAGGTCAACGCCACCCAGAAGGTCCCGACGGCGAGGACGAACGTGGACATCGAGGCGTACGCGTCGAGCGTGGGGTCGTTGAACGAATCGACCACGTTGCCCACGGCCTCGCTGATGAAGATGATGCTGATGAGGACCGCGAAGACCTCGTCGGTGAAGCGCGTGCAGTAGCGGATCAACGCGCTCGCGCCGGTGAGCGCACAGAGCACGGTGATCGCGCCGGTCCAGAGGCCCACCCAGGCGTACGTCGCCAGGAAGGGGATCTCGAGCAGCACGCACCCCTCGTACAACATCGCCGTGAAGACGAGCATCGGGCCGGTGCCACCGAGGATCGTCAGCGGCTGCCCGGCGAAGAGGACGTAGATCGTGCCGCCGACCGCGGTCGCGACGATCATCTCCATCGCGCCGATCTGCCCGCCCGTGAGCTCGGCCATCAGGCCGCCGAAGGCGACGGCAGGGGCGACGCACGCGAAGAAGAGGAAGAGGGTCACGGCCAGGGTCTTGGTGTGCAGGCCGTCGGTGAAGTCGCTGAAGTAGAGGGGCGCTCGCCGCTGCCAGTCGGCGATGATCCCCCGGCCGAAGCCCGCGACGTCGAGCCCATCCGGGCGCCCCTCGACGGGCGCGGGCTTCTCGCTTCGCCGCAGGCAGTCGTCGACCGCGCGCAGGAACCGCTCGGGGCTCGAAGCTTCGTCGGCGTCGAGTCGGAACTGGTGATCGGACTGGAGCCGTGAGATCGACATCAGGAGCTCGAGGTGCACCCCTGCGTCCGCGCGCCCGCCCGTGATCAGGTAGATGGTCTCGACGGGCTCGCCATCGGGCGCGCCGGCGTCGATCGGGTCACGAAGGCGTGCCACGGCGACCAGCGGCTCGGTGAGCTCGGCGAGGAACCCATGGGGCACCGCGACACCCTGGCCAAGGGCCGTCGATTGCTCGTGCTCGCGGTCGAGGATCTCACGCAGCACCGGGTCGTGCTGCGCGCCGGTCAGCGCCCCCGACTCGACGAGCGCGGCGACGAGCGCCTGGACCACGTCCTCCAGGCTCGTGGCCGGCAGGTCGAGCAAGATCGGTGCGCTGTCGAGAAGCTGGCGCAGTCGGCTGGGCGGCGTCATCTGACCACGAGCTTAGTGCAATCGCGGCGCGGCCAAGACCGGGCTCGCGACCCCGGGCGAAGCGATTTCACACCGCCCGGCGTGTCGGGTGCGGCCGGCTCGGCGGGGCATCCCCGGCACTCGCGGAGCCGGCCTCCATCGCCCAAGATTCGGCCATGGGCGCGCCGGCCTCGCGACACATGGGACTCCTCGGCGCGACGCTCGTCGGTGTCGGCGCGATCGTCGGCGGCGGGATCCTCGCGCTGGCGGGCGTCGCCTATCGGACGACCGGGCCCGGCGCCGTGCTCGCCTTCGTGCTCAATGGAGGCATCGCCCTGCTCACGGCCGCGAGCTTCGCCGAGCTCGCGGTGCGCTTCCCGCAATCGGGCGGCACCTATACCTATGCGAAGCGGGTGGCCTCGATCGAGGTCGCCTTCGTGGTCGGCTGGGTCGTCTGGTTCGCCTCGATCGTCGCCGGCGTGCTCTACGCGCTCGGGTTCGCGGCCTTCGCCGCCGAGGGCGCGGGTCGGGTGCTGGGCGGGCTCGGCCAGGAATCGGCCTGGCTGACGCGCGGCGACCTGCGCGTCGGCTTCGCGCTCGTCGCCGTCTCGTTCTACACGATCGCGCTCGTGCGCAAGGCGTCGGGCGGGGGCACCGGGGTCACCATCGCCAAGGTCGTCGTCTTCGCGATCCTGATTGCAGGCGGTACGGTCGCCGCCTTCGGGCACAGCTACGCCGAGCTGTCCGCCGGCCTCGAGCCCTTCCTCCCGGCGGGCCCGCTCGGGCTGCTCGAGGCCATGGGATACACGTTCATCGCGCTCCAGGGCTTCGACCTGATCGCGGCGGTCGGCGGCGAGGTGCGCGACCCCGAACGCAACCTGCCCCGGGCGATGTACCTCTCGCTCGCGATCGCGCTCGCGATCTACGTGCCGCTGCTGCTGTTGATCGCGACCGTCGGCGTGCCCGCGGAGGTCCCGATCGAGGAGGCGGCGGCGGCGAACCCCGAAGGTCTCGTCGCGGAGGCGGCCGAGCGCTTCCTGGGCCCGGCGGGCTACTGGCTCGTGATCGGCGCGGGCGTGCTCTCGATGCTGTCGGCCCTGCAGGCGAACCTGCTGGGCGCCTCGCGCGTGGCCTTCTCGATGGCGCGCGATCGCACCCTGCCGCGTCCGCTCGGGCGCATGAGTGGCGGCGCCACACCCGCCCTCGCCGTCGTGACGACCGCCGCCATGCTCGCGATCGTGGTCGCCGCGGTCGGCGACGTGTCGGCCGCCGGCGCGGCGTCGAGCCTCATCTTCCTGATCTCGTTCGCGACGGTGCACGCGGCCGCGATCCTCGCGCGCCGCCGGTCGGGCGATCGCCGGCTGCCCGTCGTGCCCCTGCTCGGCGGCGTGCTCTGCCTCGCGCTCGGAGCCTTCCAGGCCTACTCGGTGCCCGCGGCGGGCAACGTGGTGATGGCCTGGATGGTGCTCGGCCTCGGCTTCTTCGTGACGCTGCTCGCCCGCGGTGCGCGGCTGGCCGATCGGAGCGCCGAGGCGCGCGACCCCGATCTCGCGAAGCTGCGCGGTCGCAGCCCGCTCGTCCTCGTACCCATCGCGAGCCCCGCCAGCGCGGCCGGCCTCGCGGGCGTCGCCGCGACGGTGCGCACGCCCGCCGTGGGCCGGGTGCTCCAGCTCTCGGTCGTCGCGACGCCGAAGGAGGTCCCGGACGAGGACCACCCGGTGATGGCCGACGCGCAGGCGATCCTCGGCGAGTCGCTGCTGCGCGGCTTCGAGCGCGCGACGCCCGCGGAGACCCTGTTCACGATCGCCTCCGACCCCGCGCGCGAGATCGCACGCGTGGCACGGCTCCATCGCTGCGAGACGGTCGTGCTGGGCGCGCCGCGCTCCGAGACGCCGGAGGGCTGGCGCAAGCTCGAGGCCCTGGTGTCACCGCTCGACGCCGACGTCGTGATCCTTCGCGCGCCGCGGCGGTGGCGGATCGCCCAGGTGCGTCGGGTGCTCGTGCCGCTCGGCGGCCGAGGCGATCACAGCCTCGCGCGCGCCCGGCTGCTCGCGAGCCTGACGCGGTCGGAGGAGTGCGAGATCACCTTCCTGCGCACGTTGCCGCCCGGCCTGCCTCGCGAGCAGGCGCGGCAGGCCCGCCGCGAGGTCCGGGCGCTCGCGCGCGACGAGGTCGAAGGGCGCTTCGACGTGCGGATCGTCGAGGCGGAGGACGTGTGCGCGGCGATCCTCGAGCAGGCGGCGGAGGTCGATCTCGTCGTGATGGGCATCCAGCACGCCCGGGGCGCGGGCCGGACCTTCGGCCGCATCGTGCGCGAGATCGCCGAGTCGAGCGACGTGCCGCTGCTGCTGATCGGCGCGCGGGGACGGGCGCGGCGCTAGCGCCGCGCGCTCGAGCCGGTGCCCCGTCCCGGGCGCCCCTCAACTCGCCCCCACGGCTCGCCGATGCGCTCTCGGAGCGCCGATTTCGTCTTCAGCGACGCAGACTTGTAGCCCTCCAGCTGCGTATGTAGGCTTCGACTTCGCGCCCCCAGGAGTCCCCCCGACATGGCTGCAGCCGCCCCCGTCGCGCCCCCGCTCTCGGCCACCGAGGTCTTCTCGATCTGGGTGAAGCACCTGCGCTCGCTGTTCTTCCCGGCGTCGGCGCTGCTCTTCATCTGGACGGGCCCGCACCCGTGGTACGTCGCGCCGCTCTTCGTGATTCCGTCGGTGCTGATGATGCTCGCCGATCGCCGCGACACGGTGGAGCTGCGGCAGCCCGTCGACTCGCTGCCGGCCTGGCCCTTCGACGCGCTCGTCTACGTGCTCGCGGCGTCGCAGTTCGTGATCGTCTTCTCGCTCGCGTACATGTTCACCCAGCAGTCGATCTTCTCGATCGACATGCTGATGGTGATCATCGGTGTCGGCGCGAACTCGGGCTTCTCGATCATCACGGCGCACGAGCTGATCCATCGCAAGGGCCGCTTCGATCAGCTGCTCGGGCGCGGCATCCTCTGCACCGTGCTCTACGAGCACTTCTACACCGAGCACCTGCGCGGCCATCACGTGCGCGTCGGCACCGCCGACGACCCGGCCACCGCGCACTTCGGCGAGAGCTACGAGGAGTTCTGGCGGCGCACCGTGCCGGCGCAGTGGCGCAGCGCCTGGCGGCTCGAGAAGCGGCGCCTCGGCGACGAAGAGATGTCGCTCTTCGACCCGCGCATGCTGAAGAACCGCATGATCCACGGCCTCGTGGTCGAGTGGGGCATCGTCGCCGGCGTCTACCTCACGCTCGGCCTCGCGCCCACGGTCGCGTACGTGCTGCAGGCGCTGATGGCCGTGCGGCTGCTCGAGGCGGTCAACTACTTCGAGCACTGGGGCCTGGCGCGAAAGAAGAAGCGCGTGCGGCCGGTCGACTCGTGGGATACGCACTCGCTCTTCACGTACTACGGGCTGGTGGGTCTCTCGCGTCACGCCGATCACCACGCCTGGCCTTCGCGTCCCTACCAGCAGCTGCGCGTGTGGGACGAGGCGCCCGTGCTCCCGACCGGCTACATCGGCACCGTCGACATGGTGATGGCACGCAACGACGAGTTTCGCGCCGAGGCGACGGCCGAGCTCGAGCGGCGCAACCTCGGCCCCTTCGAGGACGTCACCGACCCCGACGAGCGCGCACGCCTCGTCGAAGAGGGCCGGGGCGAGGCACGCGACACGGGTCGCGGCCCGATCATGGAGCTCGCGCGGCTCTGGCGCGTGCTGCCCGAGCGTTTCCGGCCCGTCCTGTTCTTCGGCTCGCTGCTGCTGCTCGTCACCGCCGGTGCGCACCTCGAGGCGGGCGGCGGCGACATGAGCTTCTTCGCCCGCTTCGGGCTCCACGCCTGGATCCTCGCCGTGTTCGCGAGCGTCTTCCTGCTGCGTCCCCTCGTGCTGCAGGTCGTGCGCAACGAGTGGGCTTCGTGGGTGCTGGTGCTCGCGGGCTTCGTGACCGCGGGCCACCTGACCGACCGCTTCCTGGGTCTCTGAGCGCCCGCCCGCCTGCTACCGTCGCGGCCCGCGCGCGGAGGCGCGCGCGACGCGAGGAGGGGCGATGAGGCTCGTCACGTTCAGCACCGAGGGCACCGGCCCGCGCATCGGCATCGCCGACGGCGAGGCGATCGCCGACGTCTGCGCGGTGGACGATCGGCTGCCCGAGCGCATGGAGGACTTCTTCGAGGGCGGCGCCGAGATGCGCGCCGCGGCCGAGGCCGCGCTCTCGGGCGCGAGCCGTCACGCCCTCGCCGACGTGACCCTCCACTCGCCCGTGCTGCGTCCGCCCAAGATCCTCGCGGTGGGCCTCAACTACGCCGACCACGTCGAAGAGGCGGGCATGGACACGCCCGCGATCCCGATGATCTTCAACAAGCAGTCGACCTCGGCGCACGGGCCCTTCGCGCCCTTCCACCGGCCGCGGGTGTCGGACAAGCTCGACTACGAGGGCGAGCTGGCGGTCGTGATCGGTCGCCGCTGTCGTCACGTCCCGCGCGACCGCGCCCACGAGGTGATCGCCGGCTACACCGTCTGCAACGACGTCAGCGTGCGCGACTGGCAGATGCGCTCGGCGACGTTCACGATGGGCAAGAGCTTCGACACGCACTGCCCGCTCGGGCCCTGGGTCGTGACCGGCGACGAGCTCGGCGACCCGCACCGCCTCTCGATCCGCACCTGGGTGAACGGCGAGCTGCGGCAGGATTCGAACACGAAGCACCTCATCTTCGACTGCTTCCACCTGGTCGAGCACCTGTCGACCGCGTTCACCCTCGAGCCCGGCGACGTGATCCCGACCGGCACACCGGGCGGCGTCGGCGCCACGATGAAGCCGCGCCAGTACCTCGTGCCCGGCGACCGCGTGAAGATCGAGATCGAGGGCATCGGCGCCATCGAGAACGAGGTGATCGAGGAGCCCGCCGACACGATGCTCCTCTGAGCGTCGCTCGCGGCGAGACACGCGCATGTCCGAGATCATCCTCATCAATCTGACGGGCCCCGACGGGCCGGGCATCACGCAGCAGCTCGGCGCGATCCTCGCCGATCACGACGTGCGCATCCTCGACATCGGCCAGTCGGTCATCCACGACACCCTCACGCTGGGCATCCTGATCGAGGTACCGCCCGAGAGCGAGTCGCATCCCGTGCTGAAGGACGTGCTCTTCAAGGCGCATGCCTGGGGGCTGCAGGCGCGCTTCACGCCGGTGACCCTCGACGAGTACGAGACGTGGGTCGACGCGCACGGCAAGCAGCGGCACATCCTGACCCTCCTCGGCCCGCAGCTCTCGGCGCGTCATCTCGCCGGCGTGGGCGAGGTCGCGAGCCGGCACGGCCTGAACATCGACCACATCACGCGTCTCTCTGGTCGCGTTTCACTTCGATCGCCGGACGACTCGCTGCGCTCGTGCGTCGAGTTCTCGGTGCGCGGCTCGCCCGCCGACCCCTCGCGCCTGCGCGCCGACCTGCTCGAGCTCGCGAACGCGCAGGGCGTCGACATCGCCTTCCAGGTCGACGACATCTTCCGCCGCAACCGGCGCATGGTCGCGTTCGACATGGACTCGACGTTGATCCAGACCGAGGTGATCGACGAGCTCGCCGCCGAGGCCGGCGTGGGCAACGAGGTCGCTGCGATCACCGAGCGAGCGATGAACGGCGAGCTCGACTTCGAGCAGAGCCTGCGCGCGCGGCTCGCGCTGCTCGAGGGGCTGCCCGAAGAGGTGCTCGAGAAGGTCGCCGAGCGGCTGCCGCTGACCGACGGCGCCGAGCGACTCATCGGCACGTTGCGCACGCTCGGCTACAAGACGGCGATCCTCTCGGGCGGCTTCACGTTCTTCGGCGAGCACCTGCAGCGGATGCTCGGCATCGACCACGTGCACGCCAACGAGCTCGAGGTGCGCGACGGCAAGCTCACCGGCCGGGTCGTCGGTCGGGTCGTCGACGGCGCGCGCAAGGCCGAGCTGCTGCGCGAGATCGCGGCCGAGGAGCAGATCCGCCTCGAGCAGGTGATCGCGGTGGGCGACGGCGCGAACGACCTGCCGATGCTCGACGCGGCGGGGCTCGGCATCGCGTTCCACGCGAAGCCGAAGGTGCGCGCCGAGGCGGGTCAGGTCATCTCGAACCTGGGCCTCGACGGCATCCTGTACCTGATCGGGATGAGCGACCGCGACGTGCTGCAGGCCTGATCGCCGCGCGGGTCGCGCGCCGCGAACGATGCGAGCGGGCCGATCGCGTCGCGCGGCCGATGGGGCGCACCGCCCTCAATCGATCTCGCCCTTGAGCGCGTCGATCGCGAAGCGCAGTGAGACGCGCGTCTGGTTGCCGATGCGAGGGCTCTCGCTCAGACGCTCGAGGCTGCGGATCGTCTCGGTGATCTCGAGCGTGTCGAGCTCCATGGCGAAGACCGTGCGGTCGAAGTGCTGTGCTGCCTGCGTGGCCATGGCGTTCTCCGATGCCGTGTGCGGGGGCGGCGCGTGGATCGCGCCGCCTACACATGAACGTGGTGCGGCGCTCGTGCTTGTGGCGCGCCCGCACTGCGAATCCCGCCCTTCGACGGGGCGTCGAGGCGCTTCGCCCCACCGCGGCGCCGCGCTGCCGGCGAGCTGCGTGTGTGCTGCACGGAGACGAGGCGGTGCGGGTCGCCGCTGACCCGGGAAGGCACGTGTGAGCGGGCCGGCGGCCACGGCTAGACTCGGTCGCCCGCATTCACGCGGATCCACCTCCCCCGCGCCTCCGCGCGCATCGCGAGCCCAGGAGATGCCATGCCCGCCGTCCTCGTCGACGTCCAGAGCCACGTCATGACCGTCACCTTGAACCGCCCCGAGAAGAAGAACGCCGTCAACAGCGAGGTGATGTGCCGGCTCTTCGACGCGTGGAAGCGGGTCGACGAGGATGACGACGTGCGCGCCGCGATCCTCACCGGCAACGGCGACACGTTCTGCGCGGGCATGGACCTCTCCGAGATCCCCAAGCTCTCGAGCGGCAAGCCCGACAACGAGTGGATGGAGCGGGTGATGAAGGAGCCCGAGGTCATCTACGGCGCCTGGCTGAAGACCTACCGCCCGACCAAGCCGATCCTGCTCGCCGCCGAGGGCTTCGCGCGGGCCGG
>JAAUYD010025704.1_pt1 | contig 12022 bp, 9 predicted proteins | sample 7278101 | NCBI WGS metagenome assembly JAAUYD01 (sample SAMN14350128, study PRJNA611818) | marine sediment metagenome | isolation source: surface marine sediment (0.6m) | place: French Polynesia: Moorea | collected 2018-08 | reverse complement strand
TTCTCTCTTCTCTTTATTTATTTCCCTAAATACCGATACTCAATCACCGGTGAGGTCAAATCGTAAACGGTACCGATCAGGGCTTCGGTTTCGGTGGTCTGCAAACGGGCGTTTAGACCGCCAAAGAAATCCTGGAAATCGGGAACTCGCTCATACTCGATGATGCGTGGTTCACCGCTTATGCCACCCAAATCGGCCGCCTTGCTGATGGCATCGTCAAAATCGCCCAGCTCATCTACAAGACCCAACTCCAACGCTTGTCGCCCGGTGTAAATCCGGCCGTCAGCCAGAGCGACTACTTCATCTCGATCCATCCCTCGCCCATCGGCAATGACCCCGATAAATTCGTCATAACTTTCGTTGATCAAGTCGTCAAAAATTTCTTCCTGCTCCGGGGTTAAATTTTCCCATGGACTGCCAATCGATTTGTTAGGGCCGGTGGTGATGCTGATGATATCCACGCCGTACTCGTCGAGAAGTTCGGCGGCATTAAACAGGGTCACGATGACCCCGATGCTACCGGTCGTGGTTTGCGGCCGGGCAAAAATGTATTCGGCCGGGGCGCTAATGTAATATCCGCCGGATGCGGCCACGTTAAACATGCTGACCACAACCGGTTTGGTCATTTCATCGCGAATATAGTCGTGAATCACGGCCGATCCGGATACGGTTCCGCCCGGGCTGTCAACTCGCAGAACGACCGCTTTTACATCGGCATCCGCCTCGGCCCACTCCAATTCTTTGATCACGGTGCCGCTGCCAGCCCCATTTAGAAAATTTTGATCATCGGTCCCGATAATCGTTCCTTCAACGCGGACAACGGCCACGGCCGGTCCGGTTCCGGTCGAAACCGGGCCCGAGGTTGCCGCACCACCCATCGATCCCAAACTGGCTAACCCGGCAAACCCGGTAAAACCAAGGGCGACGCAGGCACAGACGGGCAGCAGAAAACCGATGACTAGGCTGGATATAACCCAGTAAGGCAAACGACTGCCGCTTTTTGTTAGCTGTTCCCGAAGGATAATCGTTTGGGATGGGGATTGGTCGGTTTCCACTTCATAAACCGCCTCATCATAGCTTGATGGATCGTTTGGCTGTTCACTCATAATTTCACCTTTGATATTTTTGGGGTGTTGACACTTTGAATTGATAAATCTTCTCGACAAACACCTAAGCGATCGGTCAAAGGAACGGCGTAGGCGTGATTTCCTAATCACGCCGGTTGCTGACTCGATTGGGAAATCGCGCTTACGTCATCGGCGATTCTCAGAATTTATGATTCACTAAAAAGATCATGTTTACACACATCAACACATCGTAATGACCTTGAAATTCTGTCTATCAAATTGATGATTATATTCGATTTGACCGCCGGTGCTGTAATGTTGAGCCAATGTTTAGCAAAGCGCTTGCTTTAAAGGGGTTGGTTTGCTATTATTGGCGCTCGCAAAATTACAATTTCATACCAACTGCTCGCTTTCCGCTCCTGGCCACCGGCCGCGGTGCGCGACCAGGGGCTACAACTCAGGGCAAGTTGAGTGTATCCACGGAAAGGAGATATTCCATGACCAAGCTTCGTGATTATGAAGTTACGGTGATAGTCAATGCCGAATTGGATGACGAATCCCGTAGCGGGCTAATCGAAAAAATTTCAAATATGATAACTCACGGTGAAGGCGAAGAAGCCAAACCGGTAGGCAGCCATTGGGGCCGCCGCCAGATGGCTTATCCGATTCGCAAACAGGCCGATGGGTTTTACCTGTTTTTTGACGCCAAACTCGATGGCACAAAAATCAGTGAAATTGAACGCGTTATGAATTACGATGAGAACATTTTACGGTATCTCTTCGTACGAAAAGAGAGTTAAGGAGTCCATCATGAGTCAACGATATGATCGCCCTCGCCGTCGCTTTCGCCGCCGGACACGGTACGTCAAAAATTGCGCGGAAGAAATTACCTTTAATTACAAAAAACCGGAGACCCTGCGGCCGTATATCACCTCCCACGGCCGCATTAAGCCGATGCGCTTAAATGGGTTGTGCGCCAAGCACCAGCGTCAATTAGCGCGCGAGATCAAACGGGCCCGTCATCTGGCGCTTCTGCCGTTTGTGACCGATTAATTTTAGCAATACCAGCAACGCTTCAAGGGCGTAGATAGAGAAATCTACTACGCCCTTGATGTTGTATGTCCCTTGTAAATATTATGGCTAACGAAGAAAAAGATAATCAGGAGCGAATTTCCGGCCGGGAGCGGCGGGAAATGGCTTTGCAAAAGAAACAGGCCTCTCAAATGAGACGATTGCGTCTGGGAGCGATGATTGTCATCGGTCTCATCGCGCTCATTGTGGTCGTAGGCCTGGTAGTTGAATTTTTGGTGGTCCCGAATCAGGCCGTCGCCCAGATTGGCAATGAGTCAGTCACGCTGCGCGAGTGGCAAAATGTGGTGCGGTTTCAGCGGGCTCAATTAATTAACAGCATTGAAGAACAGCTAGAGCAGTTCGTCGATGAAGAGGCTCCAGATCAGGAGCAGGCTCGTGAAGATGCCCTGCGCTTTGTGCAGCAGTTCAGCGGCCAGCAAATTAACATCTTGTCTTTTGGGTACGATCAGCTGGGTGAAATCGTTCTCGATCAAATGGTCGATGATGCGCTGGTCAGGCAGGCGGCGGCCGAACGGGGGATTTCTGTTTCTGATGAAGAAATCGAAGCAGCCATTGGCGAGCAGTACAGTTTCTATAACGGAGACTCACCCACCCCCTTTCCCACCGCGACGCAGGAACCGGAACCAACCCCCTCGCTAACGCCCGTTTCTTTTGGCGAGGAAACCACAGAAGAAAGTGAAGTGGTTGAGCCGCTGATCACACCGACGCCCGGTCCAACCAGCACGCCGTTTCCTTCGCCCACACCGGCGCCCGGTCCAACCAGCACGCCGTTTCCTTCGCCCACACCGGTTTCTCGCGAGTATTTTGAGGAACAGTTCTCTGAAGATATGACCGCTATCGAAGATACCGGTGGTGATCCGGCCATCTTTAGACAGCTGGTTGAATTATCACTCTATCGTGAAAAATTGGCCGAACAGCTGTTTGAAGAGGACGAGAGGCCCACGATTGTGCCCCACACCAGCTCGTATTTATTGATATTTGGCGATGAACAATCAGCGATTGAGCAAAATGCCATCATCAACGATACGAGCTATCTTGAAGTGTGGAACACCATTCGCAGCGTGCCGGTCGGAACTGAACTAGAAACTCTGGTTCAGGCCACAGAGCGACTTTTCTGGACTGAAGAGCAGTATGGCTCCTCTTTCCCGGCCGAAGTGGCGGTAGCCATCCGCGATCTGGCCGTAGGTGAAAACAGCGGAGTCATCGCCGGAACGGATATGCAGACCGGGGAAGCGGCCTTTTACATCGTGGCCGTCAGCGGCCGGGAAGATCGTGAACTCGATCGGTTTACCATCCAGCGCCTGCAGCAGGAAGGATTAACCGACTTCTTAAACGCTGAACGGGCGGCAAAAGCGACCGTCTTTGAAAATTGGCGCGGTCGGGTGCCTCGCCAGCCGATTTTGCCGGCCTTCTATTCGGAGCCGGTCCCGACGGTGACGCCGCCACCCGAAGCGCCACCGCTGCCGACATTCCCGCCAACACCATTAGAAGAGGTGCCGGTCGAGGAAGTGCCGGTGGAGGAAGCACCGGATGATGGCGAATAAATCGGCCATTTGAGGAGCTCAATCACCAATGTGATGATATGAAAAGAGCGGTGTCACAGCCGCTCTTTTTTGTTATGCTAACCCGATGCATTTAAACTTAATTACACACTGGCTTAGCAAATTAGTCCAAATTCCCAGCATTAATCCCGATGCCGGTGATTCTATGGCTCCCGCCAATCAGATTGGCGAACATCGAATGGCCGAATTTTTAGCCAAACAGTTCGCCGCGTTTGGCGGACAGGTCGAAATGGAAGAAGTTCTGCCCGGCCGGCCAAATGTTTACGGCTGGTGGCCGGGGGAAACAGATTTATGGACCGCGGTGGATGTGCACACGGACACGGTGGGGGTCTCCCAAATGAGCGACCCGCCGTTTGACGGCCGAATTGAAAACGGCCGCTTGTGGGGACGCGGTTCGGTTGACACCAAAGCGACCTTGGGAATTATTTTGGCTCTCCTCGAAGCGGTTCACGGCGGAAATGCAAAACTCAAGCACAATTTACTCGTTGTGGGCACCGTCAGCGAAGAAATTGGGGGGCACGGGGCGCAGGCGTTTCAGGCGTGGTCAAAACGACACGGCCGTCATTACGACCAGCTGTTGGTTGCCGAACCTACCCTTTGCACCCCGGTTTATGCGCATAAGGGGGTGATGAAGCTGGTTTTTAATGTTCAGGGGCAGGCCGCTCACTCAGCCCAACCGCATTTAGGCAAAAATGCCATTACTGCGGCCGCACCGATTATTGAGCTGATCGAGGCGGAACATCAACGGCTGCAGAGGGCACCGGCCGGGACATCGCTTGGACCGGCGACGATTGCCGTCACCATTATTGAAGGGGGGAACGGCCACAACATTATTCCCGAACAGTGCCGGATTACCGTCAATCGGCGCATGGTGCCCTTTGAAGATGTAGAGGTGACCATCGCCGATCTTTGCGACAAAGTGCAACAGGTGTCTCCGCTACCGGTGGAGCTGGAATTTGGGCGTGGCCTGCCTGCTTTTTATCAGGCACCCGACTCACCCTGGATTAAACAGCTAGCTGATTGGTCGGGGCAGGCGGCTGCCGTTGCCCCTTACGGCACCAACGCCCTGGCGTATGGTGGGCTTGCCGAAGAAATGATCATTTTTGGACCGGGATCTATTGATCAGGCTCACGGAGCGGTGGAATGGGTCGAACTGAGCGAATTGGCCAAAGCGGCCGAGGTGATTGGGGAATGGCTAGTGAAGTCCTGAGTAGAAAGTGCTGAGTCCTGAGTGGGGTGATGGGTGAAAGGTGATGGAGCTTGACATAAAGTGAAGCTTGATTTATCCTGGCCAACTTAGGACTTAGGACTTAGGACTTAGGACTTAGGACTTAGGACTTAGGACTTAGGACTTAGGACTTAGGACTCATTTTAAGCTATAATACCCTGGGCTTTGGGAACCGATCTTTGGAGAAAAAGAGAGATGTTAAATACCCCAGAACAAATTGAAATCGCTCTGGAAAGAGTATTGCCGCGGGTCGTAAAACCGGCCCGCTATTCCGGTGGGGAATACAATCAGGTGGTTAAGGATTGGGATACGGTCGACTTAAAGGTCGTCACGGCATTTCCCGATATTTATGATTTAGGCATGTCAAATCTCGGCTTGATGATCATTTACGACATGATCAACAAATGGCCGAATCTTCTCTGCGAGCGTACCTACTCTCCCTGGAGCGACATGGAAGAGAAGATGCGGGAAAATGGGATTCCGCTGTTTTCGCTGGAGAGCAAGCACCCCATTCGGGAATTTGATTTGCTGGCGTTGAGCCTGCCTTATGAACAGCTGTATACCAATGCGTTAAATTTGATCGATCTGGCCGGCATGCCGATTCATGCGGCCGAGCGGGATGAATCGTACCCGCTGATCGTCGCCGGGGGGCACGCCTGCTACAACCCGGAACCGATGGCTCCTTTTATCGACGTGTTTGTCATCGGGGAAGCGGAAGACGTGATGATGGAGATCGCGGCCACTTTAATCGGCTGTAAAGAGGCCGGTTACGATCGCTTCACGACCCTGCGCTATATCGCCATGATCGAAGGGTGTTATGTGCCGCAATTTTATGACGTGACCTATCAGGAAGACGGCACGATAGGGGAAATCACTCCCAACGTCCCGGAAGCGCCACCACAGGTGATGAAGACCATCGCGGCCGAGATGCCGCCGCCGGTGACAAAATTTGTCATTCCCTTTATTGAAACGGTTCATACCCGCGCCCCCATTGAAATTATGCGCGGCTGCACGCGCGGCTGCCGCTTTTGCCATGCCGGGATGGTCACCCGGCCGGTGCGGGAACGGCCGGTTGAAGAGATCCTCTCCGCCATGGAAGAAATTCTTGAAAATACCGGGTATGAAGAGATCGCCCTGCTTTCCCTATCTTCCAGTGATTACACCCACGTTCTGGAATTAACCGAAAAAATCGGGCAGCGTTTTGGACATCTGGGTCTAAATATTTCGCTGCCTTCTTTGCGAACGGAGTCGGTCAGTACCCAACTCCTCGAAAATTTGGGCAACAGCAAGCGCGGTGGGTTTACTCTGGCTCCTGAGGCGGCCACGGAGAAAATGCGCAACACCATCAATAAATACGTGTCGGATGAGGAGCTGCTAGAAACGGCCGAAGCGATTTTTCTGCGCAAGTGGTTGAGTATCAAGCTGTATTTTATGATCGGCCACCCGATGGAAACATTGGAGGATGTCCAGGCGATTGCCGATTTGGCCCGGCAGGTTTTACAGCGCGGCCGAAAATTCCACGGAAATCGAGCCAGCGTCAATGTGGGGGTCAGCACCTTTATTCCCAAGCCCCATACCCCGTTTCAGTGGGAGCCGATGGATCGGCAAGATGCGGTTGAGGCCAAACAAGAGCTCTTGCGGCAGCAGGTACGCGGCAAGGGGCTCCGTTTGCGCTGGAACGATCCGGAAGAGGCGATTTTTGAAGGATTTTTGTCACGTGGAGATCGCCGCGTGTCGGCCGTTGTTGAACGCGCGTGGCGCAAAGGATCTAAATTTGACGCCTGGCATGAATATTTTGTGTGGGAGAACTGGCTGGAAGCGTTTGCCGAAGAAGGCCTTGACATGGACTTCTACAATTTTCGCAAGCGGCCGATTGACGAAAAATTTCCCTGGGAGCATATTGATATCGCGGTCACGAAGAAATTTCTGGCCCAGGATTTCCTGATGAGTCAGAAGCAGGAAACCCGTATTGACTGCCGTCACCAATGTTTCGCCTGCGGCATTTTGCCCAAACTCAAAGATTTGCGCCGCGAAACGGCGGCTGAGGCGTGGGAATGCCCGCCGGTTAAAAAGCGGCCGGGGCAGCTCACCCAGCCGCGGCGGACGGCCGATGTTTCGATACCGCTGACGATGATCAATTGAGCTTATTGGTAGATTGGACCAATCTCCAAGATTGGTCCAATCTGGAAAGAGCATTTTCCCCGTAAATCAGGCTGTCCTTCCGCTCTTTAGCCCACAAATAAATTGCAATCTAACAAAAGAAGCCTATACTGCTGGTGATTGTAAAAAAATTCACAATCGAATCCATCCTTTTGCGAGAAAAAAATTGTGTCAATAAAACCACGTATCGTCATTCTTGGGGCCGGTTTTGGTGGATTATGGGCCGCTCGTGAGCTGGCGGACGCGCCAGTGGATATCATCCTGGTCGACAAAAACAATTACCACACCTTTTTGCCGCTTTTGTATCAGGTGGCTGCGGCCGAACTCGAGCCGGAGCGCATCGCCCAGTCGGTGCGATCCATCGTTCGCTCACAGAAAAATTTGACTTTTCGCATGGGGACGGTGACTGCCGTTGACTCTGAAAAAAAAGAAGTGATTGTGGATGAGGTGACCCTGCCTTATGATTATTTGCTTGTGGCCCTGGGCAGCACCACCAACTACTTTGGCGTCACCGGGGCCGAGGAGCACTGCTTTACCCTTAAATCGGTTGAGGAGGCGATTGAGCTGCGCAATCAAATTCTGCGTCAGGTTGAAGAAAGTGCTCACGTGGATGACGAGCATGCTCGAAATGAGAAGTTGACCTTTGTCATTGTTGGTGGTGGGCCAACCGGCGTTGAGTTTTCCGGTGCTTTGGCGGAACTGCTGTTTCAACCTTTAGAAAAAGATTTTCCCGATCTCTCCCTCAAAAAAACCGCTCGCGTTGTGCTGCTAGAGGCTAGTGATACTCTCCTGGCGGGGATCGGAGGTGGTGATTATGCTTGCCGCCGCTTGGAGCAAATTGGGGTAGACGTTTATCTCAATTCCACTGTTGAAGCGGTTACCGCCGAAAAAGTGATATTGGCCGGCGGCCGGGAAATCCCGTCTGACACGGTTGTGTGGACGGCCGGCGTACGCGGTGTGCCTCTGCTGCACGATGCCGGCTTTGAGACAGCGCGAGGCGGCCGGATTGCCATACAGCCCACGCTGCAGACCGCCAAATCAGACCGTGTATTTGTGGTTGGCGACCTGGCTTATCTTGAACAGGATGGCGCCCCTTTACCCGGTGTGGCTCAGGTGGCGATGCAGCAGGGGGAGCACGCTGCCCAGAACATGATGCGCATCATAAATGAAAAGCCGCCGACTGAATTTCGCTATTTTGATAAAGGGTCGATGGCCACAATTGGGCGGAACGCGGCCGTGACCAACCTCAACAATCGCATTTACACCGGTTTTGTGGCCTGGGTGCTGTGGCTCGCCGTGCACATATTTTTCCTGATCGGTTTTCGCAACCGCCTGGGTGTACTGATCAACTGGGCTTGGAATTACGTTTTTTATGAGCGCGTGGTTCGCTTGATCCTGCCCGGCCCGCGTCCGTGACCCATCCCCCTTCCGAAGTGGAATTACATCGAATTATTATTGGTGGATCCCCGCCTACGCGGGATGACAGCTTGTTTGTGAAGTATAATTGCACAAAAACATCGCGTTAGATATATGGACAAAACCTGTACAAATATTGTAATCTTCGATTTAGATCAATGTGAGATCAAATTATTCAACACATCTTAGCACAAGCGGGAATGGGGACATGAGCAAAAAAATAATAGTCATAGGCAGTGGGTTTGGAGGATTGTCGGCCGCGTTGCGTTTGCAGGCGGCAGGCCATCAGGTGCACCTGATTGAAAAACGGGACAAGCTGGGGGGTCGAGCATATGTGTATGAGAAAAACGGCTTCCATTTTGATGGCGGCCCGACAGTGGTGACCGCTCCCTACATGTTTGACGATTTATTTCAGACGGCCAACAAAAAACGGGAAGATTACGTCGAGTTTGTTCCCATTTCTCCTTTTTACCGGATATTTGACCATCACGGAAAATACTTTGACTATAACGGGGAAACCGATTTTGTCCTTGAGCAAATTGAGCGATGGAACCCGGCCGACAAGCAAGGCTACCTCAACTTCGTTGAAGGTATTAAAGACATCTTTGATACCGGGATGGCCTTAATCGATCAACCGTTCCTCAAATTTAGCGACATGATGAAGGTCGTTCCCGATTTAATCCGTCTGCAGTCGTATCGCAGCGTATACGGCTATGTTCAGCAGTTTATCAAAGATGAATTTTTACGCCGCTGTTTTTCCTTTCACCCTCTGCTGATTGGCGGCAATCCTTTTGACTCTACTTCGATTTATGCCTTAATTCACTATCTTGAGCGTGAGTGGGGCGTTTGGTATGCGATGGGGGGCACGGGAAAGATTGTTGAGGGGATCGGCCGAGCGTTTGAGGAATTGGGTGGAAAAATCACAAAAAACGCCGAGGTTGATGAGATCATCATCGAGCGCAAACGGACCACTGGTGTTCGTCTTAAAAGTGGACAGGTCTTACCGGCCGAAGCGGTGGTGTCTAATGCCGATGTAGCTTTTACCTATCTCAACATGATCGATAAACAGCATCGTTCCTTCCGCAACAGCGATTTTCGCTACAAGCAGCTGACCAAATACAGCATGTCTTTATTTGTCATCTACTTTGGCACAAAACGACGCTATCTCGACACCAACCTGCAGCATCACAACATTATTTTAGGTGAACGGTACAAGGCACTTTTGGACGACATCTTTAACAAAAAGATGGTCACCGAGGATTTTTCGCTTTACCTGCACATGCCGACAATCACTGATTCGTCGATTGCTCCTGAAGGGCACGAAAATTTTTATGTCCTTTCCCCTGTGCCGCATTTGGCGTCCGGTACCGACTGGTCAAAAGCGGCCAAACCATACCGCGATCGGATCATGCAGTTCCTTGAGGATAATTATTTACCGGATTTACAGGCCAATATTGTGGCGGAACACCATATTGATCCGGCCCACTTTGCCGGTACGTTAAACACCCACTTGGGGTCAGCGTTTTCCGTGCAGCCCATATTGACTCAGTCGGCCTGGTTCCGACCCCACAACGTTTCCGAAGACGTAGAAAACCTCTATTTTGTTGGTGCTGGAACACATCCTGGCGCTGGAATGCCCGGGGTCCTTTCATCCGGCCGGATTGTGGCCGATTTGATTGGGGCCGGTGTGCCACAGCGCAAAGAGTACGTGGAAGCTGCTCTTTAGCTTATTAGGGAATTAGCTCGGCGACAAAGCGCCTTTTAGCTATCAGCTAATGGCTGAAAGGGGCGAAGCCCCGAGCTAAAAGCTAACAGGCGCAAAGCGCCGTGCTAATCCGCTAAAACCCTATGACTCACACAGTTCTCATTACCGGCGCAACAAGCGGCATCGGCCTGGCGATGTCGCGTTTGTTTTTGGATCACGGCGATCGGCTGATTCTGGTGGGTCGCCGGCCGCTGGCCCAGCTTGATCAATCCCTATTCAATCACGAAAATTACTGTCGGTGCGATCTCGCTGATCCGACCGCATCTGAAAACATTGCGCATTGGTTGAAAGAGCGAGGTATCGAACAACTCGATTTGCTAATTCACAACGCGGCCCTGGGTTGGTATGGTGATTTTCCACAGCAGCCCGCTGCCTCAATTGCCGCTCTTGTCCAGGTCAATCTCAAAACTCCTATCGCCTTGACACACCGCCTGCTGCCGCTGTTAAAGGGCGGCAAAGTGGTCTTTGTCAGCAGCGTTGCCTCAGTGTTGCCAACGGCCGACTATGCGGTTTACACGGCAACCAAGGCTGCCTTAGACGGATTTGCTCGCAGTGCTGCGGTTGAACTGGCTGGGCAGGTTGAGATTCAGGTTTTGCACCCCGGGGCGACCAATACCGGGATGCATGCCAAAATTGGCATATCTCAAGAATCGATGGATTGGGACCGCTTTCCATCTCCCGAACAGGTGGCTGCCCAAATGATGGCCGCCATGCGCGGCCGTCGCCGAAACGTGGCCATCGGGTTTTCCAATAAATTGCTGCGCCTGACCGGCCGTCTGGCCCCATCGCTTTTACGGTCGATGATGCGAAAAAATAAGGATGCGCCCTCACCATGGGCAGAGAAAAAGCGCATTTTGGTCACCGGTGCCGCGGACGGGATCGGTCGGGCATTGGCCGAGCAGCTGGCGGCCGCCGGACATGTCGTTTTGGGGGTTGATATCGATCCGGTAAAAGGGCGGGAAACCGCTCAGGCGATCCAGGAATCTGGAGGGCATTTTGAATTTGCGGCGCTTGACTTAACCGATTTTGAGGCCCTGAAAGCGTGGAGCACCCATCTGACTCAGCCCATTGATGTGGTCATTCATAACGCCGGGATTAGCGCGGCCGGCCGCTTTGCAGATTTGCCCTTAGGCCGGCAGCTGAACGTCATCGATCTTAATTTTACCGCCCCCATGCAGCTCACCGCAGTTCTGGCTTCCCAAAACAAGCTTAATTCAGGATCTCAGCTCATTTTCCTGTCTTCGTTATCAAAGTTTGTCGGGTATCCAGGGGCAGCGGTTTACGCGGCCTCCAAAGACGGTTTGGCCTCCTATGCGGTTAGCCTGCACGCGGCCGCGCGGCAGGGAATGCGTACCAGCGTGGTTTATCCCGGCCCGACGCGCACCGTTCATGCCCGCCGCTATAGTCCGGACAACAGCCGGGAAGAGCGGCGCATGAGCCCGGAGCAGGTGGCCACGGCGATTATCAATGGTATGCGCCGCCATCGCCCCACGATTATCCCCGGTGCGGCGGCCAACCTCTTTGCCTGGCTGGGTTACTTCTTCCCCAGGCTGATGGAGGGAGCGATGAAAAGGACCATATTGGATAAAATTCCGGAGGGAGAAGTAAGGGTTTAGTTTGATGGGTGATAGGTGATAGGTGATAGGTGATGGAGGGATGACATAAAGTGTGTGATCTTTTATCATGGCCAAAACCCAACACCCAACACCCAACACCCAACACCCAACACCCA
>JAAUYD010136594.1_pt1 | contig 12025 bp, 11 predicted proteins | sample 7278101 | NCBI WGS metagenome assembly JAAUYD01 (sample SAMN14350128, study PRJNA611818) | marine sediment metagenome | isolation source: surface marine sediment (0.6m) | place: French Polynesia: Moorea | collected 2018-08 | reverse complement strand
GATTGTCGCTGGTCTACCTGTTCGGTAACAAGGGAGTGATTACAACCGGGTTTTTCGACAGCTTGCCCTGGCTGGCCTGGGATATCCATCTCTACGGGCTGACTGGCATCGTCATTGCCGAAGTTGTTTTCACCTTTCCGCCGGCGTTTATGATTTTGCTGGTAGCCCTCTCCAATACGGATGCCCGTCTTTATGAAGCGTCGGAAAGTCTGGGCGCCGGAAAGGTCAGAACCTTCTTCACAGTGACCATTCCCAGCATTAAATTTGGCCTTTTGAGCGCAATTTTTGTGGCCTTCACCCTTTCTTTTACTGATTTTGGCGCTCCGAAAGTTGTCGGCGGACAGTTCAATATCCTGGCGGTGGACATCTACAAGCAGGTGATCGGTCAGCAAAATTTCGGCATGGGCGCCACGGTGAGCATTATATTGCTCATACCGACCGTTCTGGCTTTTGTCGCCGATCGTATCGTGCAACGTCGTGCCACGGCAGTTGTCTCTGCTCGCAGCGTGCCGTTTGTGGCCAAGGTCAGTCGGGTGCGGGATTCCTTTTATGGCGTCATATGTTCGCTGATTGCGGCTTTTATTCTTCTGATGGTTTTTATGGCTGGGGTGGCATCGCTGGTTAAAATTTGGCCCTACGCCTTCACCAACCCTGAAAAATATCCACAACTCTGGACCCTTGCTCACTATGCCTTTGATGACGTCGGCGGTGGTGGCTATAAGGCGTTTTGGAACAGCATTGAAATGGCGGCCCTGACAGCCCTAGTCGGTGCCTTTGTCACCTTTACCAGTGCGTATTTAATCGATAAGACCAAAGGGGCAGTCTGGCTGCGGCGCACGGCCTACTTTCTCTCCATCCTGCCCTTGGCGCTGCCAGGGCTGGTGATCGGGATTGCCTACATTTTTTTCTTTAACAAAACCCACCTATCCATTCCGTTTACCGGAATCGAGTTTTTCAATCCGTTTAATTTTCTATACGGAACGATGGCGATTCTGGTCATCTGCAACATCATCCATTTTTACACCGTGAGTTTTTTGACCGCGACCACGGCCATTCGACAACTTGATAAAGAATTTGAATCCGTGGCTGAATCGATGGCCGTGCCGTTTTACCGAACATTCATGCGGGTGACGGTGCCGGTTTGCTTTCCTGCAATTCTGGAGATTGCGGTATTTTATTTTGTCAGCTCCATGGCGACGGTTTCGGCAGTGATATTTCTGTATACCTCCGATAACCCGCTGGCCTCGGTGGCGGTCATCAATATGGACGATGCCGGTGATACCGCTCCAGCGGCAGCCATGTGCATGCTGATTGTTTTTGCCAATGTAATTGTGCGCAGTGCCGCCGAGCTCGTCAGCAGGCGTTTCAAACGCCGAACTCAGGGATGGCGGTCGCGGTGACTGTGCTCCCCCAAGTAGTTGCTCTCCAGAGATTTGACGAGATTGGTCATAGTAGTAAAAAAGGGTACGGAAATTCCCGCCTCCCGTGCATAGGACACGACCTTGCCACCTAAAAAGTCGATTTCTGTTGGTTTGCACCTTTCGATATCGGCGCACATTGAATCTTTATGAACACCGGCTTTTTCCAGATATGCCACTGCTTGATTGATATCATTTTCGCCAAGATGATAGCCTTTTGCAGCGGCAACCGTTACAATCTCCTTAAAACAGGCATCCGCAATTTCTCTGGTCGGAGGAAAATGCAGGGCCTCTTTAATGGTTTTATCCGTAACCGCACAGATCGAGGCCATGGTGCATTTCATGACCATCTTTTTCCAGACATGCAGCTTGATATCATCGACATATAAAGTTGACAGACCTTCGCTGGTAAATAAGTCGGCGATCTTTTGACCAGTCTGAAAATTTTCTGGTACGACGGCACCCAGATGATTCGGCGGATTGAAGAAAGCCGTATTGACCTCTCCAGGCCCGGTCCGTGCCACACCAAAATTAAGACTCATGCGAAAGGCGGCATTAGCACCGAAACGATCTGCAATGAGATCTTCAGTTCCGAGTCCATTGTGGGTGCTGACAATTTTTGTGCCGGATTTACAAACCGTTGCCAATTCGTCGATCACCCGTGCGAGATCACAGGTCTTGGTGCTGATGAAAATAAGATTGGGGCTGTACCTTTCAAGATCTCGAATACTGGCACAATAGTTTTTTACCGGTACAGAATAAGATATTTCGCCGGATACTTTGATTCCGTCATTTAAAATTGTTTTTCCTATATTGCTGGACCTGCCCACCAGGATCGTCTCCGGATCTCTGCCAAGAATGGCGGCAGCCAGCACGGTGCCTGTCGCACCGAGCCCCACGATGGCAATTCTGAATTTTTCCATTTTTATAGGCTCCATAGTATTCCACAGCCCCGGCAGCATTTCGGCGGCCTTTCTGTTTGATGCTGTTCCCTGAATCGCCTATATATAGGGCCTGACCAAATTTCTTCCAATGAGGATTCAAATACATTGCCCAGGATGGTAGAAGAATGGTCAATGGTTGAAAAAGGAGAAATACAGCAGGGCAAAACATTGCCGTTGGCGGTAATGTACATCAAGGTTTGGGGGCGATAACAGTTACTCCAGGGCTTTGTCCCAGCCGTATCGGTTTGAACACTTTCAAGGGGATCGGCCAGTCCCGAAGCATTGAAATGAATGCCCAACTGTTCTGCCAGCAGCCGACTGCTGCGGATCAACTCCAGAGTCTTCTCGTCGGAATCCCGTAGCGTTTTCTCGCGCCTGGCCACGCCATAACCTTGATGGTCCTGAAAATACACTAGACGCTGGAGATGTATCTCTTCAATTTCGATTTGGGCCGCAAGCCGGAGCAGGTCCGGCAGTTCAGCGATGTTTTCCCTGGTGCCCAAAAACCAGATTGAAAGCTTTGGTGTGACAGCACCACCTGTTTTCTGAAGTTTCCGTAAGCTTTGCAGATTTTGAACAATCTGAGGGAATTTGTTGCTGTCGCGAATAACTTTATATACTTTAGGCGATGCCGCATCCAATGAAATACGCAGTTCATCCAAGCCGCTGTCAATGATGGCACCCTGCCGCTTTTCATCAAGTAAAATCCCGTTGGAGTTGAAATGGACATATACACTGCGTTTTTTCAGATGGGTGATCATCCGAAAAAGGTCTTGATTCAAGAGCGGCTCACCGACACCATGCAGGGCCGTGTTTTCCAACTCGGGCAGCTGGTCGGTAATCATGACCAGATCTTGCAGAGACATATCGCGATCCGGCTCCCAGTTTCCTTTATATAGAATGCACCCTTTACAGCGGAGGTTGCACCGGTTGGTCGTTTCGATATAGAGCGCTTTGGGAAGTCTCAAACCATGTTCTCGTCCTGACATGATTATTTAAAAAATGTCCTTATCCGAACCTGGTCAAACCGGAAATAACAAATTGCAAGCACCAAATTATAAATAAATTCCAAAATCCAAATCTGACAAGCTCGTAAAAAGTTTAAAATTCCGTCATTCCTGCGAAGGCAGGCATCCAGAACTACCTGAAAATACTGGATTCCCGCCTTCGCGGGAATGACGCTAAATGAGGATTCAAGACTTTTTACGAAACTATCAAATCTCAAAAAAGGTCAGACATCAAAAGTTAGTAGACTACTCTCCTCTGACAATGGTTGTGCAAATACTGCCGGTGCGCAGTGGTTTGGCGGCTGACGACTGATGGCCTGTCAGTTGAATTTTTTTGCCCTGATAAATGGGACAGTATTCATCCGGTTCTTCAAAACGGCCGCGCAGCTTGCGCCGGGCCGCACATCCGCCACCACAATTGGCGACATGTTCACAGGCCAAACAAAATTTTGGTGTGAAATGGGTTTGCTTAAACAATGGTGACTCAACGATGGTTTCTTTTTTGTTTGCCAGATCTTTGATGGTCAAATTGGATTCAGGCCAATAGACACAGGCTTTTAACTTTCCGTCAGGGGTTATCCGCATGCTGCGTCCACCGCAGGGTGTACCATTCAGGCCGTTCAGGTTCAGAAAGGTGTTTACCAAAGGTTCGGTCACAGAGATTATTTCACTGTTGTCAAAGAGGATCCTAAATGCTTCCCAGTATTGTTCAAAATCAGGACTAAACTCCTCAGTGTACATGGGTTGATAGACGTTGACCCGAAAGTCGGATTCAAAGGAAGCAGCAAGACTGGCTATCTCGGCCAGATCTTTATAGTTTACGTTCATTAACACTGCCAGTATCGATACCCGAATGCCGAGCCCACGACAGCGCTCGATACCTTTCATGACCGTTTCCCAATTCCCTTTCCCGCGGAAATTATCCTGACGGGCCTGATCCGGAAAATCCACCGAAAATTCAACATCTCCGAAATATTTAAGCATTTCGTCCGGGGTAATGGATAGTGTGTAGCAGTTGGAAGCCATGGTTAATTTTATTCTGCGATGATGCAGGTAGTCGATGATATCAAAATAATCAGGATTTAAACCGTTTTCACCGGTGCCAAAACCAATGGAACCGATTTCGAGATTTTCGCAGACTTTTTGAATGTCGTTCAGAGTTAAATTATGTATATGATCCTGATCGCGATAGCAGTGAGCGCAGTTCAAGTTGCAATTGCTGGTCAGGCCAACACCTAATGAAAACATGCTCTTACTCCTTCATGATTCTTTTTTCCCATAACCATGTTTGACAGAAAGAAAGAAGACATAGAAAAATCCGGACGTGTAAATGAATAAAAAAGGGCTGACAAGGTACTTACTGAAAAAAAGAAACAATACGAGTCCCGACAATGAATATAGACCCAGGAAAAATTCCAGCATTGAAATAGCATTTAAAGGAATTGAATATTTTTTACTCGACCAATTGTCTTCTCTCTTTTTTATGCCGTATTTGGGAGTGCGAATAAAACCGCTTTTCCTGTTCAGAAATGCTTCCAAGACCGCCTTGGTATTGTTCACGGCAATTCCAGTTCCAAGACACATTAAAAAGGGAAGAATCTTGATGCGGCTTTTCCAATCATAATAGAGAACTCTTTGTGAATACAAATACATAGACGATGGCCCGCAGGTCGCCAAACACAGCAGGGTAAATATCATGATTGGAAAAGCAAGGCTGTCAAAAAACCACTGGGAATACAGCATCGGAATGGAGGTCAGTACTACCAGCAACATCATGGGATGAACCATGTAATGGGTCAGATGCAAAAATGCCTGTAGTTTAACCAAATACGAAACATCGGATTTGAACAGTCTGCCGAGATTTTTTTTTGCGGTTTGAATCGATCCTTTGGCCCAGCGATGCTGCTGCGACTTAAAGGCATTAATGGTGACCGGTACCTCTGCCGGACAGACGACATCCGATACAAATTTTAATTTCCACCCTGCCAGTTGGGCCCGGTAACTCAGGTCCAGATCTTCGGTCAGCGTGTCGGCCTGCCATCCACCGGCATCTTCGATCGTTTCTTTGCGCCAGATGCCAGCAGTACCATTGAAGTTCATAAAAAAACCATTCCAGGCACGGGATGCCTGCTCAACGCCAAAATGGCCATCAATTCCCATTGATTGTGCTCGTGTCAACAGCGAGTAATCACTGTTTATATGACCCCAACGGGTCTGCAGCATACCTATTTTAGGATCGGTGAAATATGGAATCGTCTCCTTTAAAAAACTCGGATGCGGCATGAAGTCAGCATCAAAAATCGCTACAAGTTCTCCTTTGGCGCACTTCAGGCCCTCTTTCAGGGCACCGGCCTTATATCCAACCCGACTATCCCGATGAATGTAAACAATATCAAAACCCTGCTGTTTCATTTGGTCAGCCACGGACTTTGCTATATCTATGGTATCATCGGTGGAATCGTCCAGGATTTGGATTTCAAGCAGCTCTCTGGGGTAATCAAACCTACAAACGGATTCGATCAGGCGTTTAATAACATAGCGTTCATTGTATATCGGTAACTGAATGGTAACCATCGGCCAGTCGTTTTGTGAATAATCATGATAAAATTTTTTTTTGATTTCTTCATGCTGTCTCAACGCGTCGGGCCTTTTTAACCGATAACATATCATTAATAAATAGCAATTCATGCCATAGATAAACAAAGACACCAAAGCAAATAGATATATGATCAGCCAAACGTATTGGATATGATGGACCATAATTGACGCTTAGTCTGCAATGAAAGGGAAAACTTACACGGAATGTCTAAGGATCCCAGAACCTGTGTGGTCCCGGCCAAGGAGGATGTCAGCCAATCTATCTGCCGTGATTTTATCCTTTATAAACCCCCCGAAGACAATCCACACGGCTTTTTCGATGATCTGAACAAAAAAAATTATGCTAAGCTATGCAAGAATCAAAAAAAATACAATAGGGTATTCTCGGTATTCTCCGGCTATAAACCATTTACTATTTTTGCGCAATAATTGTTGTTATTCCACTGTCCATTTCGAATTTCACGATGGTAAAGCCAGTCTTTAATAAACAATTTTTAATCCACTGTGAAGAGATTCGCAGTTTACGGAAAAAGCTTTTTTTCATTTTCCACTGATCGCCCGACTTTTCATATAGAAGGTCATGGACTTTGACATGATTTTCTTCATATTCCAAAAAGCAGGTAAAGATTCTTTTTGAATCAGATCTGACCGGAATGAAACGATCCAACTGGCTCAATTCGGCCGTCATATCTCTAAAATTCAATATGAAATGACCCTCCTTTTCCAACGACCTGAAAGCGCTTTGAATTAACTGTTCGATTTCCGTCCGATTTTCTAAATGGGTGAGGGTATCGCCCATGCAGACAATGATTTCGATTTCCCCGGTGACGTATTTGCCAAAATTCAGCAGATCATCCTGAATGGTTCTAATTGGCAGCCTGCCGGCGGAATCAGTCAGCTCCGTCAGTAGTTCGCGGTTGACATCAATCGCGATGACATGGAAGCCAGCCTCTGCCAAAGGGATTGCCTGGAAACCGGATCCAGCTCCCAAATCCACGGCGGTCGCTGAATGTGCAGGACGTATGTCGTGATCTCTGAAAAAAGTGCGATTTAGATCTAATTTCAATTCGTATCCGCCACACATCCATGTATAACAGGGAGCCAGCAGGTTATCGTAGTGTTCTTTCACACTTGCCATTTGGTTGCTTCTCACACCGAATTTTAATCTCGAAAGACGCTGTTTTGAGTCCTCATATTATAGCAAGGCCTGATATGGCAAGGAGGAGGGGGAGATCCGTAATGGCTGATCGTTGGTTGGTGGGTTTAAGACGATCGCGAATTTGCCATATAGGACGAAGCGGGGGGAAAATGCCGAGGCATTGCACATAAGTTGTAACATCGGCCGGTCACGGTTAAAAGGTTCCGGGTCAACTGTTGATTGCCCTGGGTTTTATCCCATTGCCATTATATCATTGGCTAATGTGTCAGAAAAAAATCAACCTTTGAGCCCTGAACCCCTTAACCAACCGTCGCGGGTGCAGCCGGAGATTACCTGAGTGGTTTCTCCTAAGGAGAATTTTTAATCGGCTATTCTCCGCCGCCATATTTGAACGAAAGGTTGACCCGTGCACGATAAGCTGTCACTTTACCGTTTTCCACTTTCATATCAAGCTTTTCGACCTCCGCAATTCGCAAATCTCGCAGGGTTTGGCCGGCTTTTTCGATCGCATTTTTGGCGGCGTCTTCCCAAGAGACACTGCTGCTTCCCACCAGTTGAATAACTTTGTAAATACTTTCGGGCATTTTTACCTCCTTTCCTGTGCGCCTGTTTGCAAACGCAATTTGGGTTCCAGTTCCGGCAGCGATCGGAAATTGATTTTTCGTCCACTGCCGCCAAGTGGTTCAGTCAGTTGCAGAACATGTCGGGTTTAGACAGTGTTCTTCAATGTATCTGACACCATGTGAAATGAACTTGATAAGAGACGTAAGAAATATATTATTCGTCAATAAATGGAATCCGTTCAAAACGGATAGTCTGATCAGTTGAGCCTAGAGAAATGGTAAAAAAGATAACAACTCGACAATAAGATTTCAGGTTTAGGAATCTATTGTAAAATTTAAACTAAACAAAGAAACTATCAAAGTCAAGGTTGAAAACGAACCTGCCGTCGCTTTTCCTCTGCTTGATAGGAATTTAACCCATAATCTACTATTCCGGTGTGTGTCAACCAAAGCGTCTGGGGTATTGGAAAATGCATCCAACCTGGTTGGTCAACTGGTAGTTCGGTTTGGCAAATTGCCTCTTGATTAAGGTTCGAATTACCTATATTAGTATCTGCTTACAGCTAACGGAAAGGTAGTTCTGGATGAAATCTGAGACCTCGCTTAGGAAAGCCGCACCGGATCTTTCTGTCAATATTGCTGCAGTTTGTGATTTGATTGCAGAAACCCAGTTGCCCAGCGGAGAAATACCTTGGTGCATAGGCCAAAAAACAGATCCTTGGGATCACGTTGAAGCTGCCATCGGGCTGAGTATCGGTGGGTACCTGTCCCACGCCCGTCGTGCCTATCTCTGGATGGCGCGGATGCAGTTAGATGATGGCTGCTGGTATTCGGCCTACATGCAGGGAGTTCCCCAAGACAGGACCCGGGATGCCAATATGTCTTCATATATTGCCGTTGGGGTATTTCACTACTACCTTATCACAGGGGATACTGCTTTTGTCAGATCGATGTGGCCAACCGTTTCGGCTGCCATAGATTTTGCGCTACGTCTTCAAACTCCTGATGGCGAGATCTATTGGGCTATCAGCCCTGAAGGTCGGGTGGATTCAATGGCACTATTGACCGGTTCCAGTTCCATTTACATGAGCCTAAAATGTGCCTTGGCCCTTGCCAATATCCTCGGGCGTTCGGCATCCAAATGGCAGAGCGCTCTGATTAAGCTGGGAGATGCGATTCGGCAAAAACCCCATTTGTTTAACATTGCGAAATCCCGCTATTCCATGTACTGGTTTTATCCGATTCTCGCCGGTGTCCTGACCGGTGCGGACGCTCAAAAAAGAATCGACAAATACTGGGCCAAATATATGATTGAAGACAAGGGGGTTCGGTGTGTTTCCGATGAACCCTGGGTGACCATCGCAGAGACATCGGAACTGGTTATTGCACTGGCAGCTATGGGTAATCGAGCACTTGCCAAAATTATATACAGTTGGATCGCCGACCGAAGGTATGAAGATGGAACCTATTGGTGCGGCTTCACTTCACCTGATATGATTATCTGGCCAGAAGAAAAAATTACCTGGACCAACGCAGTGGCCCTCATGGCGGCCGATGCCATCTATCAGTTAACCCCTGCTGGTCAGCTGTTCTGTCATGATTTTTGGAAGGGATTTGATTTTATATAATTAAGGCAAGATCGTTGAGAAGAGACCATCGTCCCTATTACCTTAAAAAAGCCTACCTGAAATTCCAAGAATTTTATGTCAATCACTTCCTGCGTCCTCAACTTGAAGCTCTCGGCATAGGATTCACGTTCATGCGACCCTGGCACGTCGAAATTTTCGGCGCTCCGATTGAACTGGGCGACTACGTTAATGTGGTGGCCTCCTCCGACCGAAATGTCAGGCTGGCAGTCTGGGCCGAACAAAACGATAAAGGCCGAATACGAATCGGTAATTTTTGTTTGATTTGCTCGGGTGTGCGGATTGGTTCTGCCCATGAAATTCTTATCGGAAATAACTGCATGATTGCCAGCAATGCCTACATTACCGATTCGGACTGGCATGATATTTACAACCGGATCTCAATCGGAAAAACCGCCCCTGTCCATATCGAGGATAACGTTTGGATCGGCGACAGTGTCATCATCTGCAAGGGCGTAACCATAGGTGAAAACAGCATTATCGGCGCTGGTGCGGTGGTTGTGGATGATATTCCTGCCAATAGTGTGGCAGTTGGGAACCCAGCCAAGGTGGTCAAGCAATTAAACGTTGCGCAACCGTTCGTCACTCGGGCCAAATGGTTTTCCGATCCTGACAAGCTTTTTGCAGATTTTGACAAAGCCGACAAAGCACTTTTAGGCAAAAACTCTTTTTTGCACTGGGTTCGGTGCCTTGTGTTTCCCTCCGATAGAGACTGAAAACGGATAACAGAAGTCCGATGATAGAGGACAGATGTCAGAAGACTGAAGATAGAGGACAGATGACGGATAACAGATAGAATACAGCCATCCGACATTCGATGTTGGATGTTCATCAGTTTCTTTTTCGATCAGACTGGACGCTTGCGGCCAGCGGCCCCGCTTATATGAAACTACACCAAAATGGCACGATTTGTTGATGATTATAGCCACCAAACCCACCAAAAAACACGAAACATTTTTTTTATTTTCGTGTGCTTTCGTGGATTTCGTGGCCCAAAAATTCTCACTGAAGAAATAAAGTTTCTCGCTTTGATCAGACGGGCTGCCCTTTCGCCCGAGGCGATTGCTCGTGTGAAACTTAGCTCCAGCCTCTAACATATTTACCTTCCAACTTAATTATTTCAAGCCATCAACTATCCAAAAAAAAAATTCAAAAAAAGCGGTTGACGAAAGCCGGATTTACATATAAATAAAGACCGGTCGGTTTTTTAATAATTATTTATCAGATTCACCGGTCCATTGATTGGCAATCAATAAACCTGTCAACCATTAAACTAAAAATCAATCAAACAAAAAATGTCAAACAAAGGTATTCAAACCCGTCGCAATGTGATTGAAAAATCACTGCAGCTGTTTTCGGTGAAAGGCTATTATAATACCTCTGTCAGTGATATTCTGGATGCAACCGGCTTGACAAAAGGCGGTCTTTACGGACATTTTGCGAGTAAAGAGGATATCTGGTACGCTGTTTACGATGAAGCGGTAACCATTTGGAAAAGCGTGGTTTTCAATGGAATTCGGAATAATTCCGATCCATTGAAGCGGATTGAAAAATTTATTGAAAATGATATTCGGCAATACCTAGGCGCTGATGTTTTTGATGGCGGCTGTTTCTTTCTCAACATGCTGGTGGAGCTTTCCGGACAATCGGCGACGATGAGCAAACAGATTCTGCGAGGCTTTGTCAAATTGTCCGGGCTGCTAAGATCCTGGTTGGGAGAGGCTGATCAGAAGGATATGCTGCAGGCGGGGCTGGATTTCAAAGAGATCGCCAACTATATTATCATCACCTTAAATGGTGCGGCAGCATTGTACATATCCAGTCGCGATAGAACCATTCTAGATCAAACGATTCGTCAACTTCGATTTTATATCAATCAGCTAAAAAAATAGATTCTTCATTGTTTTCAGTTTGATCCCATAAGTGGGAATCAACAGTTCCATAAAATAAACCGACCGGTCTTAATTATATTTGCATCAAATGGCGTCTTATCCTCTGAGATAGGTCCGAGACGATTGACTATCATTTTGGAGAATAGCAGCGGAATGTTGAGCCGCTTTTGCCGGTTGGTCGGCTATTGGAGGACAGAAAAAGAGTTAATTTGCCCAAAATGAGTTTAAACATTATTTCATACATTATTTTCTTTTTGTTTGAATAGGATAGCATTGCGCTTTAGCGAGATCGATGCAGACAGTCCAACGCGAAAAATTTGCTCAACGGGCTAACCTGTCTCAAAATTACTCGGTGCATGGCCTCCTTTCAAGGGACTCCATAAAGCAGACCTTCATTTTAACATTAGCTCAAAAATTGAGAGAGGGAGATTCAAATGGAATTCGATAATTTACTTGCCGACAGAACCAGAACCATGGATGTGAATGTTATCCGAGAAATATTAAAGGTGGTTTCACAACCCGGGATGGTGTCTCTGGCGGGGGGAATTCCGGCTCCCGAAAGCTTTCCCCTGGAAATTATACATAATTTGACATCCATTGTTATGGAGAAATACGCATCGAAAGCATTTCAATACGATCCGACCGAAGGATTCGGTCCTTTGAGAGAAGCCCTGGTCGACCACCTTCAATCTAAAGGCCTCAGCGCCAGTAAAGAGGAGATTCTGGTAGCCAGTGGTTCCCAGGGCGTTTTAGACGCCCTTGGAAAAGTTCTGATTTCCAAAGGAGACAAAGTGGCTG
>JAAUYD010119986.1_pt1 | contig 12028 bp, 9 predicted proteins | sample 7278101 | NCBI WGS metagenome assembly JAAUYD01 (sample SAMN14350128, study PRJNA611818) | marine sediment metagenome | isolation source: surface marine sediment (0.6m) | place: French Polynesia: Moorea | collected 2018-08 | reverse complement strand
TTCGGTGAAAATAAATTATCCCATGTTGTGGGATGGGCATCCTGCCCGTTCTTTATCATTAGCACCGCAAGATGCCTGCACTACAAAATATTTTGGGATATTTTTTTAATTAGAAGTCCCTAAACCTCCCTCACTCCCTCACTCCCTCACTCCCTCCCTCACTCCCTCACTCCTTCACTCCCTCACTCCCCCTGCCCCCTGCCCCCTGCCCCACTGCCTCCTACTGACTGTAAAGCATAGTCTCGAAACCGATTCATATCAGCTTGAATGGTAGATTCCACAATATTCCCTAAGAATAAATTATCCATAATTTTTCCTAAAACACCAGGGATAGCATAAGCCACAGTCAACTTGACAATACTACTACCGTGGCGATCGTAAAAACGAATCGCCCCCCGATTCGGTAATCCATCAATGGATTCCCATTCAATAATTTGATTGGGAATCACCTTGAGAATCCGGGAGTGCCACTTAAATTCCCAAATCCCACTCTTGAGAGTCCAAATTGAGATATCTGGATTATCTTCAGTGATTTTAACTGCATCAATCCACTTCATCCACTGGGGCATTTGTTCTAAATCAGACCAGAGATTCCAAGTAAAATCTATGGGAACTTCTACTTGTACCTGTACGCTGTGTTCTAACCAATCAGACATTTGTATTTTAGATTTTAGATTTTAGATTTTAGATTTTGGATTTTGGATTTTGGATTTTAGCCATTTTCTGTCACTCTGGAAAAATAAAAATCAATGTAGGTTGGGGAGCCACTGCTTTGCGCGGGTTAAGCGCGTTAAGTGCAAGTGGCGTTGGAGCATAGCGTAACCCAACAATACCTAGGGTTTTGGATTTTCATATAGCGAAAGTGATAAAAGAGGATTGATTTTAGATTGAGGATTGATTTTAGATTTTCGACGGTGGAACCTACTAAATTAATTATCAGGACTAACTTCCATCGAATATCACCTAATACCAATTTTTTGTCAGTTTGCGCTCCCTTCAACTCCACTCCCCTGCTCCTACTTCCCCTGCTTCTTCACTGACTAATTACGACTGTTTAATATTCTCCAAAATTGCTTTTGCTGCCCGCCTACCAGAAATAGTCGCACCTTCCATGCTATCGATATAATCCTGTTGGGTGTAACTCCCTGCTAAAAAGAAATTTGCTACAGGTGTTTTTTGATTGGGACGATAAACATCCATCCCCGGTGCTTCCCTATACAAAGATTGAGCTAATTTGACCACACTATACCAAGTCATATTCAACTCCCGTGATGAAGGGAACAGCTCATGCACTTGCTTAAGCACATGTTGGGAAATTTCTTCATTACTTTTTTTAATAAATGGATCTCCAGGTGTCAACACCAACTGTAATAAAGATCCTTCACCTTGGCGATAATAATCCGCCGGACTAGTTAAGGCCAAATCTGCAAAACAAGAAAAATCTGCATCGGGAGTATACAGCAAATTATCAATTCCCGCCCCATGATTTAACTGTTGGCGCTGTTGTGCATCCTGTAGTTCTGTTACCCAGCCATCAAAACGCAACTGCACCGTTGCCACTGGTACGGCTTCTAATTGATAAATATTGTCAAACTCCGGCCACTGTCGCCATGACTGGGGTAAGAGACGGTGAATACCCGGAAGATCGCAAGCCGCAACGTAAGCATCAGCAGTAATGGTTTCTTCCCCCTCACCATTGGCGACAACAATTCCTGTCACCTCAGCTTTTTCCCCTGACTGATGAAACTGGATTTCCCGGACTTGGCGACGGGTGTAAATTTTAGTTCCTCGAACTTCTAAATATTCTAAGATGGGTTTGTGTAAATACTCATAGGGAGAACCTTCGAGCATCCGCAATACTGAAGCTTCAGTTCTAGATGCAAAAAGTTGAAAAATTGTCAACATACAACGGGCAGAAATATTTTCACAATCAATAAAACCCAAAGCATAGGCAATGGGATTCCACATCCGTTTAATACTGCTATTCTTACCGCCGTGACTGCGAAACCAATCTGCAAAACTAATTTTATCTAAATTACGGATAGATTTCATTGCTCCATTAAAGTCTACTAATCCACGTACCACTGGACTAGTAGCCAATGCCAAGGCATTTTGGATTTTATCTGGTAAAGAAAGTTGAGAGGTGGTAAAAAAAGCTTTTAAACCATTGAAAGGAGCACCGGTAAAGAAGCGAAAATCTAAGTTACCAGTGCGCCCACCCCGATTAACAAAGGTGTGGGTATGCTCTTTCAGGCGTAAATTATCTAACGCCCCCACCTTTTTCATTAATTCAAATAGCTGGTAGTAGCAGCCAAAGAATACATGCAATCCCATTTCAATATGGTTGCCGTTACCATCCACCCAGCTGCTAACCTTACCACCAACAAAGGGACGGGATTCAAAAATCTGGACTTCACAACCAGCATCAACTAAATCTACTGCTGTTACTAATCCAGCGAGTCCCGCACCTACAATTGCAACACGCATTCCATCCTTCCCTGTAAGCTTTCTTTACAAATTGTAACTGCGTAGGGGTCGGAATTTGCCAATGAAATTTATCTAGGGGTGGATATTTTGCTGGAATTATGGCTATGGACATATTGCTTAGGACAGTGCTGTTCGACTCCAGAACTGCCACCGAAGAGGCAGGGGAGTGAGGGAGATGAGGAGGGGATGAGCAGATGAGGAGATGAGGGAAGTAATAAGTAATAAGTAATAAGTAAGTTTCCCTAATACTGTCAACTATCAACCATCAACTCTTAACCGTCCACTGTTAACTGTCAACTGTCAACTGTCAACTCCTAACTCCTAACCATCAACTGTCAACTGTCAACTGTCAACTCTAAATTTGTGATTAAAATTGCTTAATTAAAAAATTCATTTGTATGATTATCTGATTTGGGAGCTTTTGTATTGGAACCAACTGGTAATCCACGAATTAACTCTCGAATTATATCTGTTGCGGGTCTACCTGTTTCTTCGCAATATTGCTCTAATTTTTCCGCCTCTTGTGCAGCTAAATTAACGGTAATACGTTTGACAGCCCATTTTTTATTTGTCATTGTCATAATTTTATTGTTGATATTTAAGAAAGAATGAACACAATATTACTAAAAATCAGAAGAATCTCTATGTAAAATGCTTTTTTAAGTTGAAAAAAAACATTAATGAACAGTTGAGTTTAAGTTTTTTGTCTAAACATATACAAATGTCAATAGCTTCCCCAAATATCGCATGACTGTTACTCTACCATTAAACCTCAAAAAATAAAAAATAATAACTTTGATATTATTAATGTACATTATATAGGTCAGTTAGAGGTCAGTTTCAGTATATTAGAAACCAGTCAATGAGAAGGTAATAATTACCAGGGAATACAAAAACAGCTAAAGCATAAATTGAAACATTTATCTTTTTTTAAAGTATATCCGAAAATTAAATGACCGTAAAGATAGCACATCAAATTTTATTTTAATAAATTCTGATATATACCATATATGACTTTGAGATACGATATGGAATAGTAAACTATATTCATGCTCACAAATAAAAATATTTTTTTTGTCTCTAAATTATCATTAATTATCCTAAACAGGGCTTGCTATCTTTCATAAAAATATATAAAATAGGTCTTGCTATATTTTATGAAGATATATAAGCAAAATTTAATTTTTTTACCAAATAGTTGATAAATTTACGGACAACTCTATTCTATGATTGCAGTTATTCAATATGAACTAATACAAGCAAAAAACATCTAAATTTAATGATATTTGAGTTGAACAACTAAAGTCTACAACCATTCACTAATAATAGATAGGAATAGTTGACCAAAAAATTTGGTAAAAACATCTATCTGTTTGATTCCTAATAATTAAGTAAGAAGGATTACTACATGAAATTATTGGTATAAAAAATACATACACTATGTTGTATTTCTTCTATGAGTATAGCTTTTCTTTAGACTTGTTAGAACCTATTTATTCAAAGAGTATGTAATGCTACGTTTAATTTTTGATGAAAGCAAATATCAAGCAAATAATATAATACAAATCTTTATCTTGCTTGGATAAAACTTTAAACGATTGAAAATAAATAACTATAGTTAAAATTAATCAGTACAAATACTAGTGTATAATTTTTATAAATGTGATAAATATTTTTATTTCTTAACTGTATAGATTTGTGACTTTTTACAGCATGATAAGTGTTTTAGGTCATGAAAATCTATCATGCTGTAACTAATTTATCCAGGGTAAAAAAGTCATAAAATATACATTTACATCCTAGTGTAAGGACTAGAAGACTATTTTTATAATGTATAAATAATGCTCCGTAAATCATAAAGAGATAAGCTGGTACGCATTTACTTTATATAACAAACGCGGGCAAGATGCTGTGCACTACGGCTATTCTAGATTTTCGGTTTATACAATTTAGCTGCACATCAGCTTATTTGATGAGTCAAAAGAGGCAGAGGAGCTCCGGAGCAAGGGTAGGTTTTTAATATTTGGATAGAGGTGAGGCTACACAAGAGAGGGAAGACTGGTAGATAAGGAAGATTCCCCTTGTGTATGTTCAGGAATCGTCCCCCAAATCTAGCTAACATCCCATTGCACAAAATAAAATCTACACCCGTCAGCCTACTCCCTTCTCCTCTGCCTCTTCAGTCACACCTCAGGGGTGAGATACAGCTCACTTAACTCAGACAATGAAACATCATTATCTGATGTGGGATCGAGAAAATAGGGATGAATAGGTAATAAATCATCAGGACTGGGCTTGGGAGCTGCCACAATTTTCTCCAACATCTGCAAATATTCTTGGGCTGTGCGTTTCCAGGTATAACATCGCAAAACATGATCGCAACCACGCTTTTGTAAATCATCCCAAACCTCGGGCTGGGAGATGGCTGTTTCTAAGCCTTGGGCAATTTCTGTGGTAGAGGTTGGATCGACTAGGATACAGAACTTTTCATCCCCTTTTTGTAAACTTTCTTTAGGACCTCCATCTTGAGTAGCCACAACTGGTAAGCCAGCCACAGCAGCTTCTAAGGGAGCTAATCCAAAGGGTTCATGTAAGGACACTAGGCTAAATACAGAACGGTATTGCACAAAAAAGCGGTAAGCCGCAGCTAGTGCTGATTGATTAGGGATGGAAAAGGCGCTAATTTTCCCCCATAGGTTTTGATCGTCCACAATCTTGCGGATGGGGGCTAGGACTTGTTTTTCGCTAATTTCATCGCTAGCCTTGGTTCTTAAAGGATCGTCTTCTCCCTTGGTGAAAATCACGAGATTGGCTTGCTCTTGCAGAGTTGGGCTGGAAGCAAATGCTTTGACTAAACCTAGGTTATTTTTTTTGGGTTCCAAGCGACTAGAAGCAATAATGGCGGGCAGAGTTCTTCTTTGTTTGAAAATATCCCGCACTAATCTATCTTGAATTTTTTGGTAAATCACCTCTTCATTTTCTAAACGTACTTCAGCTCCAAAAACATCAGGATTTACCCCTGGGGGAATGGTGGCAAAGCGATTATCATCATTAACATCCACAGATCCTTGATAGGCAGGGTGGGCATATTGCTGAAAACGTTCTTGTTGCCTAGTACTAGTGATATTCATCCCTGAGTGATTCATGCTCAAGCGTTCGGCAAATAGGCGATAACCAAAATAGTAATAGTTATTCATTTCGGCTATATTCTCAGGGGTGACATGGAGTCGATCCATTTTTAATGCCCCTAGGGAATGGGCTGTAAAGGTAAAAGGAATGCCTGCTTGAGCTTGAATTAGAACTGCACTCAAACCACCATCCCCGAAATGAGCCGTCATAGCGTCTGGAAACTGCCCTTCCTCCCGGTAAAATTCCAGGATGTTGGGAACCCAGTCCTTGATTATATGGGGCCAGAGTAACTCTTTGCGGAGGAAATTTTCTGGACCAGCAGGTAAACGGATAATGCGGATATTGGGTTGATGAGGATAGGCATCAAATTTATCAGCAAATGCTGGCCATTCGGGATCGATAATCTGGCGGGTGAGGATATCTATTTTATGTCCTTGTGCTGCCATTGCCATGGCAAGTTGCTTGACATATACTAGTTGTCCTCCAAAATCTGGATGTTCCGTCCAATGGGAGTCTTTGGAGTCGAAGTTTCCTTGGGGGTTGAGAAATCCAATATGCATATTCAATGATTACGACTGGTGTAGGAGTAGAGTAGTTACAAGTATGGGATTTAGAGAAATCCCTTTCCCTGCTTGTATTGAGGTACAAGAGTTATAGCCGTGAAAGTATATCTCCCACGGCTAATTTTATGTATGCTGAAAAAGACTCAAAATATCAACTATCTACATTGATCAAGTATCAAACAAATCTAAATCTGTAACTGCACCAAGGCTGCTAGAGGAGACTAATTTGGCATATTTTGCCAGTACGCCGTTGGTGTAACGGGGTTTGTGGGGTTGCCAATTAGCACTTCTTTGAGCTAAATCTGCATCAGAGACATGTAATTGCAACGAGCGAGCAGGGGCATCAATAGTGATGGTATCACCTTCTTCTACCAGAGCGATCGCACCTCCCACAGCTGCTTCGGGGGCGACATGGCCAACTACCAAGCCGTAGGTACCACCGGAAAATCTGCCATCGGTAATTAGTCCCACAGAATCCCCTAAGCCAGCACCAATGATGGCTGAGGTGGGAGCCAGCATTTCCCGCATCCCCGGTCCACCTTTGGGTCCTTCATAACGGACAATGATAATATCACCAGCTTTAATTTTACCAGCTAGAATTGCTTGCAAACATTCTTCCTCAGATTCAAAGACTCTAGCTGGTCCGGTGATTTTCGGTTTTTTGACTCCGGTAATTTTAGCTACAGCTCCTTCCGAGGCGAGATTGCCTTTGAGAATTGCTAAATGTCCTTGGGCATACATGGGATTATGCCAAGGGCGGATGACATCTTGGTCGGCTGGTGGTTCTGTGGGTACATCTGCCAAGACTTCAGCAATGGTTTGTCCACTAATAGTAATACAATCACCATGTAATAGGTCATGTGCTAATAGCATTTTCATCACTTGAGGAATGCCACCGACTCTGTGTAAATCCGTAGCCACATATCTACCACTAGGTTTTAAATCGCACAAAACGGGGACGCGGGCACGGATAGTTTCAAAGTCATCCAATGACCATTGTACCCCAGCAGCACGGGCGATCGCGAGAAAATGCAATACTGCGTTAGTTGAACCACCCACTGCCATGATTACGGAAATGGCGTTTTCAATGGACTTACGGGTGATAATCTGCCTGGGTAAAAGTTGTTGACGAATTGCTTCTACTAAAACAAAAGCCGACTTTTCTGCACTGTCAGCTTTTTCTGCATCTTCTGCTGCCATAGTAGAAGAATAGGGTAAACTCATGCCCATAGCTTCAAAGGCTGAGGACATGGTATTGGCCGTAAACATACCTCCACAGGAGCCAGCACCGGGACAAGCGTTGCGCTCCACAGCCAACAACTTCTCTTCATCTATTTTACCAGCACTGTATTCCCCTACTGCTTCAAAGGCACTGACAACAGTCAGGTCAAATCCACCGTAGTTGCCTGGTTTAATGGTACCACCGTAAACAAAAATAGCTGGTACATTCATGCGGGCGATGGCAATCATAGCCCCAGGCATATTTTTATCACAACCACCAATTGCCAGTACCCCATCCATACTTTGCCCATTACAAGCAGTTTCGATGGAATCGGCAATTACTTCCCGGGATACTAGGGAATATTTCATCCCCTCAGTCCCCATAGAAATACCATCACTAATGGTAATGGTGCCAAACATCTGCGGCATAGCCCCAGCCTGCTTAATACCAGCCTCTGCCCTCTGTGCTAGTTGGTTAATGCCCATATTGCAGGGAGTAATGGTACTATAACCATTAGCAATTCCTACTATTGGTTTAGTGAAATCTTCATCTTGAAAACCAACAGCCCGCAGCATTGCCCGATTAGGCGATCGCTGCACCCCTTGGGTCACTACTTGACTTCTCAAATTTTCCGCCATGTTCAATCATACCCCTAGTACCATTTGTTTAAGACTCATGGCACTTCTTCTTTCCGATTATTTCAGAGTATCAGAAAGGTTACGTTGTATTCATACTTCCTGGTATATTCTGGTAGCTTGCCTTGATATTGGGCACACTTGAGGCAGTGATACTCAAAGCTAGCCACTATAGGCGATCCCTCAAAATCCAGCCTGGGAAAAAATCAGTAATTATGTAGGAAAAACTAATCGTTACTATCAGGAAAAACTAACTTTTAAATCATGGCTGCATCAAAAAATATAAATTATCGCCAAGCAAGAGTTGATGAAGACATAATCATAGCCGAGCACTCATATCATATATGGCGAGATAATGAAATTCCTGCTGAAGGTATTATTGCTGACTGGTTGGACGTAACTGTGCAATTCATCAGTCGCGTTCGTCAGGAACTATCTTACCAGGCATTTGTGGCTGAGTTGTCAGGTAAAGTGATCGCTTCTAGTGGTTGTCAGTTGTTTGCAGGTTTATATCCCCACATTTTGACTGACAATTGTCGTAGATATGGCTATATTTGGGGCGTATATGTGGAACCAACCCATAGAAATCAAGGAATTGCCAAACAGCTGGTGGGTATGAGTATGAATTATCTAAAAGCTATAGGTTGTACCAGGGCCATACTGCATGCTTCACCTTTGGGGAAATCGGTTTACTCTGCCCTTGGTTTTTCTAGTTCTAACGAAATGCAATTAGATTTACAATAGATGGGATTGTAGGAGTCTAGTTGTGCGATCGCTAATACTAATTCCAATAATGTTTAGGACACATAAATTCTTCGTCAGGGCACGGCACCGGTAAGATAATTTTATATATTGAAAGATTGTAAGGCAGTAATCAACTATCAACCCCAACAGTCATGGTTCAAACCCCTAGTAAGCCCCTAAGCCTCGATGAATTTCTCCAACTGCCAGAAACTAAACCTGCTAGGGAATTCATAAACGGCCAAATTATCCAGAAACCTATGCCCCAAGGTAAACACAGCACGGTTCAAAGCGATCTTGTCCTAGCCGTTAATAGCCTACTTAAACCTCAACACATCGCTCGTGCATATTCAGAACTGCGCTGTACTTTTGGAGGCAGATCCATTGTTCCTGATGTCGCTGTCTTCACCTGGGAACGTATTCCCCGCGACGAAAATGGGAAAGTCCTAAATACCTTTACATTGGCTCCCGACTGGACGATTGAAATTCTCTCCCCAGATCAGAACCAAACCAAAGTCGTCCGCAATATCCTCCATTGTCTTGCCCATGGCACTCAAATGGGCTGGTTAATCGATCCAGAAGAAGAACTTGTTTTTGTTTATTTTGCCGATCGCACCCTTGCTATGTGTGAAGAAGCAAGCGCACGCCTCCCTGTTCCCCCATTTGCTGAAGCTTTCAACCTGACTGTGGGGGAGATGTTTAATTGGTTGAAGGAATAGAACAATTAAGGAACGTGGATTAAATAACTTGCAATTGTGGATGTCGTTGGGGTTTAGCAGTATAGTTCCATTGTGGCAAAAAATCATTAATGAAACTCATAATTTCATATTGAGTTAATCTCCATAAAATACTCTATAAAGCCTGCAAAATTTATTTTTCATGTACTGTTTTTTTGGTCAGTTCATTGCATAATTCTTCTAACTCACTAGCTTGTTTATAGAGGATTTCAGTGGCAAGTCCTTTTAACTCATTGATGTGGGTATCACTTGGATTGTCTATAGTACTTTCTGCGTTGAGTGCTTCAGTTTGAAAGTAGTAGTAACGGTTTTTTGGTAATATTTGCCGCATTTGGTAGTCTACTGCATCACTGACCCCATCAAACACAACATTTAGCATTGGTTGCGCCCATTGAATAATTCCCCAATCTTGAATATCTTTGTATTTAAGTCGATGAACGGTTTTTCCTGTACCAATAGAAACTACTAAGAAATCTGTGGTTTCTGGATAAAGTTTTTTCGCTTCCACATAGGCACACATGGTGGGATTATTGGCAAATACACCGCCATCAATCAAAGCTTTGTAAGGCAATGATGGGTGATTTGATTGTAATTTTAAAGGTTCAAAATAAGTAGGAGCAGCAGATGTGGCTCTGGCAACTTCTGCCATTAGGAAGTCATGCTTATCTTGATTATATTGAGCTTTATACCGTTTAAAGAAATAAGGAGAACAATTTTCTACATCATAGCTGGTAATCAACATCTCATTTAGTGCTTGACTCAAGAGTGTATCATCAAAATATTTTTTTAACACACCTTCAATCCCATCTGAATAAAATTTTCGCCGCCAAATATGTGACATTTTATCTGTGATTGATTCTGAGCGATGAAAAATAGTTTTTCCTTCTGTCTCGTACAATTGAATTAAATCATTAGCACTATATTGAGGCCTACCTTCAGAATTAGGTTTTGTTAAACCTAGAGTTAGTAATCCTCCTGTTGAAGTACCGGCAATAAAATCAAATAATTCGGCAATTGGTTTTCCAGTTCTTTCCTCGATTTCAGATAAAATAATTGCTGGGATAATTCCACGAATTCCACCGCCATCGATTGAGAGAATTTTAATAGCTGTCATATTTTACCTCTCTTTAATCCAAAATGGTATTACTTTTCTGGCTAGTACTACTCAATAGGTCCAATACAGATACCTCCTATCTTGATGAGACAAGCTTGTTTTTGAGGTCTTTTTGGTGTTTCTGCTTCAGTTTGTTGCAGAGTTGATTGAGGATTATTTGAATTATCAATTGGATAAAAGGCTAAACAATCCTTTATTATCGGTTGAAGTTCTTCTTGTAATTGTGATTTATTCTGTGAGATTTGAGCCAGTTGTTTTGGAGTATATGTTTCAAATGCATCTTTAGCTATACAGTTACAAGCTGGCTTGACTTTATCAGCTGCATACCCTTGATTAATGAACTCATTAAAGAAAATATCTCTTAGTTGAATTCTTGTTAGTGATTGAGGCTGTGTTTGAGACGGTTTATTTACTTGAGTAGGAGTTTCAGGAGTAGTATTTGATGCTTGAGTTGTAGAAGAGGGAACTTTTTCCGGTGTACCAGCGATAGTACCTGTTATTTTGGGAAGATTTTCTTTTGATACAACAGCACCTTCTTTTGTCTGTACCATATTACTTAAGTTTGGTTGTCTACCATACATAAGTTGACAGGAAGAATAGCCATAACCTTCATTAATTGAAGTTACTAAATTAGTAACTTGAGGAGGTACAGGAACACCATTAGCTGTAGCATAGACTTGCAATCCTGCTTGACCTCCATCAGCTAATGTCTTAACTAAAGCACCACAACTATTTGCATCATTAATTATCTTTGCAGAAGAGGCTAATTTAAGTGTTCTATAGATAGTTTGAAAGTTAGGATTCATACAAGTCTCAACACCGACTTGGCTGCACATCCTAACTGCACTTTCTAACCCTTCTCCAATCTCATCGCCTATTTTTTGAATCACTTGTTTATCAAATTCTCGCCCTAATATTCTGATTTTTCCTCCTATTCTATCTACTGTTTCTCCTGGAGTTCTCCATTTACTTGGAGAGCAAGTAATGTCTAAGAAACCACATTTTGCATATGCAAGTTTAGGTATAGATATAAAGACACTAGCAGCAGTTAGAGTAGTAGCCAGTGCAAATATTATATGAGAGCGTTTCATATATTCACCTCTTTCTGTCAAATAGTAAAAGTTGTATAGTTCAATACTTTTTCATAACCATTACTCCTTTTTCTTCTCTACATTCATAATCCGCCATTCATTCGATTTTGACTGTGAGGAAAAATCATGCAAAATCGGAGGTTTTACGTAACCAAATATGAACCCATTTCATAATATGTTACATATCAAAAGTCCAACCTAACGGGACTTAGACATTTTTTTGTGCAAAAAACAGCCTCAAAGCTTTATATGTCAATGATTTTACGTCGAATTGGTTGTTTTCTTGATATATCTAGGTTTGAGCGATTT
>JAAUYD010012781.1_pt1 | contig 12028 bp, 10 predicted proteins | sample 7278101 | NCBI WGS metagenome assembly JAAUYD01 (sample SAMN14350128, study PRJNA611818) | marine sediment metagenome | isolation source: surface marine sediment (0.6m) | place: French Polynesia: Moorea | collected 2018-08 | reverse complement strand
GGCTGCGTGCCAGCCGCAGGTTGTAACGGAAACCGTGGAGGTCACCCGCGTGGTCACCGAAACAGAAACCGTGACGGAAACGATCACGGAAGAGATTGAAGTCACTCGCGTAGTCGAGGTTGAAGGGGAAACTGTCGTCGAAGAAGTCGTCATCATCGTTGACCCCACCGAATGTAACCTCGAAGGGCCGGCGGAAGCGGCCGTAATCAACATGATCGGCTGGTCGTTCCCGATTACCGATTTTTATGCTGAAGAGCTGGAAAAATGCAATCGCATCGACAATCTGACCGTCAACACCAGCCTGCTGGCCTCCGCTGATGCCCAGGAGCAGGTGCGGCTGGCGCTGTCGGCCGGTGGCGATTCTCCCTTTGATATCGTTCACGGGGCCAACGGTCAGGTCGCTGAATGGGGTGGACCCGGCTGGCTGCTTCCGCTAAACGATCTGGTTGAACAATATTGGGATGAATACAATCTGCAGGACATTCCGGAAAAAGCGTGGGAAGGGGTCACGTTTGAGGGAAACATTTACGGCGTACCCATCGTGGGCAACACGCTCCATCTGATTTATCGTCAGGATATCTTTGACGAGCTGGGTCTGGAACCACCTGAAACTTATGCGGACGTCATCGAGGTCTGCAATGCGATTGGTCTGGACAATCCGGATTACGACATGCCGTTTACGGTCAACCTGTCGGCCGGTTGGGCGTGGGAGATTGAATTTTTCCAGATGCAGCGGGCGTTTGGCGGCCAATTTTTGGATGAAAATAACATGCCCACGTTTAACGATCAGACCGGTGTCGACGCGGTTAACCTGCTGCTAGAGGTTGCCGATGCGTGCATGGGCGTGGATGGCTATACATTTAGCCTGAACGATCAGGAAGTAGCCGTCCAAATCGGAACGCTTCCGGCCACCAACATGTGGGCCAGCCGGGCGGCCAATATGAGCGACCCCGAGCGCACCGACCTGGGCGATGTGATCGCCTACGCTCCTGCTCCGCGCGCTACGGCCGACGGTCCGCGTGCCGGTTCCGCCTGGAACGATTACTACATGATCCCGGCCAACACCACCAACGACCCCGACCTTATTTTCCGCATTATCATGGAAGCGGCCGATGAGCGCAGTCAGCGGGACGCGGCCGAGGTCGGCATGGCCACCCGTCTGTCCGTGGCCGAATTTGGCGGCCCTTACCTGGCGGCCGCCGGTCAAACGGTAGCCGAAGGAATCGGTATTTACGACAAGAAACCGGCCGTGGCCATTGTGCGCGCCAAGCTGGGTGAATTTCTGCCGCTGGTCGGTACCGGGGAATTAACCGCTCAAGAAGCCCTGGACGCGGCCGCTGAGGCGTACATCGAAGAAGCCACAGCACAAGGTTATATTGACGGCTAGCATTATTCTGGTGCCGGGTCTCATTAAGGAGACCTGGCACTCCCTTTTTTCATGACTGCTCGGCAGCAGCCAGATTGATTGTCGAGACGAAGCAAGGAGACAGATCGATCATGAGACGAATTACCTTTTTTCAATTTGCTGCCCCCAGCATCATTATCATGGTGCTGCTCATGGTCATTCCGCTCGTCATGGCCATCTGGCTGGGGATGCAGTTCATGACGTTTACCAACATTAATACGCCCCAGTTTGTTGGCCTGCAAAATTATATCGACGTCTTGAGCGATGCTCGATTTTGGCAATCTTTCCGCTTCACCGCCTTATTTATCAGCCTGGTGGTGCCCGCTCGCCTCGTTCTTGGCTTCTTTTTTGCCCTCATGCTGGATCAGGTTTCAAAATTTACGCGAGGCATTTATCTCTCAATTTTTTTACTGCCGTTTATCATCGTGCCCGTGGTCGGCACCCTGATGTTTAAACAGCTGTTTGAACCTTCCGGCTTAATAACCTACCTTTATCAAACCTTGCTCGAAACCCGTTTTCGCTACAACGAGTTAACCGTTAAGTCGCTCATCATTATTCACGGGATCTGGCTGGGTACCCCCTTTGCTCTCGTCACCTATTTTGCCGGTTTGCAAACCCTCCCTCAGGATCTTTTGGAAGCCGCTTCGATTGACGGGGCCAGCCGCTTACAAAAGATTCGCAACATCGTAATCCCCCACGTGCGCTCCCTGACAATTCTGATTTTGCTTATCTCCATCATGGATACCTATCGCATTTTTGACAGCGTTTTTGTCTTAACGGAGCTCAATCCGATTTACAAGGCTGATACGATCATGACCTACAACTTCCAAACCGCAATTACCGTGCAGCGGTTGGGTAAAGCCAATGCCATGTCGATCTTGACCGTTATTGGCATCATGATTGTTTTAATTCCCAATCTCATTCAATCTTATCGAGAGCAAATAGAGGAGCGTTAACCATGGAAAAAATTAACAATCCGCTTGGCCGCGTTTTTATACACGCCTCCTTGATTTTATTCGCCATTTTTAGCGCGATTCCCTTTTTCTGGACAACCCTGCAGTCGTTTAAAACATTAAAAGACGCCAATTCACGAACGCCCAAAATATTTTTTACGCCTACCTGGGAAAATTATCAGGAATTATGGCTGCGATCGGTGCCGGAAAACGGGGCCGCGATCGCTTATTTTTTGCTTGTCGCCGTGGTTATTCTCGTCTGCCTGCTGCTGTTTGCAGAATACATGGTGCTCCCAAACAGCGTTGTTTACACGATTTCCGGTCTGGGATTTGTGGCCTTATTGTGGATGATTCCCCAGCTGGTGGACACCGCCAAATTCTACGATTATTTTATCAATACCATCATCGTCACGGTGGGAACCATTATCGTATCGATTACCATCGGGAGCCTGGCCGGGTATTCGCTGGCCCGCTATACCGGGTTTGCCAGCGTGGTTATTCTTATAGCGGCTCTGGCCTTTCGTGCCCTGCCGCGCCTGGCTTTTATCTTGCCGTACTACTGGATTGGGGCCGCCACCAATTTACTCGACACCCGCTTCCTGGTCATTTTGACCCTGGTGGCCGTCAATCAACCGTTTACAATCTGGATGCTGCGCAGCTTCTTTATGGAGATCCCCAAAGAGCTGGAGGAATCGGCCCAGGTTGACGGGGCCAATCGTTTAACCGCCTTTCGGAAAGTTATTATTCCCATTATGTGGCCGGGAATTATTTCCACGGCGCTGTTTTCGCTGCTCCTGGCGTATAACGAGTTTTTGCTCGTGCGGCTTTTAACCCAAACCAACTGGACCCTGCCCGTGGCCATCTCCCGCTTTACCGGAGGTGAAGACCCGCGTCACCTGACGCTGGCCGCGGCCGCTTCAGTTTCAGCAACCATCCCGATTATGCTGGTCATCCTGTTTTTCCAGAAAAATCTGGTCAAGGGTCTGGCGGCCGGGGCCGTTAAAGGGTAGAGCGCGATCAAAGTGAGCAGCTATCAACAGGCCAAAGCACTGGTGCGGAAATACTTTACAGAGCTGGAGAAGGCATCAGCAGATGAAGCTGCGGCCGTTTTGAAAAAATACACCAGCGATCATTACCTCTGGCGCGGCGTTTACCCCTTTCGCGAACAGTTTGGGGCGGACGCGGTCGCCAATGTATTTTGGAAACCGCTCAAACAATCGCTCCGGCGCATGCAGCGGCGACAGGATATTTTTATCGCCGGCACCAACGAAATCAGCGGCGAAATCTGGGTGATGTCGATGGGTAACTTTATGGGGCTTTTTGACGCCGGCTGGCTCGGCATTCCCCACACCCGCAAAATCGCCAACCTGCGCTACGCTGAATTTAGCTGTGTCGAAGAAGGGAAAATCACCCAAACCGGTCTCTTTGTCGATCTGATCGGGCTGATGGTCCAGGCTGGGACGTATCCCCTGCCGCCGTCGACCGGCGTCTACTTTAACTATCCGGGACCCCGCACGCATGATGGCCTCCTATACGAAGATGCGCCCGCAGAAGAAGGGATTAAAACGCTGAACCTGGTCAACAAAATGGTTGGCGATCTCGATAAACTCAACCGCAGCGGCTCGATGGGCTGCCCCCCGGAAGTGCTGGAACGCACCTGGTCACCGGACATGTTGTGGTACGGTCCGGCCGGGATCGGGGCCACCTATACCATCCCCCGCTATCAGGAGCAGCATCAGCTGCCGTTTCGGGAAAATCTCGATGATAAAAAATTCCACGGCCATGTTTGCCGCTTTGCCGAGGGACATTTTGCCTGTTTTTTTGGGTGGCCAAATTTATCTAACCGGCCGATCGGCGGCTTCCTGGGGCTGCCCGGCAGCAGCGTCAATGCGGAAATGCAGGTGGTTGACGTTTATCGGCGAGAAGGGGATTTGCTGGCCGAAAACTGGGTGCTTATCGACCTGGTGTATTGGCTAAAACAGCAGGGGCTGGATGTGTTAAACCGAACTCAATCAATAACCAATAACCAATAACCATTGGTCAATTATCAATAATCAATGGTCAATTATCAATGGTCAATCGTCAATGAAACAGGATATCCATCTACACCATAAACAGTGGTTTGGGCGTTTACGAGCCGCCCTCTACGACATCGAACCGGCGCAGCTCGGTACGGTGCTCAATGACATGTTCGCGGCCGACGCTCAAATTCATCTCGCCTTCCCTTTTGAAGATCTGGATGGCCCTCACGCTCTTTTGGAACGGGCTTATATGCCCCTCTTGGAGGCGATCCCCGACCTTGAACGGCGGGATTTTATATTGATGGCCGGAGAAAGTCAGGGGAAAAATTGGGTCGGCTGCTGCGGGCACTACATCGGTGTCTTTAGACGGCCGTGGCTCGATATCCCCCCCACGCAGCATGCGGTGGCCATGCGCTACCATGAATTTTTCCGCATAGAAGACGATCAGATCGTTGAAATGCAGGCGGTCTGGGATATTCCTCAGGTCATGATGCAGGCCAGCGCCTGGCCGTTGGTCCCCAGCCTGGGTGTGGAGTGGGTGGTGCCCGGGCCGGCCACCAGCGACGGAATATTGCTTCGGCCGTATGACGGCGATCAGGCGGAAAACAGCGTTAAGCTAGTCATTGACATGCTGACGGCGCTCAAGCGGAATAACGAAGGGGTCGAAGCGATGCAGCTGGATCGCTACTGGCACCCCAAATTTTTGTGGTACGGTCCGGCCGGGATCGGCACCAGTCGCCGTATCTCCGGCTTTCGCAGCTGGCATCAAATTCCATTTCTGAAGGCGATGCCCGATCGGGATGCCTTTCTCGACAAAGGAATTTCTCTTGGTGACGGGAATTACGTCGGCTTTACCGCCTGGCCCGGGATGCACATGACCTTGAGCGGAGATGGCTGGTTGGGGATTCCACCGGTCAACCAGCGCCTGACGATGCGCAGCCTCGACTTTTGGCGCTGCGAAAACGGGCTCATCCGTGAAAATTGGGTCCTGGTTGATTTACTCGATGTCTACCATCAGCTTGGCGTTGATGTCTTTGAGCGGATGCGTGAGTTGACCGTGGCCCGGCAGCCGTAATAATTTACCTAAGTAGTTTACAAAAAGAATTGTTAAAAAAAGCCACGGATTTACACGGATTTTCACAGATTTCCCTCTCTAATTTGCGAAAATCTGCGTAATCTGCGGATACCTTATTTCAGAAAATATTTTGTAGCTTTCCTAAATCGCACATAAAGGATCAGAAAACATGTCCCATCCCAAAATATCCAAAGAAGAAATGCTCTCTCGAGTCATCCGCTTCAGCGACTACACCAGGGAAAAAGCGGTTCCGCTGATGTTTATCGACAGCTTGATACCGGGCCATCACCGGCTAAATTTCGCCGTGATCGGCGACACCGCCTCCGAAAATCCCGATTATGATGTGATGATGAGTCAGCCCCACAAATTTCAAATCGGCATGTTTAAAGCGATGCCCAACGGCAACGGCCCGGCCTATCACACCCACGACTACGTCGAGCTCTTTTTGCCTTTAGAAGGCAAATGGCGCTTTTATTGGGGCAATGACCCCGAAACCGATCCGGAGGGAGAGGTTTTTCTCGAAAAATGGGACCTGATTTCTTTCCCGCCAGGCCTGTGGCGTGGCTTTGAAAATATCGATGATCAACCGGCGTGGTGTTTTGCCGTTTTGGAGCAGCATGAAGTGTTTGAAGGAAGGGATCCGTATTGGTCTCCCAAGGTCATACGCAAGGCGGCCGAGTACGGCTTCAAATCAGATGCCGACGGCCGGATGATCAAGCCGGACAACTTTGATGAGCTCAACGCTCAGCTGCTGGAAGAGATGTATAACGCGGGAAAATGAACAATGGTCAATTGTCAATAATCATTGGTCAATTTTCAATGACCATTGGCTATTGGCAATTGACAATTGATTATTATCGAGGTTGAAATGAAACAATCCACCACACGTATCCTGACCACCCACGTCGGCAGCATGCCCCGGCCGCAGGAAGTGGTCGACATGCTCTTTGCTGAGGATCAAAACACCCTTGGGGCCGATCAGCGCCCAGCTTATGATGAGGTCATGACCCGCCACGTGGCCGGCATCGTGGCCAAGCAGGCTTCCTGCGGCGTCGATATCCCCAGCGATGGTGAAATGAGCAAAATCAGCTACGCCACCTATATTCGCCACCGGCTAACCGGTTTTGAAATCAGCAGCAAGCCCCCACCACGAGCGACCCCCAAGGATTTGGACGATTATCCGGCATACCGGGATCGGCTGGCTCAGGCGGGCGGCACCCCAAAATACCATCGTCCGGTCTGCACCGGAGATATCAAAATCAAGGATTTGGCGCCACTTCACAAAGACATCGCCAACATGAAAGGCGCTATGGCGGCAGCCGGTGTCGAAGAAGGGTTTATGAACGCCGCCTCACCCGGCGTTGTGGCCGTCTTTCAGCCAAATGAGCATTACGACAGCCATGAAGCGTTTCTCTACGCCCTGGCTGAGGTCATGAAAACCGAGTTTGAAACAATCGTGGATTCGGGTCTGCTGCTACAGGTTGACTGCCCTGATTTAGCGATGGGTCGCCATATCAAATTTCGCGACGAAAGTGACGAGACGTTTGTCAAAAACGCCGAAATGCAAGTTGAAGCCCTCAATCACGCCCTGCAAAATGTCCCGGCCGATCGGGTGCGCATTCATCTGTGCTGGGGCAATTATGAAGGGCCGCATAATCATGACGTTCCCCTCACCAAAATCATGCAGACGGTCTTCAAAGTAAAGGCTCAGGCGATCCAATTTGAAGCGTCAAATCCACGCCACGCCCACGAGTGGAAAATTTGGGCGGAGGCGGAGATCCCCGATGACAAAATTTTGATCCCTGGCGTGCTCGATACCACCACCAATTTTGTCGAGCATCCGGAACTGGTTGCCGAGCGCATCGAGCGTTTTGCCAACATCGTCGGCCCGAGAAGGGTTATCGCCGGCACCGACTGCGGCTTTGGCACCTTTGCCGGGTTTGGTGCGGTTCATCCATCCATCTGCTGGGCCAAGCTGGAAGCGATGGCTGAAGGGGCGCGAATTGCCAGTAACAGATTATTTAATTGATGCAGATACACGATGATCCGCCAAACACTCCCCCTCGATCTTGAAATTTTTGACCTACGCCTGCTGGATATCCTTGACCAGGCCGCAGGGCTGGAAAAAGTAGCTGCCGGCTTTGATTTTTTGGAAGGTCCCGTATGGCATCCACACTATGAAAGCGTCGTGTTTAGCGATATTTTAGGCAACTCGATTTACAGCTGGCGTGAAGAAAGTGGCGTGATCAAACGCAATAACCACAGCTACATGGCCAATGGCAACGCTTATGATCATCAGGGGCGTTTACTGACCTGCGAACATGCCACCAGCCGGGTAAGTCGTACCGACCTGGGAAGTGGCAAGTATGAGGTTTTAGCCACCCATTACAACGGCCGCCAGCTTAACAGCCCCAACGATATCGTGGTCAAACGGGACGGCACAATTTATTTTACCGATCCAACGTCCGGGCGAAGCGCAGGTTATGGGGTGCCTCGCGAGCCCGAACTGCCTTATGCCGGCGTTTACCGTTTGGATCCTGAAAGCCGGGAATTGACCCTCCTGATCGACGATTTTTCCAAACCGAACGGCCTTTGTTTTTCCTTAGATGAACGTCATCTTTTCATTAATGACACAAACCGCCAGCATATCCGTCAATTCGATTTGACCGCCGATGGTGGGCTGACCAACGGCCGCCTGTTTGCCAATCTGATCGGCAAGCGGCCTGGCGTAGCGGACGGGATGAAAATCGATCAGGACGGGCACGTCTATTCATGTGGTCCAGGCGGCATTCATCTGTTTGCAACCGATGGCACCCCTCTTGGCATCATCCTGATGCCGGAAAAAACAGCCAACTTTGTCTTTGGCGACGCAGATCTGCAAACCCTTTATATCACCGCCTCAACGTCGCTGTATCGCCTGCGCACCCTGCGGCCGGGATGGCCAACTTATCGGCCGGTTTGAGCAGACCGCCACCAAAGCGTTACCAGCAAACCCGCTGACAGCACCGTCAGCAGGAAAAAAAGAGGGACAAATTCGCTGCGGCTGGGCCGAATTTCTTCGCCTTGGTAAGTGACGGCAACGGGAATGTTGTTGACCCGGAAGCGTGCGGCTGCGGTTTCCACACGGCCATCCTCTTTGACGACCACGGCCGTGAGCGTGTGCCCCCCTTCCTCCAAATTTAAGGAATCATATGGATTGGCCTGACCCCGAAATGATCCGGCCAAATCAAAGGGCGGGTTGCCTTCACGCCGCTCCTTCCGATCATCAATTAAAAATCGCACCTGGCCGATGTCGCTTGTGTCCGGCTGGGTAAAAATGTACGCCGGCCCGGAAAGATACTGGTCGTGCAGCGGTTTGGGATCAGATCGGTCCGGCCACCTGCTCACCCATAAGGTGTAGGCACCGGTGTTGCCGCGCACCGTCAGGTTGACCACCATCCGGCCGGGGAGTAAACTGCCGGATATGGGGGTAAAATCAACTGCGGCCGTATAAATGCCCGGTGTTAAAGCCGCTGGATTTACCTGAAAAGATACGGCTGCCGGGGTGGTGGCCGAGCTGCTCAGCGGCTGCAGCCACGGTTGATCGCTGTGAATATCAACCGTTGTGGTCACGCCGGAGCCAGAGGTTACGTCGACCTCAAATCCGGCCGTCTCATCCGCAAAAAGATGAATATCCAGGATCGCCCGATCGATTAATAGTTCATCAGGGCAGCTGTCAGTCAGTAAAAAGGTGTCGATGACGGCCGGTGCAGACCCATCCCCATTGACCCCCAAAATCTCAACCCGCAAATTCCCCTCACCTGTAAAAATGAGGCGAGCAAATACATGCAGGGCGTGGCTGCGCACCGAGCTCCACTCCGGCGGCGGCTCAGATCCAAAAGGAGAAAATCCCCAGCTGATGTTACTCAACTTGCCGCCGGGGCTGACCTTAACCCAGGTGACCCCTTCACTCTCGGGAATACATCCTCGATGGCTGGTTGTGGTGGGCGCGGTCGCTCCGGCCGCATCGGTCAACGGCCAGGTGCGCTCGTACGCCTGATCGTGGGACGTCAACACCAGAGGAATATTGTGCCGCTCGAAGATTGGCCCCAGGGCGTTGCGCAGCGACTGGCTCGAGGAATGATTGGTGCCATCGGCAAATGGCGCTACGTGAAAATAGGGAATGACCCACTTCTGCCCCGCAACCTTGGCCGCCACAATATCTTGCTCAATCCAGGTCAAGGCGGCCGGATCGGCAATTTTTTGTGGGGCAAAAATCGAAATAAAGTGGGCGTCAGCAATATCAAACGAATAATAACGGCGCCCGTCATACCCACTGGGCGTCGGAAACCGCTGCAGCCAATCCTCAACGTTTTCGCCTAATAACACTTCGTGATTGCCATAGGTCGGCATCAGCGGTGCCCGTGCAGCGACCGGCTGCATCTGATTAAACCAGGCGTCGATCGCTCCGTTGAGGGACGCAAAACGATCTCCTTCCGTATTAAAGTAAGCATAATCACCACCCGGCAGGACGAGCAGCGGATTCAGGGCAGCAATTTCATCAACCACCTGAGCTGTGCCGGTAGCCAATCCATCGGTTCGGCCGGTTAACCCGGTATCAGCCACATAAATTGCTTCAAATGGACCGCTGGTTGGAGCGGTACGCGTGGTGTAAATATCACTCCAAACGCCATTATCCCCGCGTACCCGATATTCATAGGTGGTGGCCGCGATCAGGCCACTGATCGCAACCTCATGCAGCACACCCGTCGTGCCCGAAGGGCGCTGCCCTCCAAAAATAGTTTGCCAGGCGGTGGTACCGGCCGGGCGCACCTGCAGTTCAGATGGGGTAGCGGGGTCCAGCGTTCGCCAAACGGCCGTCAAAGAGGTGGCCGGATCATCAACCCAGGCCAGATGAATTTGGTCGGGATCGGCACTCCCCTGCTGTATGGCCGTCAGGTTTGGGGTACCAACGGTCAGAAAGGCGGCAATCGATGCCCAATAAAGGACCCACCGGCCAGCGGCATGCTTAAAGAACCAGCAGCTTTTGAGCTTCTTTTTCATTGATGAAGTGAGAGCCACTTACAAATTCATGGAGGGCCAGGGGATCGCTAAATTGGGTTGACAACTGCCTAAATCGGCGCAGCTCCTCAGCAATCAGCGCCCGCTGTTCAAGCAGGTAGTTAAACTGCTGGTCGCAGGCGGGTATAGGAGGTGGGTAGCTGATAATTTCCGCTTCAATCTCAGCTTTTTTTTCTTCGAGAAAAATTTTTAACGTTTTGTGAGCAGATCGCCGGGAACTCATCGCACCACCTCTAAAAAACACCGAATTTTTTTCATTCTATACGATCGATTCAATATCCGGCAATACGATCCTTTACAAACTTGTAATGCGACCGGCATTCATCCTCGCGGCCGCGCACAAACCGCTTGCCGCGCAGGTCGCCATAACGGCCGGTGATGACCGTCCATTGCCCGCTCCCATCCTGGTCGTCTCGATAAATAACCACCCAATCGTGGATCATATTTAGCTCATGAGCGCGGGCTGTATTGGAGTAAAGCGCGGTGTAATGCATCTGCCCCCGCTCGGTGTGCAGTATTGGCAGCCACGCCTCATGCGTGGGATTAAAGCGGCGGGGAGCGATGCGCGGCAGCTCACCGGCACGCGCCTTCTGACGGTATTCACGGTCTACATCCAGCAAATCAGCGATGGATGGTTGATTCGGGACCGCTTTTTGACGTGGCTGTCTGCGCGGCCGGTGCAGACGGCCGGCGAGCGATTCGCGTACCGCTCGCAGCCGCTTGGCGCCAAAACCCTCAACCCGAGCCAAACGGCCGTCATAAGCCGCCTCCTCCAGATCAAACAGCGATTCAACCCCGATTTGCTCGTGAATGCGGATCGCCAGTTGGGGTCCGATACCGGGCACGGTTGCCAAAATTTGCTCCGGCTCTGTTTCCCCTCGCAGCCGCTGCCGCAAATTCAGCTTCCCGGTTAACACCATCTGCTCGATGGAGTGGGCGATCGATTCCCCGATGGCCGGCAGCAAGATTAACCCGTCCAATCCTTCCCGCTTCAAAATCTCCGCCGCCGGTTCATCCAGGTTGCGCAAAGTCACGGCCGCGCTCCGATACGCCTGAACTCGGTATGGATTGGCATGTTGCGCTTCCAGCAAATCCGCCACTTCCTCCAAACAGCGAGCCATTAACTCATTGTGATGCAGATCAAAAATTGGGCCATTGGCTTTCATAACTCACCTCTTTATGCGGACAGCTTTCCAAATCTCAAACTTATAACGAGAAAACAGCCTGTTGAAAATGCCAACCAAAATGAAGACAACAACACTACTATTTATTATAAATTACCACGGCCATAGGTCGTTTTTTGGATCAGAGGTAGTGACAAAGGACCACTAAAATTGTGACAAATGTCAGCAAAGAAGCAGATGCTCTGATTTCCCGGAAAATAGCTCAAAGTGAGCCAGCGTTTAAGTGGTTTACAAAAAGAATTGTTAAAAAAAGCCACGGATTAACACGGATTTTCACAGATTTCTTCCTCTAATCTGCGAAAATCTGCGTAATCTGCGGACGTTTTTTC
>JAAUYD010255651.1_pt1 | contig 12031 bp, 7 predicted proteins | sample 7278101 | NCBI WGS metagenome assembly JAAUYD01 (sample SAMN14350128, study PRJNA611818) | marine sediment metagenome | isolation source: surface marine sediment (0.6m) | place: French Polynesia: Moorea | collected 2018-08 | reverse complement strand
CTGACGTGGTCGTCATCAACCGGGATGGTGCCGAGCCTGACGCCGCCGAGCCGGCCGCCGCACCGTTCGTGATCGACAGCCACGTCCGCGTGATCTTCGGCGACCAGATCAACGTGGATGCGCTGGGCTTCAAGAGTCAGCTCGCAGGTATGGTGACGTTCACAAACCTGCCGGGCCAGGTCGACGTCATCCCGATCGCCGAGGGGCGGATCGATGTGCTGGATGGCACCTTTCGCAGGTTCGGCCAGGACCTGGAGATCGAGACGGGCCAGCTCATCTTCGCCGCCACACCCGCCACCGAACCGGAGATCAACGTCCGCGCGGTTCGCTGGATCGAGAACGACCGCGACGTCACCGCGGCCGGCGTGCTGCTGACCGGACCCGCCACCCAGCCAACGCTGGCGCTGTTCTCGCGCCCGCAGCTGGAGGATCCAAGCACGATTCAGTCGTACCTGCTCACCGGCAAAGCCGCGGGCGGGCAGGCCAGCGTACTCAGCGTCGGCACTTTCCTGACGCCCCGAATCTACGTGGGCTACGGCTACAACCTGCTGGAGAGCACCAGCGAGTTCAATTCGATCTTCAACATAACCCCTCGCTACGGCATCACCGCCAACGCGGGCGAGGCAGACAGCAACATCAACTTGACCGTGACGTATGAGAACTGATCGAGGGTCATCGGCAGACAGGATGCTCCGGGAACCGTGGCTCCGCATTCTCTGGCTCGCCGCGATGCTCCTTTCTGCGGTCGTCGTTGCCGCGGAGGACATTCAGCTCGACATCAGCGGCGTCTCGGGTGAGGTGAGGGAAAACGTCGAGGCCTCGCTCCGCCTCAATCGCCTTCGAACGGCCCCCGATCTCGATGCCGAGACTATCCGTGCGCTGCACGATACCGCCGAGGCCGAGATCGCTCGGGCTCTGGAGCCGTTCGGCTTTTACCGCCCGACGATCGAAAGTGAGCTGCTACCGCCGGAATCCGGCGTGACCGAGTGGCGGGCCAGCTATCGGATCGACCCGGGCCGGCCCGTACCCATCGCCGTTATCGCTACGAGCATGCTGGGCCCCGGCAAGGAAGACCCCGACCTGATCAAGCTGGCCAACTCGTTTCCGATGCTGGAGGGACAACCGTTCCGGCACTTCGACTACGAGCGCGCCAAGCAGGAACTCCTGGCCGAGATCCGGACCGCCGGCTACCTCGATGCTGACTACGACGAACGCCGTGTGGAAATCGACGTCGCCGCCTACGCCGCGAACGTTCGCCTCCGAATCGACACCGGTCCGCTCTACGCCATCGGTCCCATCACCTTCGAGCAGTCGCTGTTTGCCGAGGAATTCCTCGAGCGCTATCTCGTGCTCGAGCCTGGCGAGGCTTTCGACACGAGTGCGATCGCGGAGCAGCGTCGGCTGCTCAATCGCAGCGGGTACTTCGAGGAAGTCCTGATCCAGCGGGGCGAGCCCGGCGTCGACGGCTCATCGGCCGTACCCTTGAACATCAGCCTGACGCCCTTCAAGGCCAATCGCTACCGCGGACAGCTCGGCTGGGGAACGGATACGGGAGCGGGTCTGCAGGGCGACTGGAACCGCCGCTACATCGGTCGCCATGGCCATCGCTTTCTCTTCGGTGGCTCCGCGGTCCAGGATCAGAGTCGCGTCGCGGCGGATCTTCGCTACACCATTCCTTTGGACCCGCTTACCGACGAGCGATTCGAACTCGCCACGCGGATTCAGAGCCGGACGGTGGACTTCGAGGACGTGGAGCTCGATCAGGGCGGAGAAACCCAGATCGTCACCGCGCTGCTGTCGGGCTACTGGCATTTCCCGCTGCCGTCCGTGGGCGAGTTCGAGCTCGTCGGCAGGGCAGGCCTGAGCCTCGTCGGCGAATCGTACGACGTCTTCGAGATCCTGTTCGGCAATCTTCCGGAGAACTCCCAGGAAGCCATCATCGACTTCATCGGCGACGAGGCGTTCGATACCCTGGCCCCGAGCTTCGAGGCCGTCGTGCCCAGCTTTCGCCTGACGGCTCGGCGAACCGATGATGACCTCTTCATTCGTAAGGGCGACTTCTTCGATCTCGAAGTCCTCGGCGCCGACGAAGCGGCAGGCTCCAACATCGATTTCTGGCAGCTTCGGCTCAAGAGCTGGAATATCCGACCGGTTGGAGACTCGGGTCGCCTGCTGCTGCGGACCGCCGTGGGCTATTCCGACGCCGAGACTCGCAATGTCCTCACCGCCGACTTCAACCGCATGCCCGAGTATTACGAATTCCGAGCCGGCGGTCCCCGCAGCGTCCGCGGCTATCGCTTCGAGGAGCTGCTTCCCGCAAGCGGGATTACCGGCGGCAAGCATCAGCTGACCGGCAGTATCGAATACGAGCACGAGATCATCCCCGACTGGAGCGTAGCTGCCTTCGTCGATGCCGGCAACGTGTTCAACGACTGGGAAAACATCGACGAGCAAATTGGCGCCGGCCTGGGCGCGCGCTGGCGCTCTCCCGTGGGCGTGGCGCGGGTGGACCTGGCCTTCCCGCTGGATGATTCGGAGGATTCGTTTCAGCTCTACATCACGGTCGGGCCGGAGTTCTGAGTTCCGGGCGTCAGTCGGAGTCGCCGGAGTTCAGAGAGCCGATTGCATTCATCCGGCCCCGAGCTAACATCCTTCGTATCTCGTCGGGCGATGAGTGGTTCTTCGCCCGCACCAGGCCCCTATCTGAAGGAGAACAAGAGTGATCAATCGACTGGCCGTCATGGCCCTTTTCCTTGCCAGCGGTGTGGCCGCCCAGAGCGATCCAGTGGCCAAGGGCGGTTCACCGGATCTCAGCGCGCCCATGACGGATTCCCTTCAGATCGACGCCGACACGAGCCTGGACGTGTCGCCCGGAGACACGATTCGCTATTCCGTATTGATCGGGAACGCCGGCGGCGCCTCCTCGCCGGCGGACAATTCGGTCTTCACGGCGGTGCTGGATTCCAACACGGCGCTCGTCGTGGGGAGCGTCACGACCACCCAGGGCTCGGTGACGTCTGGCAATACGGGCGGAGACACCTCGCCGATCGTGAATATCGGGTCGCTGTTCGTCGGTGCGTCGGCCACGGTGACGTTCGATGTGCTGGTCGACGACCCGTTTCCGATGGGCGTCATGCAGATCAGCGCTCAGGGAACCGTGACCAGCACTCAGCAGACCATCGACACGGACGATCCCGACACCGTTGATCCCTCGGACGCGACGGTGACCGACTCCGCGCAACTCCCGGTAGAGCTGCAGGAGTTCTCGGTCGAATAGGGGGGCGGTGGTCTGTCGGGCTGGGTCCGACAGGCTGCTTGAATCGCGGGTCAGGCGTTGATCGGTGGCTGAGCAGCTTGACGGTCACCAGGCCCCTTCTCGACCTGGAAGACATGCTCGAGGACAAGTCCGTCGTCCACGAACAGCTGAAGCGTCCACGCACCCGGAACGGTCTCCCACGCCTGATTGAATCGGGCGAGGAATGACTCGACCTCGCCGCCGACTACCCGCCTGGTTCCGGTCATCTCGGTAAAGACGCGCCCGGTCCCGGGCTGCTGCATCTCCGGAAACTGCCACCGGAAGGCAATCTCGGCGTCTCTCGAGGCCCGGACGCGGATACCGAAGGTGGTTCCGACCGCCGCCTCGATGCGCTGGGTCCGGGTCAGTAGGACCGAAGTTCCGGAGCTCGCGGTGTAGACGCCGAAGTCGAGCACGTCCACGACGGCATCCGGCGCCTCGTCAACTGCCCCGACACTCATCGAAAGCAACGCGAACAGCGCTACCCAGCATCGCATCTTCATGGACCGCTCCAGCTCATCGAGTTCGTTTCCGGAGGGCAAGGACTATTGCCCGCGGTTTGGGAAGTCAAGCGGCTTGCGATGGCATGACAAGGCTGCGCGACGCGGCGAGATTCTTCGGTGGGAATGGCGGGGGTGTCCACCAGCGTCACAACGAGAGCAGGCGGGCCGAAGCCCGCCTGCATTCACGACATCACTCTGGATCTGGAAGGACTAGTCCTCGTCGTGGTAGTCGTACCAGATGCCGCCCGGTCCGAAGTATCTCTCGAGTTCCGTTGCGGTATCCACGTCGAAGGGCTCGCTCCAGTTTCCGATGTTCGGATCGATTCCGAAGCCGAAGCTATTGACCTTGTCGCTGTGGCAGGAAACGGCGCAGGAACTCGGCATGCCGCCGTCCTCCTGCGTCACCAGCGTCAGGGTCGGCGCGAGCGCCTCGAAGGTGTGCGACCTCACGTCGTAGTTGATCGCGGACTTGGCCGTGAACGGCATATGGCAATCCACGCAGTTCGAAAGCCCCATCATGCGCTCGGGCGCGTATGGGTGATTGCTGTGCGCGGTGATGATCGCACCGAGATCCTTTATGACTTCGGGATCATCGATGTTGGCGACCATCTCGACGGTGACGTCGGAGAACGGTCCGTGCGTCGCGTGGCAGGACAGGCAGAAGGAGTTGTCTTCCACCTTCACCGAGAGGACGACGTCGTCTTCGACCATCGTGTCGCGGATTTGCCGCTTGTTGGTGGTTCCACCGTGCGAATCGTGGCATTCGCTGCACTCTACCGGATGGTACTGGAAGCCGGGTTTCGGCGACTCGATGAAGTCGAACCACTGCTGGTGGTGCTTCTTCGACGTGATGCCGTCGGGCCAGCGACCCGAGTTGTCGGTGAAGAAGTCGGCGAGCGGCATGCCCTGACCCGGGATGAAGCTGGTTCCGGTGTCGTCCAGGCGCGGCCAGCCATGAGTTCCGTTTGGCACGGACTTGACCCGTGAATGGCACTGTCCGCAGACCTCGTTGGATTCTTCCGTGGTCAGATTCAGCGGATTGACGATCTGGGTCGGATCACCCCCGCCGAGGATGTGGGCCGAACCCGGTCCGTGGCAGGATTCGCAGCCGATATTGACGAGGTCCAGCTGACCGTCGCTGTCGTAGTCGACGTAGGAGGGATCCCCTTCGCGGACCAGGGCGGCGGGATACGCGTCGAAGCGCCACTCGCCATTGCTGTCCTGTGCGAGGCCCCTGATGCCGGTCGAATGGCAGCCGATGCAGCGCTTCGAGTAGCTGCGGCCGAAGCCGGCGACGTCGCTCATCGTGACGTCTGGCGTGACGAGGACGACATTGGTGTTGCCGCCTTCCCACCAGTGCTCCGGATGATAGAGCACGTACTCGTCCGTCACCTCGTTGTACTGGACCGGGCTGACATAGGTGTCCATCGCGAAGCCACCCGAAGCGACGGGAATGCGCACGAGATAGCGCTGCTTCCAGTCACCCGTGCCACCCTGGGTGACGATCACCGGCATCGTCATGCCTGCGATCGTGATCGTGTAGGTGCCGTCCTCGAAACCGAGGATCGGTGCGTTGGGCTTGAACGGATCGAAAGCGGAGTCGATCTCGTTGAAGTTCAGGCCCTGCTGGAAATCGTCCACGCCGTCGCCATCGAAGTCGGCAACGACGCCCATGCCATCGACCAGCGAGAACTCGGCCATCGGGCGGCGCAGCGCCTGATTGTGCTTGGTATCGCGCCAGCCCGCCTGATCCTGGTGGCAGGCGATGCAGAACTCCGATCCGACGTAGGCTCCGTCGGCGAGATCCTTTGCGGAATGGTAGCCGCTGAGGAACCGGGCCAGCGACTCCGGCTTCTCGGCAATGGCAGCATAGATGTCCTTTTCGGTCGTCAACGTGACCGAATCGTTCGCGAGCGCAGGGAAGACCATGGTGGCCGCCACCGTCCCCACTGCGAGTATGCGTGTTGGCAGGCGAATTCTCATCTGCAACTCCCTCACTATGGCTTAGTGGTCAAACAGTTTCGGGTCCCGGTTCGAACCGTGCACGGCGTTATGGCAGCTTGCGCAGGCGCGATACTTTGGATCCGTCATGTCGTGAAACGCCGGAACGCCGGCATGGCATTCCAGGCACAGCGCGCCAGAAGACCGTCGGGTCAGGAGGCGCGGATTGGGCGAACCGTGCGGTTCATGGCACGACTCGCAGCCCTCGACCTCTACAGGGTCGTGAGCGAACACGAAGGGGCCGCGTGTTTCGAAGTGACAGTCTGTGCAGATCGCATTCCGTGCCTCGACGAGGAGGTGACTGGACGCAGCGCCCTGATGGCTGGCGTGGCACTCGGTGCACTCGAAGGGACGGCTCCCCTCACGATGCGAAAACGGTAGGCGTGCGGCGAACTGCTGCGGTCGATGGCAGTCGCCACAAAGCTCGTAGGGTCGCTGGTGCAGTAGCGCTGTCCAGCGTGGCTCGCCGTGACCGCTGTCGTGGCAGTCGGTGCAGGCGATATCGGTGCGGTCATGCGCCGGCATGTGGAGCGAGGACTCCGCCTCCTGCTCGGCGTGGCAGGTCACGCATGCCTCGCTACCGGGCCGCCCGATGATCGACTCGACGGTCTCTTCGCGTCGGTGCGTATCCCCAGGACCGTGGCAGGCTTCGCAGGAGCGCTGCCCGATCGTTTCGTCGACCGCGTTCATCGCCCGGCCGTGCGGGCCATCGAGGAACCAGTCGGCTTCGTCGTGACAGCGCGCGCAGCGATCCGCGTCGATCTCGCGTGCCGCGACGTCGGCAGCGCCGAGCGTCAGAAACAGCGCGACCCACAGCATGCGGATCATGGCAGCCTCCAGGTCAGGCGAGCGCCGATCCTCGTGGCCGTGTAGTCGTCGAGATCGGATCGGTCCTCGTCGTAGGACCAATAGTTGGCAAAGGCGCCGATGCTCCAGCGTTCCCCGAGGTGATAGTCCGTACGGACGCTGGCCGTCCAGCTGTCCAGCGGCCAGCTCTCTCCACCGTCATCGACGCGGGTGACTGCGCCAGCGAGCGACCAGCGGTCCCACTCCCGGCGTCCGTGGAAGGTCAGTGTCAGCAGCTCGAGATCGTAGCGGGAGAGACCGGCCTCGCCGGATGGAAGCACCAGGTCCGTATCGCTCTCGAGGTCGAGACGATCGATCGAGGCCCCCAACCCGGCCTTGCCGTCGTCGCTTGCCCAGGACGCGCCGAGACCCAGAGCCTCGGACGATTGATCGAGGCCGCTCACCGCGTCGGGGTTTTCTGCATCCAGGATTCGGGCATAAGCATTGACGGACCAGCCAGCGCCGAGGCGTCCGCGCAGGCGCAGCGACAATCGATCCGCATCCTGGGGGTCGGTGCGAAAGATCGAGTCGTCGAAATCGTTGCTCTCGAATTCGATGTGACCGTCCCAGCCGTTCCAGCGGCCTCGGGCTCCGAGCACGAAGCCGTCGCGATCCCGCTCGCGATCGAGCGGCGCGCCGTCGAAGTCTCCAAGACCGTCGACGTCCCGAGAGGTCGTCGTGCCCCCGGCCCAGAACTGCCAGTCGTCGTGTCGATATCGGAGTTCGGCTCGGACATCGGTATCGGACACGTCGTAGCGGGTGACGGCACCAACGGTGTCGGCGATGTCGGTCGTGCCCGTCACGGGGTTCATGACGCGCAGAACCCGATCCAGCGCGAGCACTCCGTCGGTATCCGAGTCGCGACGATCTACCCGCGCATGGAAGGCGAATCGCTGACCGAGGGCAAAGGTCCCATCGGCGACGGCGGCCAATCGGTCCCGGTCAGCCGAGAAGGCGGGCAGATCGCGCCACTCGATGGATCCCAGCTCACCGAGATCGAATCGCGTCGCGGCCAGACCGCTGCCCTCGACCTCGGCGGGGCTGTAGATCACGACGCATGCCAGCCGCTCCCGCTCGCCGGCCCAGCTGGCAACGATCCGGGTGGTCGGTACGTCGACCGATTCCGCGATGGTCCGCCCGGCCTCGGTGAATGGCTCCTCGTCAGCCGCCAGCAGGCTGTTGGTCTCGACGGCCTGCCAGGCGTTGTCGTAATCGTGTTCTGCGAAGCGCTGTTCGAAGATCAGCCGGAGACGCCCGTCCGTCCGGTCGACCTCGAAAGCAACTTCACGGAAGGTCTCGTCGAGAATCGTCCGTCGGAGGTAGAGGTCGTTGAGTCCGAAGAACGGGCGATCGGTCTCACCTTCGCGGGAACCGTGGCGCAGCTCGATGGCGAGATCGGCGAAGTCGAAGCCGTCGTACTCGCCGCGCGCCCGCCAGCGCTCGATGCGCCAGTCATCTCGGCGATGACCGTCCTCGAAGCTTGCGAGGGAAAAGAAGGACTCTCGCCGATCGTAATCCAGCAGCAGATCAAAGGCGCGAGGATCGCGATAGCGCAGCCGCAAACCGGCGGCCGGCTCGATGGCACCGAATCCGTGGGCCGTCAGTTCGAGTTCAGCGCCGGCCTCGGCCCGATAGGAGAGATCCAGTCGACCGAGTCCGATGCCATCATCCAGATCGTACTGGGTTCGAAAGCTCTCAGTGCTGTCGTCTGCGTCCTGACTGACGGCATCGACGGTGACGCTTCCCTGCCACTGAGCGAACGAGGCTCCCGCAAGCACGCAAAGGCCCAGCGCCGTGAGAAATCTCACGGTAGCCGAGCCTTGGCACGCACTTCTCAAGGTTCCTCCTCGTCCGGGGATGCCGCTGCCACGGAAGTGGCCGGACACCGAACATGACCTGATCTTCGCGAACCTGCGTGGTCGGCGTCTTGATCATTATCATTTAGATTTTACTAATTTATGCAGAAACTTGTCGGTGATGCCGGGATTCCGGATCGAGCCCGGCGGTGGCTACTGCCTGCTCCGCGACAACACGCTGGATCCGCGGAGCGACGCAGTCTTCGCAGACGGCTTTGAGTCTGCTGTGGCAGGCCCGTAACCCGCCGAATCCGAGGGCTCACGAAGCAGCGCCGGGACTTGGAGACACATTCCAACCTTCCTATGCTTCAAGGCTCGATCGAGCCGTAGCCCTGGGGGAGCCGAATCATGCACAGTACAGCCGTCAACGCCGGACGTCGGCGCTTGCTCCAGGCCATGGCCGCCGCCGCGCTGGTGCCCGGCATCCCGACCGGGGCCGCTTCATCGCGCCCACATGTCGTCGTCGTGCGCGCCGGCGCCTTCGGCGGGTGGACTGGCCTGTCGCTGGCCCGCCTCGGAGCACGCGTGACGCTGATCGACGCCTGGGGGCCGGGCAATTCCCGCTCCAGTTCGGGCGGCGAGTCGCGGGTGATTCGAGCGATCTACGGGGCAGATCGGATCTATTCCGAGCTGGTGAGTCAGGCCTGGGACCTTTGGACAGCCCTCGACGCGACGAGGGACGAGCAACTGCTGACGCCCACGGGCGCGCTCTGGATGCTCCGGGGGGACGACGACCGGTACGTCAGATCGGCGCTCCCGATCGTCGAGGAGCTGGGCTTTCCCGTCACGAACCACTCCCCGGAAGAGGCGCATCAGCGCTGGCCACAGATCAGCTTCGATGGTGTCCGCAAGGTGTTTTTCGAGGAGCGGGCGGGCGCGCTGGCCGCTCGGCGGTGCTGCGCCGTCGTGGCCGAGGAACTGCTCGCGACTGGTGGTACGTACCGGACCGGTCGTGCGAGCCCGGTGCGCGATCCCGGCGAGTCACTCCGCGTGCTGAGGCTCGAGGATGGGTCGGGCATCGAGGCCGATGCCTTCGTCTTCGCCTGCGGGCCCTGGCTGGGCCGCGTGTTTCCAGACGTCCTGGGTCAGCACATTCAGCCGACTCGCCAGGACGTCTTCTACTTCGGTGCTCCGGCCGGCCACGGAAGCTACGCGCCGCCCGCGCTTCCTGTCTGGATCGATTTCGGCGAGCGCCTGTTCTACGGGCTTCCGGATACCAACGGCCGCGGCTTCAAGATCGCGGACGACACCCGAGGGCCGCGGGTCGACCCTGACACGCTGGATCGTGTGCCCGACCCGGCGTCGCTCGATAGAGCACGCACCTTCATCGCCGAGCGCTTCCCCGGGCTGGCCGAGGCGCCGCTGCTCGAAGCCCGCGTCTGCCAATACGAGAACAGCCCGGACGGTGACCTTGTCGTCGATCGGCATCCGATGGCGAAGAACGTCTGGCTGGTCGGCGGTGGCTCCGGGCACGGCTTCAAGCTGGCGCCGGCACTCGGTGCGAGGCTGGCCGCGCAGATCCTCTTCGATCAGCCCCTTTCCGAACGGTTCGCGCTCGGTCGTCTGGATCAGCAGGAGCGAACGCGCACCCAGTTCGACGAGTAGCGTGCGATGCTATTCCGGTGTCTTCCGGGCGCGCTCGTATTCACTGACGGAGAGCTCGACCCAGCGCGGGTCCGGTGACTCGACGGCGTCGATGACCGCGCGGGCGAGAAACCGGGAGTAACGGTCGCTGCGCTCCGCGTACTCCGTTTTCTCGAGGACGTCATCCAGAGTATCGAGAGCCGAGGAGTCGCCAGCGCGCAGGCGCACCACGGCCCTCAGGCCCTCGATACGCCTCACCCACGTAGAGTCCTGACCGAACACGTTGATCAGCATCGGCTCGGCCTGGTCGATCAGGTCTTGCGGCGCGCCGAGGTTCCCTTCCTGCGCAAACCACATCGCCCTGGAAAGGCGCGCGATCGCGGTGAAGTCCGATTCTTCTCCTTCGGAAGCGGCAATGGCCTCGGCGGCCTGATCGAGCATCACCCTCGCCTCGTCCAGGCGACCGGACTCCATGAGAACGAGCCCGAGACCGTGCATCAACAGTGCTTCCTCGTTCGTCTCCCCGGCCAGCCTCATCCCCTCCCGGTAGGCGGTCTCGGCGCCGCGCAGGTCACCGTAGTCCGACAGGGTTTCCGCCAGCAGCATCAGGGAAATCGTGAGGTTGGCGATGTCGTTGCTCTCCCGTTCGGCAGCCATGATGGGCCGAAGGGAATCGAGCGCCTTGCGGTAGTCGCCGAAGCTGTGCGCGAGCCCGGCCTCGCGGTAGCGGACATCCATGAGCCCGTAGTCGTCACCGGCTGCCTCATAGGCGATGCGGGCCTTCTCCAGAGCCTCAGCGCTCTGCTCCAGCTGCCCGAGCAACTCCTCGGTGCGCGCAACATCGACCCAGGTGTTTCCGAGCATGCTCTGATGCTCTTCGACGGAAAGCCCCGCTCTAGCGCTACGGAGCATCTGCAGTCGCTCCTCCAGCGATCGAGAAACGGCCGCGAAGTCGCCGACCTGGATCTGGGCCTCGGTCGTCGTCTTGAGGGCATTGAGGATCGAGCGCGGATCGCCTGATTGCCGAGCCAGCGCCAGGGCCGCCGTCGCATGGTCCATCGATTGTTCCGTCGTTCCGATGAGTTCCGCGATGTAGGCGCGAGAGACGAAGTGCTCCGACCTCAACGTGAGCGCCTGCGTGGGATCGGACATCTGATCGAGCGATCTCTCCGCGAGATCGAGCAGCTCCTCCGATAGCCACGGGTTGATGGCGTACCAGACATCGGCGAGATCGATGAAGAACCGCGCCTGATGGCCTGGCGCATCGGCGAGCCGTTCCTCGATGAGCACCGCACCGTCTCGGATCAGCTTGTCAGCGTCGATTCTGCCGTCGACGACATCTTCGGGCTGGATACCCTGCAGCATGTCGAAGAAGACCTCGAGCCTGCGTTCGGCTCGCTCCGAGTTCTGCTCCGCGAGGAACCGCTGCTCCTTTGCCTCCAGAAAGAGGACGGTCGATGAGATGGCAACGCCGACGGTCGCGATCGCCACCAGGGCCGCGGTAGTCACGGCGACGCGATGCCTTCGGACGAACTTCGCCGCTCGATAGCGAAACGTCGGCGCATGCGCCTCGACCGGTAGATCCGCGAGATAGCGCTTCAGGTCCGAGACGAAGGCATCGACCGATGCGTAGCGATCGTCGCGCGCCTTTTCCAGGGCGCGCATGACGATCCATCCGAGGTCCCCGCGGAGTTCCTTCCTGACTGCCCCCGCCGAGAGCGCCCGCGCCCGGGCGATCCGCTCCCGTTCTCCCCGCAGAGAAGAGAATCGCGACTCCGGGGTCGGTGGCTCGATCTCCTGGAGGAAGGCCTGAATGTCCCTGACGCCTCGCCCCTTCAGGGCCTGCGCGTTGAAAGGGAACCGACCGACGAGAAGTTCATAGAGGAGGATGCCGAGAGAGTAGACGTCGGTCCGGGTATCGAGCTCTCCACCCGAGATCTCGGCCT
>JAAUYD010125364.1_pt1 | contig 12031 bp, 12 predicted proteins | sample 7278101 | NCBI WGS metagenome assembly JAAUYD01 (sample SAMN14350128, study PRJNA611818) | marine sediment metagenome | isolation source: surface marine sediment (0.6m) | place: French Polynesia: Moorea | collected 2018-08 | reverse complement strand
CGGGTAGGTCATGATCTTGGGCGACTCGTGCGGGTGCGCCTCGCCCTTGTACTCGCCGAAGAAGGTGACCGACACCGCCCGGGTCATGTAGAAGGCCGTGACGAACGCACCGAGGATGGCGATGACGAGCACGAAGTTGCCGAGTGCGGCCCCGCCCTGGGCCGTGGTGTATTCGGCCCCGGCATACCGGACGGAAGCGAGGATCTCGTCCTTCGACCAGAAGCCGGCCAGCGGGAAGATCCCCGCGAGCGCGGCCGATCCGATGAGGAACGTCCAGTAGGTCTGCGGCATGTACTTACGCAGCCCGCCCATGTCGGACATGTGGTTCGAGTGCACGGCGTGGATGACCGAGCCCGCCCCAAGGAAGAGCAATGCCTTGAAGAACGCATGCGTGAAGAGATGGAACAGCCCGGCGGTGTACGCACCGGCACCCATCGCCACGACCATGTATCCGAGCTGAGACAGCGTCGAGTAGGCCAGCACCTTCTTGATGTCGTCCTGGACGAGGGCGATCAGCCCAGTGAGGAGCAACGTCAGGGCCCCGATGATGATGATGATCCACCGGGTCTCGTCGGCGAAGCCGTCGTAGTTGTAGAACGGGAACATCCGGCCGATGAGGTAGACCCCTGCGGTGACCATGGTTGCGGCGTGCATCAGTGCCGAGACCGGCGTCGGACCGGCCATGGCGTCGGGCAGCCACACGTGGAGCGGGAACTGGGCGCTCTTGCCCATCGCACCGATGAACAGCGCGATGCCCGCCCAGAAGGCGAACCGGCTCAACGCGGTGTCGCCGCCACCCTCGCCGATGACGGCCATGATCTCCGAGAATCGGAACGAGCCGACCGACGTGCCGACCATGATCGCTCCGATGAACAAGCCGACGTCGGCGACTTTGTTCGTGAGGAACGCCTTGATCGCGGCCGACGAGTTCTCGTGTTCCTCCCAGTAGTGCCCGATGAGCAGATACGACGCAACGCCGACGAGCTCCCAACCCACGATGAGCTGGATGAGGTTCGGCGCCGAAACCAGCACGAGCATGCCGCCGGCGAAGAGGGTGAACGAGGCGAAGAACCAGGTGTACCGGATGTCGCCGTGCATGTACCCCTTGGCGTAGACGAAGACCAGGAGCCCGACAACGCCGACGACGAAGTACATCATGATCGACAGCCCGTCGACCATCCATCCCCACTCGATGGCCATGAGGTCACCGATGTGCGCACCCAGGGATTGCGATCCGATGTCGGCCAGGTGAACCGTGCCCTCGTGGTAGATCGGGTCGCCAAACGTGTTCATCAGGAACAGCACGGTGCCGTACAGGGCCACGAAGGCCATCGTCCCGGCGGCCATTCCCCATCCCTTGAGCGGCGAGCGCTTCCCGAAGAAGACGATCAGAAACGCCATCACCATCGGCACAACCGGGATCAGCCAGACGAAGTCGGCAAGCACTCCACCGTCCGACAGCTCAACAGCCTTCTTCCCCTCATCCGCAGCAAGGACCATCACATCGGCAAACAACGCGTTCACGCGTCACCCCCCGAAGACGAAGTACCAGGTACCAGGTACCAGGTACCAGGTACCCCGATCGCCAAAACCCGGTGCGCGGCCACGTAACCCATCACAACTTCATCAGATCCAGGTCGTCGACGTTGGCATTCCGTCGGTTGCGGAAGATGAGCAGCACGATGGCCAGACCGATGCCGACCTCAGCGGCGGCGACGGCGATGACGAACAGTGCGAAGACTTGACCACCGGCCAATTCGTCGGCCAGGAACCGATCGAAAGCCACGAGGTTGATGTTGACGGCGGCGAGCATCAGCTCAACGGAGAGCAGCACGAGCACTGCATTGCGCCTCGTGAGCACGCCATACACACCGAAGGAGAACAGCAGCGCCCCGAGCACCAGGAATTGCACGACGCTCACAGTCGGCCTCCTTCGGAGGCCTGTACCTGGTACCTGGTACTCAGTACCTGGTAGCTCATGATGAGACCTCTTCCGAATCGGCCAAAGGCTCGGTCATTTCGTCTGGGTCGCGCCTCGCCAGGACGATGCCGCCGATGAGGGCGGCGAGGAGGACGAACGACACGACCTCGAAGGGAATGACCCACCGCTCGAAGATCGACCGCCCGACCTCAATTGTGCGGGTGGCATCGGTTTCCGGGATCGCATCGCCGCCGAAGGCGTCGAACATGGCGCCCGACATCAGGAGGAAGAGCGCAAAGGAGACCACGGCGGCGGGGAGCCGAGCGCGCAGCGGCTGGCTGAGCTCGACGTCTCGGCCCAGCGGGGCTCGCGTGATCATGATCCCGAAGAGGAACAGCACGACGACTGCACCGATGTAGACCAGCACCACGGTCCAGGCGACGAACTCGGATCCGAGCAAGAGGAACAACGCTGCCGATCCGGCGAGCGCGGCAACGAGGTAGAGCGCGGCGTGAACCACGTTCTGAGTCACCACGACTCGCCACGCCGCGAACGCCATCGGAATTGCGATGACGAGGAACACGTAGTTCTCGGCTTCGGAGATCCAGTCCGTGAACGTCATGTCAGGACTCCAACGCCGGCGGGTCGGGGACGGTCTCGAGCCAATCGGTGAGCTTCTCCATGGGATGCAGCATGTTGCTGACGTCGTACTCGCTGTACTCGTACTCGGGGCTCCAGAAGAGGGCATCGAACGGGCAGACCTCGACGCAGATGCCGCAGTACATGCACAGGGCGTAATCGATGTCGAAGCGATCGAGCGTGGACCGCGTCCGCACCCGGCCCCCCTCCTTGGCCGGAGGCACCTCTTCCTTGTGACCCTCGATGTAGATGCACCAGTCGGGGCACTCGCGAGCACACAGCATGCAGACGGTGCATGCCTCCGGGTCGAGGGCGATGACACCGCGGGCGCGAGGCACCGGCGTCTCCTTCTCGATGGGATACATCACCGTCGGGGGACGCTTCAGCAGCGCCTTCATGGTCACCACCATCCCCTTGAAGATGCCGGGGATCGGGTTCCCGTTGCTCTTTGGTCTGCGGGTATCGGTCACAGGATCACCTTGAAGAACGCCGTTGCGACGATATTGACGAGGGCCAGCGGAATGAGCCACTTCCAAGCGAGACGTTGCAGTTGGTCCTCACGCAGGCGCGGCCACGTCCAGCGGAACCAGATGAAGATGAACGAGAGGATCAGGACCTTCCCGACCAGGATCAAAGGCCCGACGATGTTCATGTAGTCGGCGTCGGGACTGAGACCCGGGAGCCACCAACCGCCGAGATAGAGCGTTGCGGCAATCGCGGAGAAGGCCACCATCCCGGCGTACTCGCCGAGGAAGAACATCGTGAACCGGATCCCCGAGTACTCGGTCAGGTATCCCATCGTCAGCTCAGACTCGGCAATCGGCATGTCGAACGGGATACGCGACAACTCGGCGAGGCTGGCAATCGTGAAGATGACAAAGCCCAGGATCTGGCCGGTGAGAACGTACGGCAGGTGGATGTTGAGCCCGAAGATCTCCGTCGACGCTTGGGCGAGGACGATGCCCTGGAGCGAGAGCGTCCCGGCCTGGACCGCGACGGCAACGACGGCGAGCACCATCGGCAGCTCGTAGGCGATCAGCTGGGCCGCGGCGCGCAGACCGCCGATCAGGGAGTACTTGTTGCCCGACGACCACCCGGCCATGAGCACGCCGAGCGCCGACAACGACGCAATGGCGAGTAGGAAGAACACGCCGAGATCGAGGTCTTCCGCGATCAGATCCGGTCCGAACGGGATCACCACGTAGATCGCCGCGGTCGACATCAGCACGATGTAGGGGGCGAGCCGGTACACGCGGCTGTCGGCCGCGGCCGGCACGAGGTCTTCCTTCTGCAGGAACTTCAAGCCGTCGGCGAGCGGCTGCGCCCAGCCGAAACGTCCGCCGGCGAAGTACGGCCCCACCCGCGATTGCATGTGGGCCGAGATCTTGAGCTCGCCGAAGATGACGACGAGCGCCCCCGGCAACATGACCGCGAGCATGACGACGACCACCTTGATCACGAGCAGCAGCCAGAAGTTCAAGCCTCACCTCCGGTGAGGCGGTACCTGGTACGGCGAGCGAAGCGAGCCCTCTTCATCTATCCACATCCCCGAGCACGAAGTCCAGGCTGCCCATGATGGCGACGAGGTCTGGGACGAGCTGGCCCGCGAGGAGCCACGGGAGGACGGTGAGGTTGGAGAACGAGGGCGTTCGGATCTTCAGCCGATACGGGATCCGGCCGCCTTCGGAGCCGATGAAGTACCCCATCTCGCCCTTCGGGTTCTCGGCCCGCACATAGATCTGACCCTTCGGCACCTTGAGCACCCTCGGCACCTTCGCCTGCAGCGGGCCGGATGGGATCGACGCAATGGCTTGCTTGATGATGCCCGCTGACTGCCGGATCTCGGCGAGCCGGACCAGGTAGCGGTCGTAGCAGTCGCCGTTCACGCCGATCGGGATCTCGAAGTCGAACCGGTCGTACGGCAGCACCTGCTCGTGCTTCCGCAGATCGAAGTTGACGCCGCTGGCACGCAGGTTGGGACCGGACACCCCGTAGGCGATCGCATCCGCAGCGGGAATGATCCCCACGCCGACGGTGCGCGCCTGGAAGAGCTCGTTGCCGGTGACGAGCGTGTCGAGCTCGTCGCAGACGTCGAGGACCTTGTCCATGGCGGCATCGGAGGCGGCGATGAAGCCCGCCTGCAGGTCCATGGAGACCTTCTTCTGGTTCGATCCGCCGCCGGCCGCCGGCTTCACGCCACCGACCCGGTTGAAGTTCGGGTGGAATCGCCCACCGGTGAGGCCTTCGATGATGTCCATGATGTGCTCACGCTCGCGCAGCGCATACATGAGCGGAGTGGCCGCCCCGAGCTCGAGCGGGTACGAGGACATGAACAAGAGGTGGGACGAGATCCTCGTCATCTCAGTGAGGATCAGCCGGATGTACTGAGCCCGCTCCGGCACGTCGATGCCCATGAGCCGCTCGACGCCGACGATGAACGGGATCTCGTTGGCGAACCCGGACACCCAGTCGATCCGGTTGATGAGGGCGGTGATCTGCGCGTACGTGCGGACTTCCGAGATCTTCTCGTAGCCGCGATGCATGTAGCCAATGACCGGCTCGACGCTCTCGACCCGCTCACCGTCGACCCGAGCGACCAGACGAAGCACCCCGTGTGTCGACGGGTGCTGCGGCCCGATGTTCAGCGTCATGTCCGGCGTCTCGAGCTCGACCGAAACGGCGGCATCGGAGATGTGCATTGCGGCGACCGGATCGAGTTGCTGCGTCACTCGCCACCCCCTTCGACGGCGGCGGCCTCGACGTTCTCCGTCGACGGACCGTTCTCCGGCATGCCTTCGACGTCCACAGTGCCCGGCCACGGTTTGACCTCGCGTGCCAGCAGCGGGAACGACTTGCGCAACGGGTGCCCTTCGAACTCGTCGGGCAGGTAGATGTTGACCAGATGCGGGTGACCGGTGAAGCGGAGGCCGAACATCTCTGCGGCCTCGCGTTCGTGCCACGCGGCGCCGCCGAAGACCGTCACGAGCGAATCGATCACCGGATCGTCCTTCGGCACCGACGCCACGAGGATGACGCCGTTGGCGTTGGCGACGGTCGACAGCCGGCACAGGACGTCGTAGCGCTCCTCGAGCGTTTCGGGATCGTCGACGGGTTCGCCTACGGTGACCTCCGCCGACCAGTCGATAGCGGAGAGCCAGGAGAAGAAGTTGAGCCCGGCCTTGTCCCGGGCTGCCTGGGCGGCGGCACGCCATTCGCCCCGGTCGACCATCAGCTGCACGGTGCCGTTGTCCGCCGACCATTCCTCGACACCGAGTGCGCCTGCGACCTCGGCCGCCCACTCGGCCAGGGCGTCGGTCGCTGGAGCCTCTTCTTCGATCTCGGGAGCGTCAGACGGGGAGTCGGTCACTCTGGTTCCACTTCTCACGGACGTCTTCGTTCTTGATCTGCTCCTGGAGCATCACGATGCCCTCCATGAGGGCCTCGGGACGCGGCGGGCACCCGGGAACGTAGACATCGACCGGAATCACCAAGTCGACGCCTTTGGTCACGGAGTAGGAGTCCCAGTACGGGCCGCCGCAGTTCGAGCACGACCCCATCGAGATCACGTACTTGGGGTCGGGCATCTGGTCGTAGAGTCGGCGGACTGCCGGGGCCATCTTGTCGGTCACGGTGCCGGCCACGACCATCAGGTCGGCCTGCCGAGGCGACGCCGGCAGCGGGATGATGCCGAACCGCATGAAGTCATAACGCGGGCTCGACGCCGCCATCATCTCGATGGCGCAACACGCCAGCCCGAACTGGAAGAACCAGAGGGAGTAGCGGCGGGACCAGTTGAGCAGCCACGAGACCGGCTTGACTCCGCCGAAACGATCGATCACTCCCACCGAAGCACCCCTTTGCGGATGGCATAGAGCAGCCCCTCGAGGAGCGTGAGGATGAACAGGAGCATGACGACGAGGATGTAGAGGCCTTGGCCGGCGTTGGCGAAGTCTTCGATGATCACCGCCCACGGGAAGATGAAGACGGCCTCGATGTCGAAGATCAGGAACAGCAGCGCAAAGATGTAGTACCGGATGTGGGTCTGGCTCCAGCCGCCCCCGACCGGGTCGATGCCGCACTCATACGTCTCCGACTTGATGCGGTTGGGGTTGTTGGGCCGGATCAAGCTCGAGGCCCAGATGGCGAGGCCGACCAAGATGACGCCGAAGGCGGCGAATGCGGCGACCGTGATGTAGTCGCCGAAGTAGTCGTTCAGCACCCGTCACACCCTTCGAGCAGTCGTCCCGTCACCGACGGGGGTCCCTATTCCCGGGGCGAGTATAGGAAGTGCCAGTTGGGGTCCAAAGTCAAGGCTCCGGCTGCGCCGGAGCCGGTACTTGGTACCTGGTACCTGGTACCTGGTACCCGTTCGCGAGGTCCGATGAAGGCCCCGTTTCCACTGGCTACTGTCGCTTTCGTGCCATCGATCACGGTGCCGGATTATCAGGGCGGGTCGCTCGTCAATCTCGTTGCGGAGCTCGAGGCGCGGCTGGGTAGCGAACCGCCCGCGCCGCGGCTTCATCCCGATCTTGCTGCGCTCGTTCCGGACGCCTCGACCTATGTCGTGGTGTTGTTCGATGGGCTGGGCGACCATCAGCTCTCACACCCGGCCGCCGCCGAACTCGCGGAACGCCGGGTCGGCGCGCTGGATTCGCCGTTTCCGGCGACCACCACGGTGAGCCTGGCGTCCGTCGCGACTGGGCTCCCGCCGTCGCGCCACGGCCTGCTCGGCTACCAGTTGTGGATGCCGGAACTCGAGCACGTTGCCAACACGATCAAGTGGACGACGCTGTGGGGCGAAGCACTCGAAATCGACACCACGACGCTGCTGCCCGGCCCGAACCTCTGGGAACGCCTGACGGCTGCCGGGGCAGAGCCGATCACGATCCAGCCCGCGGGGTTTCGCGGCACGGCCCTCACACGAGCGCTGTATCGGGGATGCCGCTTCGAAGGGATCGAGACCGTGGATGAGTGGGTCGACGCGGCCGCACAGCTTGCGGTGGTCCCAGGCCGCCTGATCCTGGCCTATCTCCCCCACGTCGACTTTGCCGCCCACGTCTACGGCCAGGGCGGCGACGAGTACTCCGCTGCGCTGCGAACCGTTGCCCTGGCGTGGAGCAGGCTGATTCAACGCCTGCCACCCGGCAGCGTTGCGATCGGCACCGCCGACCACGGCCACGTGGACTTCCCGAAGGACCGCCAAGTGAAGGTCCCCAAGGCGGAGCACGAGGACCGCACCTTCTACGGCGACGGGCGCGCCATGTTCGTCAAGGGAGACGGTGCAACCCTGGCCGCGACCTTGCCGGCGACGTGGATCGAGCGCACGGAGATGGAGCATTGGTGGGGCCCGGGACCGCACCACCCGTCGTTCTCAGGGCGCGCTCCGGACGGTGTCCTGGTGGCCGACGACGACGCCCTCTTGCTGCATCGTCACAGCGACGACCGGATGACCGGCAACCACGGCGCGCTGACCGATCCTGAGCGCAGAATCCCCCTCCTGTTGGCCAAATAGTCGTCACATATCCTCAATTTTGCTGGCGACAGGCCACCGGGTCCCGGTACGCTGTGGGTCAAGCGATTGCGCGCTGGGGGTGGGCGCGCGATCCGGGCTATGGGAAACAGGGGGAATGGGCAAGCAACGTTCCGTACGTTCTCTTCGGAGGGACGAGCGCGGCGCAAACCTTGTGGAGTTTGCGATCGTGCTTCCGCTCCTGGTTGTGCTGCTCTTCGGAATCATCGAGGCGTCGTGGGCCTTTGCCCAGCAGAACGACGTCCGCCACGGTGCCCGCGAGGGAGCACGACTCGCTGCCGTCGACTTCGGCAACGTCAACACCATTGCGACGGAAGTCTGCAACCGCATGGACGTCGTCTATCCGTCCAAGACACCGACGGTCACGCTGACACCGCTGACCGGCTCGGGTGTCCTCGGTGACACCGCGACAATCACCGTGAGCTCTAGCCCGGACTCGCTGACCGGCGTCATCGATGCACTCTTGGGGAACCTGACGATGACTTCGACCATCGAGTTCCGGCTCGAGCAACCGGCGAGCGGGAGTGCTCAGTGGTGGGCCGGAGGGTCCTTCACATGTCCGTGACCCGGGTCCGCGACTGGATCCGCCACCGTCTCGGCGACCCGGAGCGGGGCGCGACCCTCATCATGGTGACGTTGACGCTCGTGGTGCTCATGGGCTTTGCCGCATTCGCCGTTGACGCCTCCCACGCTCGTTCGCAACGGCGGGAGAACCAGGGTGCAGTCGACACCGCGGCGTTGTCCGGGATCCAGCAGACGCTGGACAAGCTCCAGGCCACCGCGGTCGCCGACGCCACGACCGAGGTCATCCGCATCTCGTACGAGTCCCTGTTCAATCCATCGAACCCGGGCGATCCGAGCTTCCCCGAATGGCAGGCAGCCTGGGCCGCCTGTACGGACACCGACAAGCCGGGCGCGTTTTCGATCACCGGGTCGTCGGACTGCGTGTCCTTCACCTCCGGCCTGTTGCAGATGCGGGTCAGCCTGCCTCGGATCGACGTCGACACGACCTTCGGAGCCGTCTTGGGCCGCAACACCATCTCCACGGGCGGCGTCGCCGTCGTCGGAATCGACCTGAACGCGGGTGTTGCCGCCGTGTTGCCATTCGGCTTGCCCGGAAACGCCGCAGGCGACGGGCACGTTTGCCTGAAGACGGGGCCGAACCCGCAGAGCGAAGACCCCTGTGACGGGCCGGCGACCGGTAACTTCCAGTTCCTCGACATCACCCACTTCGGCTATCCGCTCTACGGCACGCCGACCCAGTGCCAGGGAAACACCACCACCCGCCTGGCCCGGAACATTGCCCAGGGCATCGATCACCGGCTGCGTACGGCGCCGGCGCCCGCTTCGCCGCCGTGGCTCGACCGCACACTCTGCAACAACGGCAACTTCAGCGCCCGGCCCTACACCCTCACCACCGAAACCGGAAACGGCAAGGGTGGGGCGTTGATGGACGGCCTCGTCGACGGGATCGCAGGTATCCCCGGCCGCATCGCCCAGCCGGGCGGTCCGACCGCCAATGTGGGCTCCGACACCATCGACAACGAGCCGATCTGGGCTCACCTCAACAGCAACGGCGACACCGTCTGCGGTGCGTTCGGCGGCAACCCAGGGGACCACGATCTGTTTGTCGCCTGCCTCGAGGACCCGACCCACTACGACCTGGCCGGCAACTGGAATCAGGGCGTGATCTTCGAGGAGTCGATCGGGACCGCCGAACGGTTCGCATGGGTGCCGCTGTTCTGGGACCTCAACCTCGGGACCGGCAACACGGACCACAACATCCGGTACTTCAGCCCCGTGTACGTCCAGACCACGTTCTGGAAGTGCAATGCGACTGACTGCAAGTTCGTCCACGATCCCGGCGAGCCGCTGGTCTCCAATCCGGGGAACCCCAACAACTCCAGCATCGAGGCATTGACCGGCATCCAGATCCCGGTCGGAGCGCTCCCCACGTCGATCAGCATCGACGGCAACCCCGGCAACCCGGCCGCCTTGGTATACCGGCTAATCCAATAGCGGCCGCGAACGTCAGGTCGCCCCGACCTGAAGCAATGTCAGGCTGGGTTGCAAATCCTGCGACGGATTCGTAAGGTCCGCCTTCAACTTGCTGGAGGACCCTTGACCCGCCGCCTCATTGTTGTCGTCGCCGCCCTGACCCTCGTCATCGCCTCATGTTCCGGGAGCGACGCCGACGACTCGATCACCGTGTACTCGGGTCGATCGGAGGAGCTGGTCGCACCGCTCATCGAGCAGTTCGAGGACGCCACCGGGATCTCGGTGGAGGTCCGCTACGCCGACAGCGCCGAGTTGGCAGCAACGATCCTCGAGGAAGGTGACAACTCCCCCGCCGATGTGTTCTTTGCTCAGGACCCGGCTTCGTTGGGCGCCGTCGCTCAGGCCGGCCTGTTTACCACCCTCGATGCGACGCTCCTCGATTCCGTGCCGTCCCGGTTCTCCGACACCGGTGGCGAGTGGGTCGGCGTTTCGGGCCGGGCACGCGTGGTCGTGTACGACACGACGAAGGTCGACACGGCGGAGCTCCCCGCCGACGAGGCGGCGTTCACCACCGACGAGTGGCGCGGCCGCGTCGCCATCGCCCCGACCAACGGCTCGTTCCTTGCGTTCGTGGCGGCAAAGATCCTCCTCGACGGCGAAGCGGCGACGCTCGATTGGCTCGAGGGGATGGCAACCAACGCCGCCCCCACGTACCCCAAGAACTCGGCGATCGTCGCCGCCGTCGACTCGGGCGAGGTCGACGCTGGGCTCGTCAACCACTACTACCTCTTCCGGCGGATCGCCGAGGAAGGTGATGTCGTCGCCGCCAACCACTTCCTCACCGGCGACAGTGCGGCATCGCTCGTGATGCCCGCCGGGGCCGGCATCCTCGACTCGTCCGATGCCGGCGACGCTGCTACCGAGTTCATCGAGTTTCTGCTGTCCGAGTCGGCCCAGACGTACTTCGCCACGGAGACGTTTGAATACCCTCTCGTCGAAGGCGTTGACGCCGACGAGTCCTTGCCGTCGCTCGACTCGATCCGGACACCCGACATCGATCTCTCGCGCCTCGCCGAGGCGCTCGACCGTGCCACCGACCTCGTCGCGGAGGCCGGCCTCTTGTGAGCATCGAGGCAGGCCGGGTCGACGGGCGCAGCGCCGGCTCGGAACCGCGTCTCGATCGATTCGCCGACCTGGCGGCGGCCAGACGCCGCGCCCCGTGGTGGCTGTGGGCGGCCGCTCTCTTGGTCCTCCTCCCGGCCGTGGTGCCGCTGGTGTTCCTCGCCGGGCGGGTGATCGGCGCCACGGACGCCGCATGGGACGTCGTGCTCAGCACGCGCACGCTCGAGTTGGTTGTCCGCTCCACCCTCTTCACCGGGGCGGTGACCGTCTCGGCGGCTGCGATCGGGGTCGGCGCGGCGTGGTTGACACTCCGCTTGGAGCTGGCGGCACGCCGGACCCTGACCGTATTGATTGCCTTGCCGTTGGTGATCCCCTCGTACGTGCTGGCGTTGACGTACCTCTCGTTCTTCGGTTCCCGCGGGCTCCTTGCCGACCTGACCGGAATCTCACTCCCGGCGGTGTCCGGCTTCTTCGGGGCGTGGCTCGTCCTCACCCTCTCGACGTATCCATACGTGTTCCTGATCGTGCGTGCGGCGCTGCGGCGCCTCGACCCGGCGCTCGAAGAGGCGGCCCGGGGCCTCGGTGCGTCCAGCTGGAAGGCGTTCCGGACGATCACGGTCCCGCAGCTGCGGCCGGCGATCGCTGCCGGGGCGCTGCTCGCCGCCCTGTACACCCTGTCTGACTTCGGCGCCGTGTCACTGATGCGCTTCGACGCGTTCACTCGTGTCATCTACGCCCAGTATGCGGGCCGGATCGACCGCACTCCCGCCGCCGTGCTCGCCGTCGTGCTCATCGCGATCGCCCTCGTCGTGCTCTGGGCG
>JAAUYD010033514.1_pt1 | contig 12033 bp, 9 predicted proteins | sample 7278101 | NCBI WGS metagenome assembly JAAUYD01 (sample SAMN14350128, study PRJNA611818) | marine sediment metagenome | isolation source: surface marine sediment (0.6m) | place: French Polynesia: Moorea | collected 2018-08 | reverse complement strand
TATAAAGCTTTGAGGCTGTTTTTTGAGCAAAAAAATGTCTAAGTTCCGCTAGACTCAAACTAAGTCACGGCAAGGAATATACTTCAAAATCCAAAAAACCTTTAACCCAGATATATCAAGAAAACAACTAAATTGAGGTAAAAACATTGATGTATTAGCTTAGAAACTTTTTTTACATCACCACGTATAGCATGCAATACTTTTTGTCAAGCTATTTGAATGATTAATGAAAGTATTTTAAATCACCATCCATGTTATTTACTTCTAGTAAGATTATTAACAGTAAAATAACTTATGCAGTTCTATTCCATCAATCTCATCAGAGTAAAAAATGAAATCTTTGCTGCATTAAGACTTTTAGCTAAAAGTGATGATTATACTTAAGAAAATACTTGGATTGCTATGTATATCTTCATCAGAGAAATTAATTCATAAATTAATCCGCAGTGCAGTAGGCTCTTTTGGGCTAAAGCTGCTAAATATATCCATTAACTTGGCCATAAGTGTTCTCTTAGCTAGAACCTTGGGTGCTGAAGGATTTGGAACTCATGCATATGTAGTGGCGTTACTGACTTTACTGACAATTCCAGCAACTTTAGGATTTGATAGATTGCTTGTGCGAGAGATTTCGATTTATAGGGCTAGTAAACGGCATCAGTATATTAAAGGAATACTGTTTTGGTCATTTAAAATTACACTTATAATATCTATTATTTTAGGAATTTGTACGGGATTAATATTTTGGATTTTTCCTACTATTAGAATTAGTAATTCGCTAAATGAAACTTATTTGTTGTTAGCATTTTGTATACTCCCATTAATATCTTTAAACTCACTAAGAGAAGCAGCTCTAAAAGGATTTAATGATATTGTACTAGGTCAAATATCAGGTTCGGTAATTGCTCCTGGTGTACTATTGCTAGGCATTTTTATATTTCATAAATTTGTTCCTCATAAGTTCGAGCCAATATTTAGCATTGCTATTTATGGTTTATCTTATCTAATAGCTTTTTTAACTTCTACATTTTTACTAAAAAGGCGATATTCAATCAAAAAATTTATTGAGCCAGTATATTTACAATCTAAATGGTTAAAAAGCTCCATTCCTCTGATGCTTCTTACCGTGATGCAAATTCTAAGCGTAAGGGTTGATCTTTTAATGCTCGGAGTCATTAGTGGTGCTCAATCTGTTGGTGTGTACGTAGTTGTAAGCCGTTTTAGTCAGCAAATGTATATGGTTTCAGCTGTAATTGGTGGGGTTTTATTGCCTTCTATAGCAGAACTATACAGCGAAGGAGAGATGATTCGCCTTCAAAAGTTGATTACAAAATCTTCGAGAGTGGCAGTAGCTGCATCGTCAGTTCTTGCATTAAGTTTATTTTTGTTTTCTGATTATTTACTACTTTTGTTTGGTTCTGATTTTCAAAGAGGTCGTTTAACGCTAGAGATATTAGTAATTGGGCAAATAGTGAATATTTCCATGGGAGCCGTCGGTGCTATTCTTACTATGACAAGCAATGAAAAGTACCTGGTATTAAGTGTAGGGATGAGTACGATTTTAAATGTGTTTCTTAATTTTATATTGATACCTAAAATTGACATAGAAGGAGCTGCAATCGCAACAACATCAAGCTTAGTTTTGTGGAATTTAGTCAGTTATTATTTTGTAAAGAAAAAAACTGGGATAGAATCATCTTTTATTGGTTCAGCCTTGACAAGATAATTTATCGAAAAATTTAAACGAAACCATAACTATGATTAGATCGAAGGTCAATTTATTTATATTAGGTGCCCCAAAATGCGGAACGACTGCATTAAGTAACTACTTGGCTCAACATCCTTCAGTATGTATGTCAAAACCAAAGGAAACTAATTTTTTCTGCACAGATTTTCCTCTTATTCAAAATCATCCTTCTCTTCGGTTTAGGGATGTTGATGATTATCATGCTCGTTGTTTTCCAAATTTGCAGGAACACCATTCAGTAATTTGTGATGCTACAGTTTGGAACTTATATTCTCAAGATGCAGTAAAGAATATTCTCAATTACAATCCTGATGCAAAATTTGTAGTTATGATTCGTAATCCCATAACTATGATTTTTTCTCTTCATAGTATGTATGTGGGCTTGGGATTTGAAAAAGACAGAGATTTTTTGAGGGCTTTTCAGCGACATCAACTAGAAATTCACTCATCAGCAAAAAATAAGCTTGATCGGTCGCTGATATCTTATAGAGATGTGGGTCTTTTTGGAGAGCAGCTTAAACGCTTATATGACCGAGTTCCTGGCGATAAGGTCAGACTCATACTCTATGATGACTTTTCTCATAATACAAAAAATACCTATGAAGAATTACTAAATTTCCTGAATTTACCTGTTTACAATCAAGTTGATTTTAGTCCTGTAAATGCTCAAAGAAAAATTAAAAATCCTTTATTCTCAAGAGTTATGAGATCTGAGTTTGTAAGGGTGACAGCTGTTCAATTTAAGAAGACATTTAATATCAAGAGCTTTGGTATTGGAATTATTAAACCTCCTATATCGCAAAGTATAAATAAGTACTTGAGTGGTTATTATCAAAAAGATATCAACATTTTATCCTCTATCTTATCAAGAGATTTATGTCATTGGTTTAGTTGAATAGATTCACTATATTCACCACTCCACTAATGATCGCTTTGGGATTACTTACTTTATATATAGGAATCATATTTGAATTTTGAAAAGATAAAGAGACTCAAATACTTATATTAAAGGCTAAAGCCTAAAAACTCTTTCATAAATCAAACCAAACTCCTATAGTCTTGAAATTATGAAATATTTCGTGGGAATATAAAATGGGAAAAAATAAAGTTTTAATTGCTCAATTAGGAGCAAGGAAACATTATCAAGAGCCTAGACTATTCCACCAATGGGGGGTTTTAGGTAGACTTTGTACTGATTTCTATGCAGGTAATGGGTGGTTTACTGAGTCTGTACGTAAAAAAAATATATATCAGAAATTACCTAAATTAGCAAAAAAAGGATTGGATCGCTACGACCCAACTTTAAAAGGTGCAGACATCAAACATTTTCCGGTTCTTGCATATCGCTATTTAAAAGCACTTAAATATAGTTCTACCAGTAGTACATCAGCTATTAATATAAAATTTGGTAAAAAATTCTGTTCGCAAATCATACAAACTGGTTTAGACGACATGGGTATTGTTTATGGTTTTGATGGTGCTTCGTTAGAACTATTCGAATATGCAAAATCGAAAGGAATTCGTTGTATATTAGACCAAACTGTAGCCGAACGAGCATTAATTCATAAGTTGCTTTTAGAAGAAGAAGAGCTTTGGTTAGACTGGTCTAAAAAACCTTTTACGATTGATTCAGCAGATTATTCACTTGTTGAACGTCAACAAAAAGAACAAAAATTAGCCGATAATATTATTTGTGGTTCCGACTTTGTAAAAAGTTCTTTAGTTAATTCCGGTATTAATTCATCTAAAATTTCAGTTGTCTCTCTGGGTAATTATAGAAACGATTCAATACAACATATTAATCCTAAAAAGTATTTCCAAAAACACCGAGAATTAAGAATATTATTTGCAGGTGCTGTGTGTTTACGTAAGGGAATTCAGTACTTATTGCAAGCTCTCAAAAAAATTAAAGGTGAAATTCCATTTGTTTGTAAAGCAGTAGGTGCTTTACAGATTCGAGATGAAAAAGTAGTAGAAAATTCTGACGTATGCGATTTTTTAGGCTTAATACCTCGCTCTCAAATGAAAGAAATATATGCTTGGGCTGATGTATTTGTTTTACCTTCTATTTGTGAAGGTTCGGCAATGGTAATATATGAGGCATTAAGCTCTGGTTTACCTATAATTACAACTTATAATTCAGGCTCTATTGTCAGAGATGGCACTGATGGTTACATAGTACCTATTAGAGACTCAATAGAAATTGCTAATAAATTACGTCTGATTTATGACGAAAAACTTCCTCAAAGAAGAATTGAGGAAAGATTAAAATATGCAGAAAAAACTTATATAGAGGCTTGTGAAAATTTAAAAGCTTGTGTATATGATAATTAAAATTTCAGTACAAGTATTTACAATTATATGTTGTTAAATGAACTACTATATTGGCTTTTGTGTCTCATTTGCGTAGGCTTAATATTATGGGGGCTTCGTTTTAAAGAAAGAATATATCAAGCTCCGTTTGTAATGGGAGCTATGTTTGCAAGTTTTATTTTGCCTCAAGGACTTGGTATAGTTTATCAGGAATCAGAACTTTCCGATATTATTATTCTTCGTCTTTTAGTAATGAGCTGCCTGTGTGCTATAAATATCTGGATAGGATACAAAATACCAATTCCAAAATATTTTTTATGTAAGCCAGCAATTGAGTATAATCGCAACAAAATAATTAATGTAGCATTTATTTATGTTGTTCTAGGTATACTTTTTTGGGTTTTAATTTTTCGATTACCAGGAGGATACGGTCTTAAAACTGTAGGTCAAAGTACAGGCATATTTACAATTTATATACTCTTTGCAAGAAACTTTAGTTATGTCGGTTTTGTGATTACAATATTTGAATTTATATACAGACCTAACCGAGCTAAACTCCTTTTACTTATATTGGCATCAATAATGCCAGCAGGCCGAGTTATATTCTTTGGACGACGAACAATCACTGGTTTCCTATTATTAAGTATTGGTGTTGCTACATATTTCCAAAAGCATCGCTTACCACCAAGATTATTGATAGTTAGTATTGTTATTTCGGCTTTTATCTTAATTCCTTTTATTGGCGATCAAAGAGGTTTGCTATCTAATAGATGGGATGCTTCAAGTGAAATTAGCATCACTCAAGGTCTAGAAGATATTGTTTCAGGAGAAGATACTAAGGAGCTAAGAAATGCGGCTCTCATTATTGACACCACGATTAATAAAAATGCTCATGGTTGGGGAAAAACATACTGGAATAGAATGATTTTTCGTTATATCCCTGCACAATTGTTAGGGAGTAATTTTAAGAAAAATCTTCAGTTAGAAATGATTGACGTACGTGATTATTTTTATAATAGTTATGGCTATAAAAGACAAATTGGTACTACTTCTACTGGAATAGGAGATTCATTCTCTCAATTTGACTACTTTGGATGTCTGGTTTTTGGATTGATTGCTTTCGTTTCAAAATTACAGTGGTTTAGTGCTTATACAAAAAAAGATTACTTGGCTCAAATAAGATTACCTTATTTTTTAACTGCTTCTATGCTAGCTGTTACTCATGGCACTCAAGACTTTTTACCAGAAGTATGTGGTCTGTATATGTTTACAATTCCTATCTTATTTTTTAAACAAAAAACAAGTTTTTGATGAATTACATATCTTAATTAGAAACTAGGATGAAGTAAAATATGCAAATTATATACTTAGCTTAATATTTATATACCTTGATTACGAACTTAATGATCAATACTGCTTTCAAATGATGAATATTGTAATTTTATTTGCTAATTACGGTCCATATCACTTAGCTCGAATATCTGCATTTTCGGAGATATGCAAACAACGTAGTTGGACAGTTACAGGAATTGAGATAGCTCGTGCTCAATCAGAATATCCTTGGAAAGCTTCTATTAAAAATTTAGATATAGATATAATCTCGTTAATTAATAATAAAAAGGTAGAAGAAGCAAGCTTTTGGGAAATATTTAAAAAGTTAAGGCAAAAACTTTCGTCAATTAATCCCAATGTCATAGCAATTTCCGGTTACTTCAGACCAATAATGATTGCAGCTTTATTATGGAGCATAAATAATAATAAGTCAGCTATTTTATTTTCTGAATCAAAAGAAGACGATACAAATCGTTCGCAATGGCGTGAAGTAATCAAATCAATAATTATCAAAAAGTATGCAACAGCATTAGTTGGTGGGAAGCCTCATAAACGCTACCTCAAGAAACTAGGAATGCCATCAGCAGCAATTTTTTATGGTTATGATGTAGTAGATAATCAAGTATTTAACCCTAGCTGCATTAGTCAATTACCTAAACCTGATGTTTCGAAAAATTATTTTCTAGCAATAAATCGCTTTGTCCCAAAAAAGAATCTTTTATATCTAATAAAAGCATATGCTGATTACCGACATTTAGCGCGGGATAATTCCTGGGGATTAGTCTTGTGCGGAGATGGAAATTTACGAGTTCAAATAGAGCAACTTATCCAAAGTTTAAACTTAGAAAACTACATTCACCTACCTGGTTTTCTTCAACAAGAACAACTTTTACCCTATTTTGCCCATGCCAGTTGTTTCATTCATGCCAGCATTCAAGAACAGTGGGGACTAGTAGTTAATGAAGCAATGGCTGCTGGCTTACCAGTATTAGTATCTAATCGCTGCGGTTGTTTTGAGGATTTGGTGATTGAAGGTGTAAATGGTTTTGGATTTGATCCTGAAAATTCTCAAGAACTGACTAATTTAATGCATAAAATTAGTTCGGAAGAAATTAATCTCAAACTAATAAGTGAAGCTGCTTTTAAACATATAGAAAAGTTTTCCCCTAAATACTTTGCTCAAGGGTTGGAAAAAGCTATTGAATATCAACTCACAAATAACAAACAATTACAACTCAATCGTTAATTTCATATGCTGTATGGATTTTTATCTAAGATTTTTAATTTTTTTCATCTTTTGAAAGGTCACCTGATCGCTTTTACCTATTATTTCACACTGCATATCTTTTTCAGAAAATTAGGAAGTAATTGTTGTTTTCAAAGCTTTCTTCGTTTTGGCTATGTTTTTCGTAATATTCAAGTTGGAAATAATTGTTATTTCGGAATTGGTCTATTATTAAATTGTGGTTCGGGTAGCCATATAATAATTGGTGATAATGTAAGTATTAATGACTATACTTTTATCTCCTCTCTTTATAATGTGGAAATTGGTGACAATACCAGAATTGGAGAGTTTGTTTCTATTCGCGATAATGACCACTCATTTACTGATAGTGATGTACTTATTCGTCTTCAAGGATTTTCTGGTAAACCAATAAAAATTGGTTCTGATGTTTGGATCGGGAGAGGAGTATTTATTGGTAAAGGGGTTGAAATTGGTGATGGTGCAGTCATCGGAGCAAATAGTGTAGTCACTAAGTCTATTCCCCCTTTTGCTGTTGCAGTTGGTTCGCCAGCAAAAGTAATAAAATATCGCATAAAGCAAGATAATAAGTGTTTAACTGCACAATAGTAATCCCTAGGATTTAAGTAAAAACCTAAAATGAATATTTTAATTTTGGTTCCCGCTCTGGGGAGCGTCTATGGAGGACCGTCTAAAAGTGTTGTTGAATTAGCTCAAGCTGTAGGTCGTCAAGGTCTAAGCATTGATGTAGTTACTACAAATGCTAATGGTTCAAGCAAACTTGATGTTCAGCTTAACACCTGGATTGATGAAAAATATTATCGTATTAAATATTTTTCTTATTGGGGTTGGGGTGATTATAAACTGAGCTGGTCCTTAGCTAAATGGCTATTTGAGCACATATCTGATTATGACTTGGTGAATACGAATGCTATTTTTTCACTCACAAATTTTCCTGCTTACTGGGCCTGTAGACAACGGCAAGTTCCACATATCATAACACCTCGGGGAATGCTAGAGCCTTGGGCACTCTCTTACAGAGCCTGGAAAAAACGCATTTACTATAATTTTCTGGAAAAACCCGCTTTGCAAAACGCCAAGTTAATTCACATGCTAGCTTCCACCGAAGCTGAGCAAATTAAAGGACTTAATCTTAAAACTCCTATTACTATTGCTCCTAACGGAATTCATCGTGAAAACTTTGAAAAACTCCCAAACCCTGAACTTCTTTACCAAAGATTTCCAGATACTCGTAACAAAACTCTGGTTCTTTTTCTAGGACGGATCGATCCAAAAAAAGGACTCGACTTATTAGCAACAGCTTTTGGTAAGGTACATGCTCAATTTCCTCAAACTCACCTAATCATAGCAGGTCCAGATAATACTGGTTTTCTCGCTACAGCAAAAAATTATTTTGCCAATGTAGATTGTTCAGAAGCTGTTACCTTTACGGGAATGCTAACAGGCTCTCTCAAGTATGCAGCCCTTGCTGCTGCTAAAATTTACGTTGCCCCATCCTATTCTGAAGGATTCAGTATGTCAGTTTTAGAAGGCATGGCATCGGGTTTACCTTGTGTAATTACCACTGGTTGTAATTTTCCGGAAGCAGCAAATGCTAATGCTGCACATGTGGTTGATATTGATGCTGATGCTATTACAGATGCTCTAAAACAGTGTTTACAATCTCCCCAAGAAGCAAGAGAAATGGGAACCCGTGCTCGTCAACTCATCTTTGAACACTACACCTGGAATTCCATAGCCAAAAAATTAATTCAGGTTTATACAGCTATCATTAAAAATCAATCTATTCCAACTTTATATTAATACAAATAAGGAGTAGTTAAATCCATTTCATGTTCTAGCACATTGACTCAATCTGAATAAACCTAATTAATTTTTATGAAATGCTAGAGAAAATTACCCCACTCATTCTTACTTACAATGAAGCACCGAATATCGAGCGTACTTTGCAACATCTTATCTGGGCAAAGATAATTGTTGTAGTTGATAGTTACAGCACAGATGAAACTTTAGCGATTTTGAAATCTTACCCCCAAGTTCAAATATTTCAGCGAAAATTTGATACCCATGCTACACAATGGAATTACGGTTTAGAACACATTACTTCTGAATGGGTTCTTTCTCTTGATGCAGATTACATTATTACCGATCAATTAATTGCTGAAATAAAAGCTTTGCAGACAAGTAAAGAGATAAATGGCTATTTTGCGAATTTCAAATACTGTATTTTTGGCAAGCCACTTAGAGCTACCATACTTCCTCCTCGTCAAATCTTATTTCGTAAAGAAAAAGCTATCTATATTGATGACGGTCATACTCAACTTTTACAAGTTAGTAGTCAGTCAGCAAATCTTTTTTCCTATATCCATCATGATGACCGTAAACCTTTAAGTCGGTGGTTATGGGCGCAAGACCGTTATATGACAATAGAAGTCAAAAAACTTGCACATTTCCCATATAATAAATTGAGTTTAGGGGATAAAATTCGTAAACAAAAAATCCTTGCCCCTTTAATTGTTTTCTTCTATTGCCTTATTCTGAAGGGCGGCATTTTAGATGGTTGGCATGGTTGGTATTACGCATTTCAACGCATGTTAGCTGAGATTATTTTATCTATTCGTTTGATTGAATTTGAAAAGTTATAAAATTAAAAATATAAGTTTTACTTTAGCAAAGCATATTTATACCAATTTCATTTAGTTAGGCTACCAAAATGAAAATCAATTACAAGATATGATTTTATTCCTGGCATACAATCTGTAGCTTGAATTTAGGAAATTGGTATTACTTATTGAGAATATATTCAATGTAAATTTTATTAAGATATATAGTAATCCTAAATCATTCGTGAAAATAAATATTGTAGAGATGTCGTAGAGGCTAACGCCGACGTCATAAAAGCTCTGCAGCGTCTCTACAGGAGTCACCCGTTCATAAATCAAATACGATTCCTATGTAAACTTAAAGACATTTTGAGGAATAAAAAGTATCATATTTAAGTTAATGTTGTTTTTGGCACATTAATACTTAAGTGATTAAATTATTATAGGCAGGGTAAAAATATACTAACCTTTATTTTTTACATCCTGTTGAGTTGATAAACATTGGAATTTAAGGAGCAAAACATGGCTAATTTGTTTGGAACAAATAGTCCCGATTCTATAAATGGAACAAATAACGCTGATGTAATCTTTACCTTAGCAGGTAATGACACAAGCAGTGGTCTAGGAGGAAATGATAATTTATTTGGCCAAGAAGGTGATGATAATCTTTTTGGCAACAATGGTGAAGATACCTTAACTGGTGGTCCTGGAAATGATATTCTCAATGGCGGAAATGGTAACGACAAGCTTGATGGCAGTATAGGTAATGACAGTATTTCAGGTGGCAATGATAATGATAATTTATTTGGTAATGATGGTGATGACACCCTGCGTGGTAACGCAGGAGACGATAGATTGAACGCTGGATTAGGAGATGATAGTCTTTTTGGTGGCTTAGGGGATGATAGCCTTTTTGGTAATGCCGGAAACAATAATTTATTAGGTGGAGAAGGTGAAGATACTCTACGTGGGGGGATAGAAAACGATACTCTCAACGGCGGGAATGATAATGATAGCTTGTTTGGTGGCGCAGGTAATGATAGCCTCTTAGGTGGAGGTGGAGACGATGACTTATTAGGTGGTGATGGTGAAGATACCTTACGTGCAAGCATTGGAAATGATACATTGAATGGCTACGGAGATGATGATAGATTATTTGGTGATGCCGGAGATGACATTTTGTATGGTGGCAATGGAAACGATAGCTTATTGGGCGGTGATGGTGAAGATAGCCTGCGTGGTAATGCGGGAGATGATACCTTAAATGGTGATGCTGGAAATGATAGTTTATTTGGTGATGCTGGAAGCGATAGACTTAATGGTGGGACAGGTAACGATAGTTTATTTGGCGGCGATGGTGAAGATATCTTAAATGGTAATAATGGAGACGATAGGTTGGTCGGTGATGCAGGTAATGATAGGCTTAGGGGTAGCATAGGTAATGATACTTTATTAGGTGGTGCTGATGAAGATATTTTATTTGGTGAAGATGGAAATGATAAGTTAGTTGGTGAAACAGGAAATGATACCTTAAACGGTGGGGCTGGTAATGATACTCTATTTGGTGGTAATGGTGAAGATACCCTAAACGGTGGTATTGGTGAAGATTCTTTGCGTGGTGGCACAGGAAATGATACTTTGAACGGTGGAGCAGATGACGATATCTTATTTGGTGAAGTAGGAAATGATACTTTGCGTGGTGGTAATAGCGATGATATCTTAGTTGGTGGTGAAGGTAGTGATTTATTAGTTGGAGGTACTGGTGACGATACTCTTACGGGTGGTGCTGGTAATGACAACTTTAGATTTAATTCATTGAATGAGGGGATTGATGTTATTACAGATTTCAATAACTCCCAGAATGATGAAATCTTAATTTCTAGAAGTGGATTTGGGGCAGTCTTAACCTTTGGAACCTTAATTGATTCACAGTTTACTATTGGTTCGAGTGCTTTGGACAGCAGCGATCGTATTATTTATGATAATACTAATGGTAATTTGTTCTTCGATGCTGATGGTATTGGTGGTGTTGCACAGGTTCAATTTGCTCGTTTAAATGGTGGACTAAATCTAACATCTGAAGACTTTGTGATATTTAGTTAGAGATTTCTGGGCGTTGCACAATCAAGAGATGGTTTTAAGATATGCAACAAAGTTTCCCTTTATTTATCAATAGTTTCATCTGATGCAAATTTGATTATCATCCCACAAGAATGCAACGCCGATTTTTGAGCAGTGTCCTAAATATCCTAAACCAGTTTTTAATAGTGAGTCTGGCGGTCGCCCTTCCAACAAAAAGAGCGATCGTTTCTTATCTGGTATAACCCTCTTCTGTCACTCTCCGAAAAATTTTGCTTTTTTATAATCTCGAAATTATTTTACACAGAGCGATTGCGAGCTTATTTACTAGTATTAAATCTAGACATATAAAAATGTATAAAATTTGCTTGATTATTTAATTTTGAATTTCAAAACCCCTACCATCTATAGCTATTAATAAACCAGTAAAGTTTTCTAATATTAGTAAAAATCGGAAAGTGACAAATTCATAATGTAATGTTATGGTGGCTGATTTCCATCACCTTACAAACCATATAAAGCAATAATCAGTGGCGGAATAATCAGCATAATCAAGAAACTCAACGGTGCACCAACCCGAGCAAAAACTAAAAACTTGTAACCACCAGGACTATAAACCATAGTATTAGTTTGATAACCAATCGGAGTCATAAAGCTACTAGAAGCTGCAAAAGTCACCACCAAAATAAAAGCCATTG
>JAAUYD010205100.1_pt1 | contig 12035 bp, 16 predicted proteins | sample 7278101 | NCBI WGS metagenome assembly JAAUYD01 (sample SAMN14350128, study PRJNA611818) | marine sediment metagenome | isolation source: surface marine sediment (0.6m) | place: French Polynesia: Moorea | collected 2018-08 | reverse complement strand
GCAGCACAGGAGGATCGCGAGATGGCCGCAGGAGAGCTCGAAGGACGCCGGGTGCTGGTCACCCAGAGCGACGACTACATGGGTCCGCCCATCGTCGCGCGCTTTCGCGAGGCGGGCGCCGACGTGACGGCGGTGCCGGGCCGGCTGGTCGATGCAGCCGCCATCGATGGCCTCGTCGAGGCCTGCCCCGAGCCCGATGCCATCGTGGCGAACCTCGCCGCCGGGCCGAGCCCGCACGTCGTGGCCGAGATCGAGGACGAAGAGTGGGACGAGCTCTTCGACGTCATGGTGCGTCCGCTCATGCGCATCGTGCGCGCGTTCGCGCCGGGCATGATCGCGCGCGGCGCCGGCAAGATCGTGGCGATGACGAGCGCCGCGCCGCTGCGTGGCATCCCGGTCACGTCGGCGTACTGCGCCGCGCGCGGCGCCCAGAACGCGTTCGTGCGCGCGGCCGGGCTCGAGCTCGCGCGCGAGAACGTGCAGCTGAACGCGGTGGCGCAGAACTACGTCCACAACGAGGCGTACTATCCCGACTCGCTCGTCGAGACCGAGCGCTTTCAGAAGAGCCTGGCGCGCAACGTCCCGATCGGACGCCTCGCGAGGCCCGAGGAGTCGGCCGACCTCGCGCTCTTCCTCGCGTCGTCGCGCAGCGACTTCATCGTCGGTCAGGTGGTGCCGTTCGCGGGGGGCTGGGCGACGACGACGGGCTGAGCCGCGTGAGAGAGCGGCTCAGCTCGCCTCGACGCGCTCGCCCAGGGCGCGGCGCGAGGGCAGCGCACGCGCCCCCCGCCACGCCACCGAGACGAGCGCGAGGCTCCAGAAGAACACGGTGCCGCCGGTGAACACGAGGCCCGTCGCCGCGTTCTGCAGCTTGACCATCGGCTCCCGCGGCCAGCCGAAGCGCATGATCGCGGCCTCGCCCCCGAGCCAGAGCGCCGGCGCGAAGACCAGCGCGACCAGCAGGAGCCGCAGCGCGAGCGGGCGCATGGGCGCGCTCGCGTCCGGCGTCGTCGTCGTCCACCAGCGTCGCCCCCACACCGCGAGCAGCGTGAAGCCGAGCAGGGTGCTGGCGTGCTGCAGCAACGAGATCGGGCGCACCGTGTAGCCGCCGATCTCGCCGATGCGCCGGGCGGGGTTCGGGAACGCGTGGGCGAGCGGCGTGCCGACGTGCGTGAACGAATCCCACACGAGATGGGTGACGGCGCCGATCACGACGCAGAGCGCCGCCGACTTGATCTGGCCGGCCGGCCACGCGCCGGTCGCCCAGGCGGCGGGCAGCCGCGCCCGCAGCGAACGGGGCGCGACGTCGTGCAGCAGCGGCGCCACCGAGGTCACGAACACGAGCCAGGCCGCGAGCCCGACGGGCAGACAGAACCAGAGGAGCCCCGCGATCGAGTGGCTCTCCCAGCGCGGGATGCCGAGGGCCATGAAGTACGCGAGGTCGGGCGTCATCGCGCCGATGGCGAGCGCCGACACGATCCCGCTGCGCCCGAGATGAGGCGCGAGCGGGACGGCGGCGACGACGTGGGCGGGGGTGAAGGGCATCGCGTGGATCCGACGGCGGGGGCGGGCGAGGGGAGTGCCTCTCTAGGGACGTCGCGGGGCGGCGGGCGGTTCGGCGGCGGAGAGCTCGACCGGCGCGCCCCCGAGCCAGGTCTCGACCAGCGCGCCTTCGGCGTCGAGCACCGCGAAGTCGGCCCGGGCCCCGCGGCGGAACGTCCCGCACTCGCTCTCGAGGCCGATCAGCTGCGCGGGCCGCAGGGTGCAGGCCGCGACGGCGTCGTGGAGCGGCGTGTGCGCCCAGGTGCGGAGATGGGCGATCGCCTGTGAGAGCCGCAGGCGGCTGCCGAGCAGGGTGCCGTCGGGCAGGCGATTCGGCTCGACGTCGGCGGGCTCGTCGGGCGGCGGCGTCTCGAGGTCGACGCGATCGCTGATCAGCACGAGCCGCTCGCCGAGCGCGCGGGCGGCCATGCGCACGACGTCGGGGTGCACGTGGGCGCCGTCGCAGATGAGATCGCAGTGGAGCGCGTCGCGGGCGAGCGCGGTGCCCGCCACGCCGGGCGCGCGGTGGTGCAGGGGGCCCATCGCGTTGAAGAGATGCGTGACGTGGCGCAGGCCTCGATCGATGGCGGCGTCGATGCGGTCGGGCGGAGCGTGGCTGTGGCCGAGCGCCGCGAGCACGCCGCGTCGCGCGAGCTCGTCGAGCAGCGCATCGGCGCCTTCGAGCTCGGGCGCGAGGGTGACCATCGCGAGCGCGTCGCCGGCGCGATCGAGCAGGTCGGCGTCGCGCGCCGGGTCGAAGGCCCGCATGCAGCCGGCCTCCATCGCGCCCGGCGCCGCGCTCGAGATCCAAGGCCCCTCGAGATGGAGCCCGACGCAGCGGGCAGCGCCGGGCGGCGGTGCCGACGCCGCGGCGCAGAGCGCGGGCAGGGCCTCGGCGAGCTGGTCGTGGGGCCACGCCATGGTGGTGGCGAGAAAGGTCGTCGTCCCGCCTGCCAGCATCTGCGTCGCGCTTCGGGTCAGCGCCGCGCCGAAGCCCGAGACCGGCGCGTGGGCCAGCTCGCCGTGGACGTGCAGGTCGACGAAGCCAGGGGCCACGAATCGGTCGCCCATGTCGACGCGGCGCCAGTCGCTGCCGATCGGGCTGTCCGACGTCACACGGTCGACGATGCGACCCGCCTCGACGAGCAGGGTCGCCTCGCCGATGTGCTCGGCCTCGGGGTCGACCAGGGTGCCGCCTGTGAGCGCGAGTCGGGACACGGCGCCGGCTCCTCCTCGCGCGCGGCCCGATCGTCGGGGCGCGCACGAATCCGAAGCATAGAGGAAGCGCCGGGGGCGGATCGCGCGGGGTCGGGCGCCCGCGCTCAGGGCGTGCGCGAATCCAGCCGGTAGATGAAGCGCTCGGGGTCCATGTCTTCGAGCCCGCTCGGCTGGCCGGGCTCGGCGATCAGCACCGCCGTGACCGGATAGATCGTGCCGCCGAGTCGCACGCGCGCGTTCGGGTCCTCGCGCAGGTAGTCGAGCCAGCGTCGTCCCTCGGCCGGGTCGACGTAGAGCTGACCGTCTCGCACGAAGTAGTTGAGCTCGACCGAGTAGGGATCCTGCGGGCGCACCTCGAGGTCGATGAAGCGATCCCCGGCGAACGACCAGTCGTCGACGGGCTCGCTCGCGACCTCTCCGCGCAGCTCGCCGCCCGGCAGCATGAGGAAGGGGCCGCCGCAGCCGGCCGCCGCGAGCACCAGCAGGACCGCCGCGGCGAGCCGGGTCGGTGAGAGCTTCATGATCCGTTCACCTCCAGGGGCAGTGAGAGCTTCATGGTCCAGGCCCCGCCGGCGGTGGCGACGCGCTCGAAGCCCAGCGCCTCGTAGAGCCGGCGCGCCCGGTTGTCGGTCTCGACGCTCAGGCTGAGCGCACCGACGCCGCTCCGTCGTGCGCGCTCGATCAGCGCCTCCATCATCGCACGTCCCACGCCTTCGCCCCGCGCATGGGCTGCGACGCCGATCGCGATCTCGGGCGTCGCCTCGTCGATGAACCCGTAGCTGTGCTCGGCCTCGGTGAAGAGACGGTAGAACGCGGCGCCGATCGGTTGGGGGCCGTGCTCGCCGGCACGTTCCGCGACCACGCCCACGTCGCCGGGCCGCGTGCCGAAGCCGCCGACCCACTTCGTGAACTCGGCGTCGCCACGAAACGCGTCGAGGGGCGGGCGTTCGCGCTCGGGGCGCCAGAAGAACGCCTCGAAGAGCATCGCCTCGAGCACCGGCAGGTCGGTGCCGCCGGTGTCGCGGACACGGAAGCCGTCGCTCACCCGTGCGCGGCCGAGATCTGATCGAGATAGAAGACGTTGCCGTCGGGGTCTTCCATCAGGGCCATGAAGCCGCCCCAGGGCTGACGCTCGGGGGGCATCGGAAACGCGACGCCGGCGGCCGCGAGCCGCGCGTGCTCGGCCTCGAGGTCTTCGACGTCGAAGCCGAGGCCCGTGTGCCGGCCGGCGAGCCCGGCCTGGTCGTCACCGACCTGCGCGAGGCCGAGGCGGATCGGGCCCGCCTCGAACGACGCGTAGCCGTGGTCGATGTCCTTGCGCTGCGGCGTCAGGCCGAGGGTGTGCTCGTAGAACTCGCACGCGCGAGCGAGGTCGCGCACGAAGACGTTGGCGTAGGCGATGCGGGGCATGAGTGCCTCCCTGGCTCGAAGCGACCCCGTCCAGCGTAACAGAACGGTGTCGGGGCCGACTCAGCGCCTCGCGGCGCCGCCGGGCACGCGCGCCACGCGATCGCCCGAGAAGGTGCCGAGCCAGAGATCGTCGCCGACCTGGATCGCGACGGTGGCGGCGCCCATGGGCCCGTCGCCCTGCTCGACCCATACCTCCTTGTCGAGCGGGCCGGGATCGAGCGCGACGATCCGGTAGGGCATGCTGCACGTGCCCTCGACGACCTCGAAGCAGGCGGTGGCCTCGCGCATCGTGGCGGGATGCGACGCGACGAGCAGCACGCTGCCATCCGAAGACCACGTGACGTTGTCCGGGCCCGGTACGTCTTCGGCCACGGCCACCACCTCGCCGGTCTTGCGGTCGATCTTGCGCACCTCGCCGGCGAAGTACGCATTGAGATAGATGAAGCGACCGTCTTCGCTGAGCTCGATGCCGTTGGGCATGGGCGCGTCGGTGCCGGGCAGCCGCTGCCAGCGATCGGGCGGGCTCCACTCGAGCACCCAGCCCGTGTCGATGCCGAAGACGCCGCCCTTGATCATGGCGAGCGTCTCGTTCGAGCGATCCATCATGTGCGTGGTGAGAAAGCCGCCTTCGGGCGTATGGACGACGTCGTTCACGTAGCTGCCCTCGGGCGTGACCGCGCAGCCGCGCCACGTGACGGTCAAGCCTTCGCCCGCCCCCGTCACCTCGAAGAACTCGATCGCCTCGCGCCCGCCGTGGTTCACGACCAGCAGCTGCCAGCGCCCGTCCTCGCGCCGCGCGAGGTCGAGGCCGTGGGGCGCGAACTCGGCGCTCGGCGGGCCGGGGCACGCCGGATCGCCCCAGGGCTCGGCCTGCGGCTTCGCCTGCTCGGCGCGAAACACGATGCGCGGCGTCGGCGCCGTGGTGTCGAACGCGGCGATGTTGCCGGGCCTCGCGCCGTCCATCGTGCCGAACTGGCTGGCGATCACGGTGCGGCCATCGGCGGTCAGCGCGAGGTCCTCGGGGTTCTGGAACCCGCAGTGCGGCTCGATGCCGGCGGCCGCCTCGCAGCTCGTGATCTCGGGCGCCACGTCGCCGCAGCCGAGGCCGAGGGCCGCTGCGGTGACGAGAACGAGGATGCTTCTGCGCTGCATCGGTCGGGCCTCCGTCGCCAGGGTCGGCCCCCGATTCTCGGCGCTCAGGGAGCGTGAATCAATCGCTCGATTCGGGCGCGCGACCGAGGCGGAGCCGGATCACCCCGGCGCGGTCGAGCTGGGGCAGCTCGGCCCCGGGCTCGAACCAGGGCGCCCGGTGCTCGACGAAGATGTGGCGGTCGGCCGTGACGCCCGGGTCGTCGTCGAGCAGGCCCGCCGGCACCTCGAAGGCCTCGCCGTCGGGCTCGGGGCTCGGCACCGGCGAGCCGCAGCGCGAGCAGAAGAAGGTCGTGAAGCCCGGCGGCTGCTCGCGCACCGGCAGCTCGAAGCGGCGCACGAGCTCGCGGCCCGCGAGCATCCGGTAGCCCTCGGTGGCGACCCTGAGGCCCGCGACGAAGGCCGACCCCGATACCCGCCGGCAGCGCGTGCAATGGCAGAGCTCGAGGGGGCCGAGCACGTCGCGTACCTCGAAGCGGACGCCGCCACACAGACACTGGCCGCGGATCGGGTCGGCAGGCGGCATGCGACGCTCCTAATAGAGGAAGGGCACGATGCGCTTCGGCACGCGCTCGACGTAGCGCTCCCAGTCGTCGCCGTACTTGCGCGCGCAGTGGGCAGCGTCGCGGCGCTCGCGGTGCAGCAGCAGCCCCGCGAAGAAGATCGGATAGATGTAGACGAGCACGGTCGAGAGCCCCGTCGCGAGCGACCACGCGAGCGACATCGTCCAGTCGCCGAGGTAGTTGCAGTGCCGGGCGAGGCCCCACCAGCCCGAGCAGAGCAGCTTCGTGCCGCGGGCCGTCTCGACGTACTCGGCGGGGCGGCCCCAGATCTTCGTCGTCGCGTCGCGCCGAAACTCGTGCTTCTGCGTGTTGGCCTGCCTGAAGACGAAGAGCCCACCGGCGCCGAGCGCGGCGACCGCGGCGAAGGCCGGCCACGAGAGGCTCACGGGCTCGACCACCAGGTACGGCAGCGGCGACGAGTACACGAGCGGCACCATCGCGCACGAGCCCCAGGTCAGCATCCAGCCCATGGGCTCGTGCTTCACGTCCCAGGCCGAGAGGATGTGCTCCTCGTGCCAGAAGTAGTCGACGAGGTAGGCCGTGACGCCGGCGCAGACGAGCATCATGGCGTTGGTCACCTCACCGTGGCGTTCGGCTTGCGCGGCCGCACACGAGAGCGCGAGCAGGCCCCAGAGCGTGAGGCCGGGCTTGCCCTGCATCCAGTACTTCCAGTCGATCGGACCCGTGCGCGGGTTGAGCGTCGCCCCGAGATAGAAGGCCTCGAGGAAGCCGCGGTCGCGCTCGGCGTCGCTGGCCTGGCGACGGCCCGTGAGCCAGATGAAGACCGAGAGCACGAAGGCGCCGAGGTTGATCGTCACCGCGAGCGGCACCAGCTCTTCGTAGAGGAAGCTCGCGGGCAGCACGCCGCTCGCGACGACGGCGGCGGCGATCGCGTACGTGGCGATCATCGCGGCGAGGCCGTTACGGCGATAGAGGTTGCGGCCGCCGCCTTCGAGCGGTGGCCCCTCGACGCGCGCGCCGGGCATCCACGCAGCGAGCGCGAGCTGCAGCGCGATCCACGCCGCGTAGAAGCCCGCGGTCGCGGCGGTCGGCGCGCGCAGGCCGCTCCAGAAGTCGGCGCCGGGCCACATGAGCTCGCCGCCGTGCAGCCGCATGCAGAGCACGACGTAGAGAGAGAAGACGGGCAGCCCCACGAGCTGCGCCGCGAAGCCGATGCGATCGCCGATGCTGGCCGGCGCTTCACTGCTCACGAATCGATCTCCAGCGACATGTGTGCCTCGTCGACCGCGCGGTCCGCCACGCGGAGCGCGTCGCGCTCGACGCCCCACTCGCGAAAGTCGAACGCCTCGTAGAGCGCGCGCGCGGCGGTGTTGTCGACGCCCACGCCGAGATCGAGCCAGGCGAGCCCGTCGAGGCCGCGAGCGTAGTCGACCAGCGCGGAGACGAGCGCGCGACCGACGCCGCCGCGGCGATGGGCGGGGTCGACGTACATGCCCCAGACCTGCCCGCGATGGCGCCCCTTCGGATGCGTCGGGCGCACGAGGCCGAGCACACCGACCAGCTGCTCGCCCGCGAAGGCGCCGAAGGTCGCGCTCTCGAGCTCGGGGGCGAGGCGCGAGCGGATCAGCTCGAGATCGTGCTCGCTCTCGACCTCGGGTGACGAGCCGAACGCCTCGGGGCTCTCGGCCAGACCTTCGAGGCGCAGCGCGCGAAAGGGCTCGGCGTCGGCCGGACCGAGCCGGCGCACGTGCGCGGTCGCCAAGCTCAGAGCCTCCCGGTCGCGGGCGCGTGTCCGCGACCACGCAGCACGGCCCAAGCGCTCGCGCCGCAGGCCACGCCCACGATCTCGCCCGCGTGGAGCGCGAGGCCGAGCGCGTCGGGCACGCCCGCGACGAGCAGGCTCACGACGCGGCCCGCGGCGAGACCGCCGTAGAGGAAGAGCTGCACCCGCACCCCCATCTCGACCCGGGTCTCGCGCGCGCCGCACCAGGCGAGCAGCGCCGCGCAGCCGAGCGAGAGCCCGCCCCAGACGCCGCGCAGGTCGTTGTCGGCCGTGACGCTCGTCGCCTCGAGCCCGACGAGGCGGGCCATCTCGACCGGCGCCGCGACGAACGCGAGCCCGATCCCCGCAAACGGCAGCGCCGAGAGCAGCACGACGGCGCGCGGCCACGTCATCGCGGCCGCGAGCTCACCTCGAAGAACATGACGTTGCCCTCGCCGCTGCCGGGCGGCGGCGCGTACTTGTCGACCACGGCGGCGACGACCGCCTGCTTCGTCGCGTCGTCGTCGACGCGGCGCAGCGTCACCGGGTAGCGCTTGCCTTCGATGCGCAGCACCGAGTGGCCGTCCGTCTGGGCGCGGTGGTACCAGTCCTTGCCGGGCGGGAACGAGAGGCTCGCGGGCACGAACGCGCGACCGTCGGCGTAGAGCACCCAGACGGTGCGCGAGATGTCGTCCTGCTCCAGCTGGAACTCGATCTCCTGCACGTCGTCGACGAACTGCCAGTCGGCGACCGGCGCCTCGACCCACTCGCCCGATGAGATCGGGCCGCCCGGGATCATGGCGAGCGGCCCGTCGCCGAAGCGCGCGCCGTAGTAGACGACGAGGACGAGCGCGACCAGCGCGCCCAGCACGATCCCGATGATTCGCAGCACCTTCATGACGCACCTCCCGAATCGACGCCCGAGGCGTCCCGCGAGAGTGTCGGCGGCTCGTGGGGCGTGCGCCAGCCGAGCCCGGCGGCGCTCAGTACGGCACGACGAAGTTGAGCCAGCTCTCCATGCGGATCATGACGCGGCGGATGAGGTGGGTCGCCACCGAGCTGTCGGTATAGATCGCCGCCGTGCCGATCGTCCCGCCCACGAGGTGCGTCTCGACCAGCTCGCGATCTTCGGGGTGGAACTCGAGCTTCACGGGGATCGGGCCCGGCGAGGGGCTCGGATCGATCGTCGGCAGGAGCCCGCTCGGCGAGAGCTGACCCTGGGCGGTGGAGGGGACGATGCCCGACACCGTCGCTCGCAGGGTGCGTCCCGGTAGAGCCTTGAGCACGATCTCGACCTCCTGGCCGACGCGGACGTGACGCACGACGTACTGGGGGATCGCGACCAGGGGGATCTGCGTATCGACGGTGAATGCCAGCCACGATCGCAATGGCAGGTTGGCCACGCGCTGACCGGGCCGGAGCGTCAGCGCCACCACGGTGCCGTCGGCGGGCGCGCGCACGACGGTCTGCTCGAGCTCGTAACGTGCCTGCACGAGCCTCGCCTCGAGCGAGTCGACGTCGGAGCGGTAGCGATCGATGCGTGCCTCGGGCGTCGCGCCCCGGGCGGCGAGCGCCTCGGCGTCCGCGAGCCGGGTGCGCGAGAGCACGAGGCTGGCCTCGAGATCCTCGACCTGCGCCTCGAAGGGCACCGGGTCGATCACGAAGAGCGTCTCGCCCTCGCGCATGCGCTGCATCGGCTCCACCGGCACCTCGATCACCTGCCCGGTGACGTTCGGGATCACCTCGATCGTGTACTGGTAGATGGTGATCGGGCCCGCCGGCGCCCCCCACTGCATCGGCATGAAGAGCACGACGAGCAGCAGCAGCATCCAGAGCGCGGGCGACGCCTTCCAGAAGGGCGTCCAGCGAACGACGCCGAGCTTCACCAGCACGAAGAGCACCGCGACGTAGCAGAGCGTGAGGAAGGCGATCACGCCGTCTCCTCCTTCGCCGCGTCGTCCTCTGCCGCGCCCTCTTCGCGAGCGGCGAGCCCGCCCGGCGGCCAGGTGTACGCCCAGATCCACGCGAGCGGCAGCAGGATGCCGAGCGTCACGAGGCCCCACCACCCGCACACGGCGATGGCGTCGGCGCTCGGGTGGCCGCGCTCGCGCGCGACCCGGCCCGGCCAGGCCGCGAGCAGGAACGTCACGCCGACCACCGCGCCGAGCAGCACCAGCAGCACGATCAGCGCGAAGACGTCGAGTGCGGTCACGCTCATGTATCCCTCCTGATCGATCAGTACCGCAGGTTCAGCCCGAGCAGGAAACCGTTCATACGCACGTCGTAGAGGAACCCGTCGTTGTCGTAGTCGACGCCCAGCACGCGGTAGCCCGCGGTGAGGCCCACGTAGTGGATCGGATACCAGGTGACGTGGGCGCCGGCCTGCCAGTCGAGGTTCGCCGCGCCGGCGCCGATGTCGCCGTAGGCGGCCACCCGCCACTTCTTCGTGATGGGGAGGCGCCAGCGCAGGCCGACGATGCCGTCCCACCACGACTCGGTGAGCTCGCCCGCGAAGCCGTTCGGCGGCGGGCTCTGTGGCGTGAACGCCACCCCGTTCTTCACGTACCACCAGCGTGCGCCGGTGTAGAGGTCGAGCGCGAACGCACGCTTCAGCGGCAGCTCGTACGCCACGGCGAGCGTACCGAACGCCGAGTCGGCATCGACGTCGGCATCGACGAGGCCGTCGGCCGGCAGCCCTCCGCTGGGCAGCTCGACGGTCTGGTCCGTCGACAGCCGCACCCAGAAGTTGTCCGAGATCAGGTGCCAGCGGCGGTATCGCACGTCGAGCAGCCCCGCGAACGCGGCGTCGAGGTTGCTCGCGAGGTCGCCGAAGCTGGCGTCGACCGGGATCGTCCCGGTGCCGCCGGGCAGGGCGAGCTCGCCGTTCAGGCCCGAGAGAAAGAGGTAGGGCACGAGCTCGACGCTCCAGTCCTTCTTTCCCTCCTCGTCGAAGACCGACGGCCCGCTGAGCCAGTCCCACGCCTCGGCGCGAGGTGCCGCGAAGAGCACGCACGCCGCCTGGAGACTCGCGACGGCCGTGAGCAGCCTCCGCATCGATGCGTTTCGGATCATCACCCTCGAACCCTCCACCTTCGTCGGAATCGCTGCCCACAGCATCGCGCGCGGCCGATGGGCCGTCGACTCGATTCTGACCGGGGAAGGACCGACGGTCTCGGGGTCGGGTTGGGTCGGGTCGGGGCCAGATGCGCGGGGCTCAGACCCCGCCCAGCTCCGCCACGATCTCCTCGCGCAGCTCGGCGACGAGCTGGAGCATCGCCATGCGGTGGCTGGCGTTCAGCCAGCGCGCGCCGGGCGACTCGGCGAAGTCGGCGAAGGCCGCGAGCTCGGCGTCGCTCGCGTCGCGATAGACGTACATGAAGATCACCGACTGCTGTCGCCGCAGCTGCTGCCCGAAGTGCAGGCGCAGCGCCGCGAGCTCGCGGTCGATCTCGGCCGGCGGCGTGCGCGCGGCCTCGGGCAGCAGCGGCTGGGCCGACCAGGTGAGGATCTCGGCGATCGCCGCCTGCAGCTGCGCGGCATCCTCGGTGGTCTGCAGCGCGGCCTCGATGCGCTCGAAGAGCTTCACGCGCTCGACGTCGACGGGCTCCTTCATGAGCCGATCGATGAACGGCGAGACCTCGGTCTCCCAATCGGTCTCACTGGCCGACGTCTCGAGCGCGAGCAGCCGGCGGCCGGTGTCCGACGTGTACCAGTCGGTGACCGCGCGAGCCGCGTCGGCCTCGTAGCCCACCGCGAACGCGCGCAGGTGCCGCTCGCGGGCCGCGTCGGGCTGGCAGGCGTCGCGGATCGCGGCGAGCCAGCGCGCCCGGGCCGCGTCGTCGAGCACCTGGAGCATCGATGGGTCGGCGCTGCCCGCCGTGGCCTCGGCCGTCTCGACGAGCGTCGCGCAGAAGGCCTCGACGTTCGCGCTCAGGTGGGCGAGCTGGTGCACCGCGCGTACCTGGGCCGGCACGGGCGAACGCGCCGCCTGGGCGGTGGATGCGTCGTCGATCGTGTGAAGGAGACCCGTCGCCAGCAGCACGAGCAGCGCCGCGCGTCGCCACGCGATTCGGGATCTCGACTGGGAAGAGGACGGGTTCGGCATCGGTCGGGGCATGCAGCCGGGGGACGAGGGGGGGATCGGAGCGCCCGCGCGATGTCTTGAGACCTCATGCATGCGCAACATCGCTCACCACGGCATCTCGAGACTTCACCCATGCGCAAGTGCGTGTGCCCCGTGTCTCGGAGCGTCGCGCATGTGCAATGAGCTGCGCGGTCGACCGGGGTGGCGGTCGTCAGTCGACGCCGAGCCGCTTGAGCGTCGCGTGCGCGGCATCGAAGAGCGCGGCGGCGCCGCCGGCGGCGTCGGGCGCCGGCGCGTAGATCTTGTGGTCGGGGCTCACGCGCAGGCGATTGCCCGCGTGCGTGAG
>JAAUYD010168898.1_pt1 | contig 12041 bp, 12 predicted proteins | sample 7278101 | NCBI WGS metagenome assembly JAAUYD01 (sample SAMN14350128, study PRJNA611818) | marine sediment metagenome | isolation source: surface marine sediment (0.6m) | place: French Polynesia: Moorea | collected 2018-08 | reverse complement strand
TCTCGCTGAGCAACAGCCGAGGAGTGCGCTGTGAGTAAGACATCCGCGGTGTCTGGCGGCACGGGAAACAAGGTAGAGATGGGCATCGACGTCAGTAAGATTCCCCGACGCGAGCGCTTGGAAGCGGAAGCCGCTGCCACCGGTGAGATGTACTTCCGCCGCGAGAAGATCCATCCGCGTGAGGTGGAGGGCGTGTTTGCACGCCTGCGCGCCATCACCGCCATCATGCTGCTCGGCGCGTTCTACCTGACCTGCTGGATCAGCATCGACGGTCAGCAGATCCTGCTGTTCGATCTGCCGGCGCGTCGATTCCACGTCTTCGGTCTCACCTTCTGGCCGCAGGACTTCATCTACCTGTCCGCCATGTTGCTGGTCGCGGCCCTGTCCCTGTTCTTCTTCACGGCCGTCGCGGGGCGCTTGTGGTGTGGCTACGCCTGCCCGCAAACCGCGTGGACCGAGATGTTCATGTGGGTGGAGCGCGTGTTCGAGGGTACGGCCAATCGCCGACGCAAGCTCGATGCGCGACCCTGGGATACCGATAAGGTCATGCGAAAGGGCGGCAAGCATCTGGCCTGGGCGCTGCTTGCCTTGTTCACGGGTTTCACCTTCGTCGGTTACTTCACGCCGATCCGCGAACTCGCCGTGAACGCGGCCACCTTGACCCTCGGGCCCTGGGAGTGGTTCTGGGTGGGGCTCTACGGGCTGGCCACCTGGGGCAACGCCGGATTTCTGCGTGAGCAGGTGTGCAAGTACATGTGTCCTTACGCGCGCTTCCAGAGCGCGATGTTCGACAAGGACACCTTGATCATCTCCTACGACCAGGACCGCGGTGAGCCACGAGGCAGCCGTCGCCGGGGACAGGATCCTGCTGAACAGGGCCTTGGCAGCTGCATCGACTGCCAGCTCTGCGTGCAGGTATGTCCCACGGGCATCGACATTCGGGACGGCCTGCAATACGAGTGCATCGGTTGCGCAGCCTGCGTCGACGTATGCGATCAGGTCATGGACAAGATGAACTACCCGCGGGGCCTGGTGCGCTACACCACGCACAATGCGCTGGAGAATGCCGAACCCGTGCGACTCGTACGTCCGCGGGTGGTGATCTACGCTGCCCTGATCATCGGCGTGGCGACGGCGATTCTCGTCTCGCTGCTGGGGCGTACGCCACTTATCGTCGACGTGATTCGAGATCGCAACGCGCTCTATCGGGAAGTGCCCGGCGCAGCGATCGAGAACGTTTACCAGCTGCGGCTGATGAACATGGACAACGCGACGCACCTCTACAGCATCGAGGCCTTAGGGCTGGAGGGTGCGCAGGTGGTGCAACCAAGTGAGCCGGTGGAAGTGGTGGCTGGCGGCGTGGAGACCGTGGTGCTGCGCCTGCAGGTGCCAAGCGCCGCCCTGAGCGAGCCGGCGACCCAGCTGCAGCTTCAGTTCGAGGCGCTGGACGATGCGCGCATCACGCGCACGGAGAAGACGCGCTTCCTCGGCCCGGCCGAACCTTGAGGATCAGGCAAGCTCACCCACCCAGCAGGAGCGGTGGGTGCTGCCAGGAGAACAGAATATGAGTTATGCACATGTGACCTCCGACGCGCCCCAGGCCTGGTATCGCCAGTTCTGGCCCTGGTTCCTGATCGCCCTGCCGGCCTCCACTGTGGTGGCATGCATGTTCACGATCTGGCTGGCGATCTCCAATCCGGAAGAGGTGCTGCGCGCGCCTGCTCAGGCGGAAACGGCTCTGCGCCCCTACGGTGAAGTGCGCTCCGCTTATCCGGAAGCGGCTGCCGAGGATGCTGAGGCGGCTGCTGAGAGCGTCGCGACACCCGCAAGCTGAGCGACCGGTAGTAGCCCATGGCCAGTGTGGAAGCGGCGGTTCCTTCGTCTGCGGGGCTTGCAGGCAAACGGTCGCGCGATCCTTACGCCCTCTACGATCGACCGGACGTAGCCGAGCGCTACTATGCCGAGCTTGGCGAAGATATGCGTGAGGTGCGCCTGGACCTGCAGGACGTCCATTGCGCCTCCTGCGTCTGGCGTATCGAGCAGCGCCTGGCCACCCTGGCAGGCATGGTGCGGGTGGATGTGACGCCGCTCAGCGGTCGCGCCGTGATCGGTTTACGGCCTTCTCAGCTGGGCCTGGGCGATCTGTTGCGAACGCTGGATGAGCTGGGCTTCGTTCCCACGGCCGTGCCGCTCGATGCGCCGCGCGTGGATGCGGCCGTTGCCGAGCGACGCATGGCCCTCGCCCGCCTGGGTGTGGCCGGCCTGGGCATGATGCAGGTCATGATGTACTCGCTGGCCCAGTACCTCGGCGCCTTCCAGGGCATCGATCCGGCCATCGATCGCCTGCTTGGGCTGGTAAGTCTGGTAGTAGCCACGCCGGTCGTGTGCTTCTCGGGGCAGCCCTTCTTCGATGCCGCCTGGCGCGGTCTGCGCCGTGGTATCCCGGGCATGGACGTGCCCATCGCGCTGGCCATCGGCCTCGCCTACGCCTGGAGCGTGTGGGTGATGCTGGCGCCGGACGGACTGGTGCCCGCCACGGCCCACACCTACTTCGATTCGGTGGTAATGCTGATCTTCCTCCTGCTGCTCGGACGCTTCGCAGAGATGGGAGTGCGGCACCGGGCAGGTGAGCGTCGCCAGGCCCTGGCGCGTCTGTTGCCCGACGCGGTGATGCTGTTGCACGAGGACGGCAGCGAGAGCCTGCTCGAGCGCGTGGCGCTTCGCCTTGGTGATCGGGTTCGCGTGCGTGCCGGAGAAGCAGTGCCGGCGGACGGTGAAGTCATCGGCGGCGGCGGTGAGGTGGACGAGGCCATGCTTACGGGTGAGTCCGTGCCGCAGATGCGCCAGGTGGGCGCAATCGTGTTCGGTGGTACCACCCTGGTCAGCGGCAGCCTCGATCTGGCCGTCAGCGCGCTCGGCGACGAGGCCGCACTGGCGCGGATCGAGCGCCTGATGGACAAGGCGGAGGCCGAGCGGCCGCCCCTGGCGAGTCTGGCCGATCGCGTGGCCCGACACTTCGTGCTGGCGCTGCTCGCCATCGCCCTGGTGGTGGGCGCTATCTGGTGGCAGATCGACCCGGCACGCGCCCTGCCGGTGGTGCTGTCCGTGCTGGTGGTCACCTGCCCCTGCGCACTGTCCCTTGCCACGCCAGCAGCGCTTGCCGCGGCCACCTCGGCGCTGGCATCGCGCGGCCTGCTGGTCACCAGAACCAGCGCTATCGAGACCCTGGCTCAGGTCGACACGGCGATATTCGACAAGACCGGCACCCTGACTCGCGCGGCCCCGGCCCTGCAACAGGTGCTGCGCCTGGATGACGCCTTCTCCAGCGATCACGAGGCCCTTGCCCTGGCGGCCTCCCTGGAGGCCCATTCGGCACACCCGCTGGCGGAACCGTTCCGTCCCTGGCGCGACACGCGTGATGCGCAGGACGTGCGCAGCGTAGTTGGTGCGGGCATCGAGGGTCGGGTCGACGGCCGGTGCCTGCGCATCGGCAGCGCCGCTTTCGTTGGCGAGTTGCAGCCGCACTTGCCGCTACCGGCACTCACCGAGCAGCCCCATGCGGGTGCCACGGAGATCTGGCTGGCTGACGAGGCTGGTCAGCGCGCCTGCTTCCTGCTTACGGACGCGCTGCGCGAAGATGCAGCACAGTTGATGGCGGCGCTGCGTGAGCGCGAGCTGACGCCGGTGATTGCCAGTGGCGACGGTCCCGGCGCGGTGGCAGGCGTCGCTCACGCACTGTCCGTCGATGCGCCCGAGTCGCGCATGAGTCCCAAGGACAAGTTGCGGCTGGTGCAGAAGCTGCAGCATGCCGGCAAGCACTCTTTGATGGTTGGTGATGGTATCAACGACGCTCCGGTACTCGCCGGTGCCGATGTCTCGGTGGCCCTGGCGAGCGGTACGGACCTGGCACAGGTGAGCGCGGACATGGTGCTGCTGGGGGACGCTCTTCTGCCCCTGGCGCAGGCGATCGATCATGCACGGCGTACCGTGCGCCTGATCCGTCAGAATCTCGGTTGGGCCATTCTCTATAACCTGATTGCGTTGCCCATGGCGGCGGCGGGCCTGGTGCCGCCGTGGCTGGCAGCCATCGGGATGTCGCTCAGTTCCCTGGTGGTGGTGGGCAACGCCCTGCGCTTGAGGAGGTTTGCACCGGCATGAACATCCTGTTTCTACTCATCCCCCTGGCGGTGGTGCTGGGCGGGATCGCGGTGGTCCTGCTGGTATGGGCCATGACCAGCGGGCAGTACGACGATCTCGACGGCCCGGGCGTCAGACTACTGATGGACGACGATCGCGCGCCGAGACCGCTGGGCGATCGCGACGGCCGCGCTTAACGGCGGCGGGCGCCGGCCGCTGCGCGATCATCGGAGCTGATGGCCCCGATAGGTTCGGCGCTGGTCAGGGGAGTCACGTCGTCCGTCTTCGTCGCCCTCGCCGTGGCCGGTGAGTGGGCATTCAGCGTCTCCGGGCTCTCCAATACCATCGTCTTGAAGGCGGCAGCAGCAGCTGACAGGCGCGTGTCCCCCGGGTGCACGACGAACCATCTGCGCATCACCGGGAAGCCACGCACGGGCAGCTTGCACAGGCGTCTGGCTTCCAGCTCCAGGCCTATCGTGTGTTCGGAAACGATGGCGATGCCCAGACCCGCTTCCACCGCCTGCTTGATCGCCTCGTTGCTGGTCATCGTCAGGGTGCTCTTCAGGGTCACGTCCTTGGCTTCCATCAGGCCCTCGATCGTGGTGCGGGTGCCCGAGCCGGGCTCACGCAGCAGGAAGGGCTCGTCGGCGAGTTCGCGCAGGTTCACGGCCTTGCGATCACGCAGAGGATGCTCATAGGGCGCAACGACCGCCAAGGGGTTGTCGAGGAAGCGCGTGGCGTCGAGGTTGCGATCCTCCGGGGGATAACCCATCAAGACGATGTCGATTTCCCGATTCTCGAGCAGCTCCAGCAGCGCGCGTCGGTTGGTCACCTCCAGGTTCACCGCAACGCCCGGGTAGCGGTTGTAGAACTGGGCGACGGCGCGCGTTGCGAACATGCCGACGGTGGTGGTGGTACCCACGCGCAGGGTCCCTCGACGCAGGCCCTTGAGGTCGTCCATCACCTGACCGATCTCGCGCACCTTGCGCGTAATGGCCAGCGCGTAGCGATACATCTCCTGGCCAGCTTCCGTGAGCTTGATGTGCTTGCCGTTGCGGGTGAACAGGGGCATGCCCACGGAGTCTTCGAGCTGCTTGACCTGCATGGAGATGGCAGGTTGCGTGAGATGGAGCTCCTCCGCCGCGCGGGTGAGGCTCGCGTGCTTCGCGGCCGAGGCGAAGATGCTGAGTTGTCGGAGCGTTACATGCATCGGGCGCGTCGCTTCCATCAGGGAAATTGATGATGCGCTTGATCGCATCAAAAAGTCGACGAAGTCTAATCGAATCGATTTCGACCTGTCGAGCGTGGCAAATGCGAATCAGCGGCTTCGGGCCACAAGCGGCACGGCATCGGGTGACCGGAGACCGTTCCTGCGCTTCAGGGCGCAGGGGCGATGAACTCGCCGTAGGCACGGGCGCCGTCGCCCGCGTCCCACGTGTCCACTACCTCCAGCCGTTGCCCGTCGATCACCGACACCGTGTTGGAGAACCAGTTGGCCACCAGCACACGCCGGTCGTCAGGATGGGTGCCGATGCCTTCCGGGTACTCGCCGACTTCGATTACGGCAAGCACCTCGAAAGAGCGCGTGTCGATCACGCTCACCGTGTCATCGTACTGGTTGGTCACGAACAGGCGCGTATCCCCGGCCGCCAGGGTGACCGCGTACGGCCGTTCGCCCACCGGCACCGTGGCGCGCACCCTGCCGGTAGTCAGGTCGATCACGGTCACATCGTTGCTGGCCACGTTGGCGGTGTAGAGCGTCTGGTCGCGGCGATCGATCGTAAGGCCGAAGGGGCGCTCCCCGGTGGGAAAGCTGTGCAGGCGAATGCGCGTGGTGAGGTCGTAGGCCCACACGTTGTCACCGTCACGGTTGGTGACGTACAGGCGGGTGCCCGCGTGGTTGGTGATCAGCCCGGATGGTGATCGACCTGCGCGCAGGCGTGCGCGCGTAGCCAGCGTATCGCCGTCGACGATGGTGATCACGTCGTCGTACCAGTCCGCCACGTACACCTCCGGGCGGAATGGGTGGGCCGCCACCGCCAGGGGGCCGTTGCCCAGGGGGGACCTGCTATCGGCGACCAGCAGGCCGTCCGCATCGATGCGGGTGAGCGTGACCCCGGCCGTGCTGGTGACGTACACGGATCGGGCGTCGTGGGAAATGGCGACACCGGCAGGGCGTCCGGGCACGGCCAGCGTTGCCAGCGTGGCGCCAGCGGTCGTATCGATCACGCTGACACTGTCACCGGTCTGATTGGTGACGAAGGCCCTCGCGGCCAGCCCGTCGGCCAGGGCCCTACCATCGTGGCCCAGGCACGCCAGGGCGGAAAGCAGGCACAGGCAGGCGCGCTCGACCCACAGGGTAGCCCCCCTGGCGCTCCGCGTACTCAGCGTTGCGCTTCCACGCGCTCTTTCAGGCCCTTGAGCGCGGCCTGGTAGAGGCCTGAGACGGCGGCCACGGCGGCGTCGTCGTTCAGGTTTTCCGGTGGATCGTTGTTCATATAGCCCCGGTAAAAGGCGCCTCGCCAGGTCACCGTGCTGCCTCCCGAATCGTTGGCTCGCACGGAGAGGGTGGAGGAGTAGTTGCTCACAGGGAACACGTTAACGTCGTGAGTCGCTTGAGGGATTCGATAGCTCATGATCATGCGCTCCGCATCGTAGCGCTTTATGACTTCGTTCACTTCGCCGGCGCCGCCGCCGAGCACCAGTGTGCGCGTGGCGCCTTCCCCATTGCCCCCTTCGCCGCTGCTGCTCTCGACCATGGGCATCCAGCTGTCAGCTGACTGAAAATCGCCCGCCACGGCCCACACGGCGGCCGGTGGTGCATCGATGTCGATGGACTCACTCACCTTCTGGCGCGTGGGGCCGTGAGCTTGCGCTGTGCCGTGGGCCAGCAGCGCGAATGCCAGCAGCCCCAGCAGGCGGCGGGAGAAAAGAACGGAATCTTGCATACGATCAACACTTCCTGTTGCGATGGTCGAAGAATGCGGATGGACGCTGCGCATCACCGCTCGTGCTGCCGATTCTGCCGGGCGTATCGAACGCATTCAAACTGTCGGCCCGGCGGACACACGCCGGCTGCCGACCGAACTCATGCGGCGCTTGCGGAGTCGAGGGGGGCGTGGCTGGTGGACGCGGCCGTCGGTCCGCTACCATGCCCGCCATGTCGCTGAGCCGTTGTCACAACATCGCCGATCTGCGCCGACGGGCGCAAAGGCGCATACCGGGCCCGATGTTTCATTACATCGATGGCGGTGCCGACGACGAGGGCACGCTCAGGCGCAACACGGCCGCCTTCGACGACTACGCGCTGCTGCCTCGCTACCTGGTGGACGTGCAGCACATCGATACCCGTTGCCACGTGCTCGGGGCTGATCTGGCCCTGCCCCTGGTGTTGGCCCCCACCGGCATGTCGCGCTTGTTCCATCACGAGGGCGAGCTTGCCGTCGCCCGCGCAGCCCAGCGCGCCGGTGTGTACTACTCGCTTTCCACCGTGGCCACCCAGTCGATCGAGGCGGTGGCGGGCGTGAGTGCGGGGCCGAAGCTGTACCAGCTGTACATCCTTCGCGATCGCGGTCTCAACAGCGAGTTCATGGCCCGCGCTCGCGAGGCCGGCTACACCGCTCTGTGTCTCACGGTGGATGTGCCGGTGGCGGGTAACCGCGAACGCGATCTGCGCACGGGCATGTCCCTGCCGCCGCGCCTCGGCGTCAAGGGCATCCTCGATATCCTCACCTCGCCTTCGTGGCTGTGGGGCTTCCTGCGCTCACCTGGCTTCGAACTGGCCAATGTGGCGCACCGGCCCGAATTCAAGGAGCAGGTTGGCTCCTCCGTCGCCCAGTACATCAACGACCAGTTCGACGCCACGGTCACCTGGGACGACGCCGAGCAGATGATCGCCGAATGGAACGCTCCCTTCGCCATCAAGGGAATCCTTAGCGCCGAAGACGCGAAGCGCGCAGCGCAGATCGGTGCGAGCGCGGTGATCGTATCCAATCACGGTGGCCGCCAGCTCGACGGTGCCCCGGGGGCGCTGGATTGCCTGCGCGAGATCGTCGACGCGGTGGGCGATCAGGTGGAGGTCATCCTCGACGGCGGCATCCGTCGTGGCACCCACGTGCTCAAGGCTCTGGCCTGCGGTGCAACGGCCTGTATGGCCGGTCGCGCCTATCTGTACGGTCTGGCGGCCGGTGGCGAATCAGGCGTGAGCCGTGCCCTGGAACTGCTGGCGGCGGAACTTCAGCGTGACATGGCGTTGCTTGGGTGTTGCAGGCTGGAAGACCTGGACGCCAGCTTCCTGCGCCGGGCCGTGTGCTAGCCTGCACTGCGTTGACGTGTCCACCCCGGGCGCACCGTCGACAACTCATCAACAAGGCAAATCCGGTCAAGGGGGATTTTCTGTGCGAATTGTGAAGTGCTCGCTCCTGCTATCAACGCTTGCATGTGTCGGTCTCATGTCGACGACGGTGGCCCAGGGCGCCGAAGAGGCGGACGAGAAAGCCGTGGCGTACCGCCAGGCCGTCCTGCACGTAATCGGCGCCAACCTGCGGCCCATGGTGTTCATGGCGCGTGGCGCCACGGAGTACGACGCGGAGGAGGTGACCCTGCGCGCCACCCGTATCCACCAGATGTCGCAGATGGTGCCGGAGGCCTTTGCCCGCGACACGTCCGGAGCCGAGGGCTTGGAGACCAAGGCGCTCGACAAGATCTGGAGCAACCAGGACGATTTCGCCAGCAAGATCTCGGCTCTGCAGGAGGCCAGCCTGGCGCTCTCCGAAGCGCCGGCGGGCCTGGCGGGCTTCAAGGCGGCCTTTAGCGAGCTGGGCGGCGCCTGCAAGTCCTGCCACGACAACTATAAAGAAGAATAGGTTCAGGGGCCGGGCCATGAGCACATGGCCCGGCCAGCGGGAACCGGTCTGCTCAGAACAGACCGTCCGGAATGGGCGGGGGTGGTGCCAGGGCAACGATGGCCCATACGCTCCCGCCAACGATGGCAGCGATCAGCAGTGCCCAGACGGTACGCTCGTTGTTGATCGCATCGCTCGCGGCGAAGGGCGGCGATGCCTTGCGTCCGGTGATCATCGGCCCCACCAGGTTCTGGCGCTTGTAAGCGGCGTACCAGCCGACGGCCAGCAGATGCAGGCCGATGACCCAGGGGATCAGTTGGCCATTCGCTTTGTGAAAGCCGTTGATGGCTTCCGCAGAGGAAGATGATATCGCGCCGTTCCAGGGGCCGAAGTAGGCCAGCTCGTCGCTGGCGAAGAGCCCCGTAGAGGCCTGCAAGCCAAGCATCGACAGCATCAGTACGATGGCCAGAGCACCCAGGGGGTTGTGGCCGGCGCTAGGCCGGCTGTTGCGCTGACCCAGCGTGCGCAGGTAGCGAAGCGTGGTGCCAGGCCCGGCGATGAAGCTGGTGAAGCGCGCGTGACGGGGACCGGCAAGGCCCCAAAGCACCCGGAACAGCACCAGCCCCAGGGTCACGTAGCCAAGCACCATGTGCAGGGCAAGCAGATCGAAGGCGTTGGCGGTGATCCACGAGGCGGGCACCAGCAGGGCAAGGGCCCAGTGCACCAGCCGCGTCGGCCAGTCCCAGATCTTCACGGGAACCGGCCGTTCCCCCTGTGCAGCATCAGCCATGGTCAGCGCAGATCACCCCGCCAGAGCCGCCGCGGGAGCAACGTACTCGTGCTTGAGCGCCTCGGCCACGGGCTGGCAGGTGATCTTGCCCGCGTGCACGTTGAGACCGTTGCGAAGGTCCGCATCGGATGTGAGCGCCTTGTGCAGCCCCTGGTCTGCGAGCTTGACCACGTAGGGCAGGGTGGCGTTGTTGAGGGCGAAGGCGGAGGTGCGCGGCACGGCGCCCGGCATGTTGGCTACGCAGTAATGCACCACCTCATCGACCACGTAGGTAGGTTCTTCGTGCGTGGTGGCGCGTGAGGTCTCGAAGCAGCCGCCCTGATCGATGGCAACGTCCACGACCACCGATCCCGGCTTCATGCGCGAGATGATATCCCGAGTGAGTAGCTTCGGTGCTGCGGCACCAGGCAGCAGCACTGCGCCGACCACCAGATCCGCCTCCAGCGCATAGTGTTCGATGGCCTCGCGGGTGGAGTAGACGCAGGAGATGCGCCCGGAGTAGTCGATGTCCAGCTGGCGCAGGCGGGCGATGGAGCGATCGAGAATGGTCACGTCCGCGCCCATGCCCTTGGCGATGTAGGCCGCGTTGTCGCCCACGATACCGCCACCGATGATCAACACTTTGGCGGGGGCTACGCCTGGCACACCACCCAGCAGCATGCCGCTGCCGCCCTGGGCACGCTCCAGTGCGTGGGCGCCGGCCTGGATCGACAGGCGTCCGGCCACCTCACTCATCGGTGCCAGCAGGGGCAGGGAGCCGCCAGGGCCGGTCACGGTCTCGTAGGCGACGGCGCTGCACCCGCTGTGCATGAGCGCATCGGTGATCTCCGCCGCAGCTGCCAGGTGCAGGTAGGTGAACAGCAGCTGTCCCTCGCGCAGCATGGCGCACTCGGGCAGCTGGGGTTCCTTCACTTTCACGATCATCTGCGCCTCGGCGAAGATCTCCTCGGCCGTGCTCAACACCCTGGCGCCGGCCTGGCGGTAGTCCTCGTCCGTCAGGCGAATGCCGGCGCCGAGCTGTGTCTCGATGATGACCTCGTGGCCGTGTATCACCAGTTCACGCACGCTGGCAGGTGTCAGGCCGGCGCGGAACTCGCGGTTTTTGATTTCCTTAGGTACCCCGATCAACATGTCTGTGCAATCCCCTGTGCTAATCAGTTGTTGCCAAGGCGGCAGCGCCGGCGCGGGCGATCTGGCCGTCCTGCTGTGAGCGCACGCCACTGATACCGATTGCGCCGACGACGGTGCCATCGATCTCCAGTGGAACACCCCCTTCCACGGCGACAACGCCGGGCATGGCAAGGTAGCCCTGACGACCGGACCCCACCATCTCCTCGAAGGCGGCGGTGGGCCGACGGAACAGGACTGCGCTGCGTGCCTTGGCGATGGCCACGTCCACGCTGCCGAGTTGCACCCGGTCATCGCGCTGCAGGTAGATGATGTGGCCACCATCGTCGAGGATGGCGATGACGACGGGCCAATCGTTGGCCACCGCCTCGACCTCAGCCGCTGCGGCCACGCGCCGCGCTGCAGCAAGGCCGATGGAGGTCTTCTTCGCCATGCTCGCTCCCCCTTGGCTGCCGGACAGTGCGAGGCCCGCGCGAGGCGGGCCACGATGGGAGACCAAGTCTAGCGGAGTCGCGGCATCCAGTGGCGTTGGTCGGGGAGGCTGCGAAGGAGTCGCGCGGAGTTTTTTGCGGACCGTAGGAGGTGTCTGCGGGCTGGTCGCTCAGATGACAGGCTGTCCGGCCAGCCAGTCGTCATCCGAGTCTTCACTGATCTCACCGAACAGCGGCGTGGTGTAGTAGCGCTCGGCCGTGTCCGGCAGCATGGCCAGGATCACGCTGCCGGGGCTGGCCTTTTCCGCCACTTTGAGTGCTGCCGCCAGCGTGCCGCCGCCGGAGATGCCGGTGAAGATGCCCTCCCGTGCCGCCAGGGCGCGCGAGGTCTCGATGGACTCCACATCGCTCACGGGCACGTTTTCGTCGAAGATCTCGCGATTGAGCACATCCGGCACGAAATCCGGCGTCCAGCCCTGGATCTTGTGCGGCTGCCATTCCTGGCCGGCCAGCAGGCGGGCGTTCTCCGGCTCAGTGGTGACGATGGTGACCTCCGGACGGGCCAGCTGCACCATCTCGCCGGCGCCGCTGATGGTTCCGCCGGTGCCGTACCCGCTGACGTAGTAATCCAGCCTCTTGTCAGCGAAATCACTGAGTACTTCCGGCCCGGTGGTGTTGCGGTGAAAGGCGGGATTGGCATCGTTCTCGAAC
>JAAUYD010066369.1_pt1 | contig 12041 bp, 8 predicted proteins | sample 7278101 | NCBI WGS metagenome assembly JAAUYD01 (sample SAMN14350128, study PRJNA611818) | marine sediment metagenome | isolation source: surface marine sediment (0.6m) | place: French Polynesia: Moorea | collected 2018-08 | reverse complement strand
GATTGAATCTTTTGGGAAACATCCTCGGAAATGGAGGTGGAGCTATCGGCCCGGATCAAAAACTCATGATCGGCTGAGTCACCAAATTCCTGAACCGAAGAGATATCGATGTCCAGATTGCTCAGCCCCGTTTTGACGGTATCGATTTCGCCGGGGGCACATTGATTCAAATCAAGTTCGATGGACCCACCCGAATCGAAACCGTCAAAACGGGGCTGAGCAATTAGGAAATCGATAACTCTTCGGTTCAGGAATTTGGTGACTCGGCCGATCACGAGTTTTTGATCCGGGCCGATAGCTCCACCTCCATTTCCGAGGATGTTTCCCAAAAGATTCAATCTGGTTTAAAGGCAGCCACCAATAATGATGTTGAAATACGCCGGGTTGAAATGGTTGGCCCCCAGGTGGGCAAAGACCTACGCAAGAAAGCCCAGTTGGCCATGTTTTTTGCCCTGCTATTCATAACCATCTATATCTCGGGCCGTTTTGAAGCTAAAAAAGAAAATCCCTGGTTGCTGAGCGGATTAATGGCTGGCTCGTTAATGATTGCAGTGTATGTTCTAACATTGTTCAATGTCAGCATACCCTTTCTCATGCTGGGAGCCCTAACGGTCACACTGGTTCTTTTCTGGCTACTCAATTTAAGATACGCCATGGGCGCCGTCGTAGCTTTAATGCATGACGTAACCATTACCGTGGGCCTTTTTTCTTTGTTTGATAAAGAATTTACCCTGCCAATTATTGCCGCGTTGCTGACCATTATCGGGTACTCGCTCAATGATACCATCATTGTATTTGATCGAATTCGTGAAAACCTGCGCAAATACCATAAAAAACGGCTCGAATTCATTCTGAACAAGAGCATCAACGAGACCCTAGGCCGAACCATTCTCACCTCTGTAACCACGCTGATTGTCCTGGTAACCCTGTTTATATTCGGTGGTGGTATTATTCATGATTTTGCATTTGCCCTGATTGTGGGGGTATTGGTGGGGACTTATTCCTCCATCTTTGTAGCCAGTCCGATTCTTATGGCCTGGCAAAAACGCCAACGTTTACAATCATAAAATCGTGTTCCACGATTTTATGAATCTAAATTATGGATAATTTGCTGCCATGGTTTCAATTAAAAAGCACACCGGGTGTTGGCAATCTGATTTTCAAACGCTTGATTGATGCATTCGACTCTGCCGAAGCGCTTATAAACGCGCCCCGACAGGCTCTGGCCCGGATAGACGGGGTTTCGGACCGACTGGCATTGGCTATCAAACATAGCCGCGTACCGGGTTTCGCCAAAAGCGAGATTGATCGGGTGCAGCACAACGGGTTTCGCATCGTGACCCTGGCCGATAAGGGCTACCCTGCCCTACTTCTGGAGATACCGGATCCGCCGCCTTTTCTTTACGTTTATGGGAGCTTACCAACGAACGTGAACAATATCGCTATGGTGGGATCCCGCCATGCCACACAATACGGTCTCGGTACCACGAGACACCTAAGCCGGGACCTGGTTAAGCACGGACTCACCATCATCAGTGGTATGGCCCGGGGAATCGATACGGCCGCCCATGAGGGCGCCTTGGCTGCCGGTGGTAAAACCATTGCCGTTCTCGGCAGCGGTTTGGCTCAGATTTACCCCCGCGAAAATGAAAAACTATACCATCGTATTGCCGAAAATGGTGCCGTGATCACGGAGTTTTCCCTGGATGCGGAACCCGAAGGGCATCATTTTCCCATGCGCAACCGGATCATAAGCGGACTCTCCTTGGGGACCGTAATCGTTGAGGCAACCTTACGCAGTGGTTCTTTAATTACCGCCCGCTTGGCTGCTGAACAAAATCGCGAGGTATTCGCCGTTCCGGGTAGTATCAAATCGTTTAAAAGCACCGGGACCCATACCCTGATAAAGCAAGGCGCCCGCTTGGTAGAGCAAACCCAGGATATCCTGGACGAGATTTCGCATTTGCTGGATCATCCCGGTCCGGTTTCAACCCCGGATGACAAGGTCACCCCGGCAATGACCACGACCATATCGGCCTCCGAAACATCGGTTTTACAGGTTTTAGAGCCCTACCCGATCCATATTGATGACCTGGTTCGCAAATTGGGCATGACCCCATCGAAGCTTGCTGCAATTTTGCTGCAATTGGAGCTTAAAAACAAAGTCCGGCAGGACCCGGGTAAGTTTTTTTACCTAAAATGAAAAAAGTATCCTCAGGGACAGGATCGGTGTCACCATATCGATATCAGATTGTACCATAGAGAGCTGAACATCCAACATTGAACATCGAATTGCCAACATCGAATTGAAAGGTCGGCATGCAGTATTGACAATTTTGTCAAGGATCCCATTTTTTAATGCAACAAAGATAGAATTCCTTATTTGATGTTCAATGTTCATCTTTTTGAAAAGAGGTTTAACGTGAATTCAAAACCATTGGTTGTTGTGGAGTCTCCCACAAAAGTTAAAACCATCAAAAAATACCTGGGTAACGATTATAATGTGGCGGCCACGGTTGGCCACATTAAAGACCTGCCAGCCAAAGAATTGGGCATTGATATCGACAAGGGCTTCCAACCCAAATATCGAATTATACCCGGCAAGAAAAAAGTGATCACAGCCCTGAAAAAAGCGGCTGGCGATACCGATCAGGTTTACCTGGCACCGGACCCGGATCGAGAAGGTGAGGCCATTGCCTGGCACGCATCCGAAATTTTGAAAAAAAAGGGCCGCATCTTTCACCGGGTGCTGTTTCATGAATTAACCCAAAAAGCCATAATCGAATCCATCCGCAATCCTGAAGAACTCAACAAAAACCGCTACGATGCCCAAAAAGCCAGGCGTATGCTCGACCGCCTGGTGGGTTATCAGATCTCTCCGCTTTTATGGCGCAAAGTCAAGGGCGGTTTAAGCGCCGGCCGGGTCCAATCGGTAGCGGTCCGTATCATTTGTGAAAGAGAACGGCGGATCCAGGCATTTATACCTGAAGAGTATTGGTCTATCACAGCGCAGTTGACCGGCGATGATCCGCCGTCGTTTGAAGCTAAATTGGCTAAAAAGAACCAAAAAAAAATCAAGATCGCCAATGAAGAATCAGCCGGTAAAATAGTGGCTGAACTCAAGGATCTACCCTTCCAGGTGGATTCCATCCGTCAGAAAATAAAAAAACGGAACCCACTGCCACCGTTCATTACCAGCAAATTGCAGCAAGAATCGATTCGAAAGCTCCGGTTTTCGGCCAAGAAGACCATGATGCTGGCCCAACAATTATATGAAGGCATCGACCTGGAAGCCGGTGAACCCGTCGGCCTGATCACATACATGCGCACCGATTCCACGCGGATCGCTACGGAAGCGGCCGATGAAGCCCTGCAATATATCCGCGAAAATTTCGGTTCCCCCTATAGCATGGAAAAACCGCGCTATTTTAAAAACCGCAAAAAGGTCCAGGATGCCCATGAAGCCATCCGGCCCACCTCGGTTTATCATGCACCGGACAAGGTCAAACCCTATCTTTCCAATGATCAGTACGCTTTATACCGTTTGATTTGGAATCGCTTTTTGGCTTCTCAGATGAAGCCGGCCCTGATTGACACCTTGTCCATCGGCATCAAGGCCGGTGATTATCTTTTCACGGCCTCGGGCTCGCGTATCCAATTTAAGGGATTCATGGCCGTATATATGTCTGTCGAAGATGAACGCCAGTCTCAAGATGAGAAAAAAAAGGACCAATTGCCCAAACTTTCCGAAGGGATGTCTTTGAATCTGGATCAGCTGGTTCCCAAACAGCATTTCACCATGCCACCGCCCCGGTTCTCGGAGGCCTCCCTGGTGAAGGAACTTGAAGAGAATGGTATCGGTCGGCCCAGTACCTATGCCGCGATTTTGTCGACCATTCGTGAAAAAAAATATGTGGAATTACAGAAGAGATATTTTAAACCCAGTGAGCTCGGATTCATCGTCAATGACCTCTTGGTGGACAGTTTTGACGACATCTTCAATGTAAGCTTTACCGCCAGAATGGAAAACTATTTGGATCAAATTGAAACCGCCGAGCTGGAACCGGAGGAGATTCTGGAACGATTTTACGCCCATTTTCAAGCCGAAATCGAAGCGGCCAAGACCGGCATGCCCAGCCTGAAGGGCGTGGGCTTCCCAACCGGGCTGTCCTGTCCCCAGTGTCAAAACGAACTGATGATCAAAGTCGGCCGGAATGGACACTTTCTGGCGTGCAGCGGTTATCCCGATTGCACGTATTCGCGCGACTACATCCGCGACGAAAAGGGCGAAATCCAAGCAGTTGAGCTAGAAGCTGAAGAAATGTCTGATCGGGTCTGCGACAAATGCGGTAAACCCATGGTCATCAAACCGGGAAAATTTGGAAAATTCTTTGCCTGTAGCGGATATCCAGACTGTAAAAACACGTTCTCGGTTAATTCGATCGCTCCCGGCAAGGAGACCGGCGTCGCATGCCCGCGCGAAAAATGTGAAGGCAACCTGGTAGAAAAGCAGTCCCGGCGGGGCAAAACATTTTACGGTTGCAGCCGTTTTCCGGATTGCGATTATGCCATTTGGGATAGACCCGTCAATCAACCCTGCCCGCTGTGTGAAGCACCATTTCTGATTGAAAAATCGACAAAAAAGAAAGGATCTTATCTTGCTTGCCTAACGAAAGGCTGCGGGTATACCTCGCAGCAATAAGCATGCAGGAATAAGCATTTAGCCGCTTAACGCTGATACCTGATAGCTGATCGCTGTAAAAAACCCTTGACATTCGATTAATTATCTGGCAGAGAAGCTGGCTACACCATATAGGAATCACGTAATGAATCGCAATCCTAGCCTTAACATCCTCATTATCGGTATTCTCATCCTCGTCGTCGGCCTAGTCAGCCGCGTCGAGGCTCAGGGGTTGTTAATGGCATAAGATCAAATAGCGCAAACAAAAATCCGTTACCAGCCCCGAGCCGGTAACGGATTTTTTTTTGGAGAGGAAAATCCTATGAAACTCAGCGGTGCTCAAATCCTATTGAAAGTACTCCAGGATGAAGGCGTCGATACCATTTTCGGATTCCCGGGCGGCATGGTGATCGACATCTACGACGAATTGGAAAATTCAAACATCCAGCATGTTCTGGTTCGGCACGAGCAAGGCGCCGTTCACGCTGCCGACGGATACGCCCGGACCAGCGGAAAGGTGGGCGTATGCCTGGTTACATCCGGTCCGGGTGCCACCAATACGGTTACCGGAATTGCTTCGGCCTACATGGATTCGATCCCGCTGGTGGTTATCACCGGGCAGGTACCCACGCATTTAATCGGAAATGATGCTTTCCAAGAGGTCGACATTGTCGGAATCACACGTTCCTGCACCAAACACAACTATCTGCTCAAGGATGTCAACGATCTGGCCCGGGTCGTCAAAGAAGCCTTTTATCTGGCTCGATCCGGCCGACCCGGACCGGTACTGATAGATATTCCCAAGAATGTCAGCAACTCAAAAACCGCGTATCAGCCCATAGGCCCGGTCAAGATCAAGTCTTATAATCCAACCTATGAGCCCAATAAAAAACAGCTTAGAAAGGTCGTCGATCTGATTGCCCAAGCTGAAAGACCGATTATATTTGCCGGTGGCGGCATCATTCTATCCAAGGCCTCCGAAGAACTCAGGCTACTGGCGCGTTCCATGCAGATTCCTGTCACTGCATCGCTCATGGGTCTTGGTAGTTTTCCGGGATCGGACATGTTATGGCTGGGCATGATCGGCATGCATGGTACGTATCGCGCCAATATGTCCGCCAGTTCATGTGACTTGTTGATTGGTATCGGGGTACGATTTGATGACCGGGTGACCGGGAAAACCGATGCATTCGCTTCCCAGGCAAAAATCGTTCACATCGATATCGATCCGACCTCGATTCGAAAAAATGTACCTGTCACCATTCCGATTGTGGGCGATTGTCTCCAGACCCTAAAAAAACTGAATAGCCTACTTGAGCCGGTTGATAAGTCTCAGCTCTCAACACAACGCAAACCATGGCTGGATCAAATCCAGGCATGGAAGGATAAAAACAACCTGGCTTATGTGCAAACCGATGTCATCAAGCCCCAGTATGTTGTCGAAAAATTGCATGAACTAACCCGGGGTGAAGCCATTATCACCACCGAAGTCGGCCAGAATCAAATGTGGGCCGCTCAATACTACCACTTTAACGAACCGAATCATTTTGTCACCTCCGGCGGTTTGGGGTGTATGGGATTCGGTTTTCCGGCCGCGATCGGAGCCCAAGTTGCCCAACCCGGGAAAACCGTGGTTGACATTGCCGGCGACGGCAGTATTCAAATGAATATCCAAGAATTGGCCACGGCTTTACAATACAAACTGCCGGTTAAAATCGCTATCCTCAATAACGGTTACCTGGGCATGGTCCGACAATGGCAGGAATTATTCTATGATAAACGCTATGCCAACACCTGTATGGACTGTGGCCCCGATTTTATCAAGTTAGCAGAAGCCTATGGTGGTCTGGGTCTACGCGCAACCAAACCCGAAGAGGTTGAACCGGTTCTGAAAGAAGGCCTGGCGTCCTCCAAAACCGTCATCATGGATTTTTTAGTTGCCAAAGAGGAATGTGTGTACCCGATGGTCCCGGCAGGGGCGCCGATTACCGAAATGCTATTAGCCTAACACCGATGCACCTTGTTAGATAATTTTAAGATATTTAAATGGAGTGAGGTCTCAGCAAAATGGACGAAGAAAAACATATTCTCACCATGTTGGTGGACAACGAACCCGGTGTCTTATCGCGGGTCGTAGGCTTATTCAGCGCCCGCGGATACAACATTGAAAGCCTGGTCGTCGCGCCGACCATCGATCCCAATGTGTCCCGCATCACGCTGGTCACCAAGGCCAATCTGCCGGAGTTGGAACAAATCGAAAAGCAGCTGCGCAAATTGATCAATGTGATCAAATTGAGAGATATGTCGGGTAAAGAAGCCGTCAAGCGTGAGATGGCCTTGATCTGTGTACACGCCCAGCCCGAAGAAAGAGCTGAAGTGCTGCGTATCGTCAGCATATTTCGATGCAAAGTCGTGGACACCGGTCTCGAGCATTTCATCATCGAGGTCAGTGGCAATGAAGATAAAGTCAATGCCCTGATCAAACTCTTGAAACCCATGGGCATTAAAAAAATTGCCCGAACCGGGGCTTTGGCCCTTTATAGAGAGCCCAATTAGAACCGCGATAAGCTTGTAAGGTATGAGCCATCAGCTGTTCACCGCTTAAAGTGTACAGCTGCTTATTTTTCTATTTGAACGCAATAAACACAGCAAACACTGAGGAGTAAACACAATGGCAAAGATCAATTTTGGTGGTGTTGAAGAAGAGGTGATTACATCGGATGAATTTACGCTCGAAAAAGCGCGATCCATATTGGCCGGCGAAACGATCGCCGTTCTCGGGTATGGTGTCCAGGGACCCGGTCAGGCCCTGAATTTAAGAGACAATGGCTTGCACGTCATTATTGGTCAACGCCAGGGAGGCGCTTCTTGGGATCGGGCCGTATCAGATGGATTTGTGCCCGGTGAAACGCTTTTCCCGATCGAAGAAGCAACGCAACGCGGCACCCTGATCCAATTTTTACTATCGGACGCCGGACAGGTGTCAACCTGGCCCGCGATCAAGGAAAATTTGAATGATGGCGACGCACTCTATTTCTCACATGGCTTTGGCATCGTATTTAACGACCAGACCGGTATTGTCCCGCCCGAGAATGTCGATGTCATCCTGGTGGCTCCCAAAGGTTCCGGACGGAGCGTGCGCAAAAATTTTCTGGAAGGCAGCGGTATCAACTCAAGCTATGCCATTCACCAAGACTACACCGGTAATGCCACCGATCGCACCCTGGCGGCCGGTATTGCCATTGGATCGGGATATCTCTTTCCGACGACGTTTCAGAACGAAGTCTATAGTGATCTGACCGGCGAGCGTGGGGTCCTCATAGGCTGTTTGGCTGGTGTTATGGAGGCCCAGTATCAAATTCTACGAACGAACGGTCACAGCCCCAGCGAAGCGTTCAATGAGACGGTCGAGGAACTGACCCAGAGCCTGATTCGCCTGGTTGCAGAAAACGGTATGGATTGGATGCTCTCCAACTGCAGCACCACGGCCCAACGGGGAGCACTGGATTGGGCCCCTCGCTTTCGGGATGCGGTGGCGCCTGTTTTCTCAGAATTGTACCAAAGCGTAGTTACCGGCAAGGAGGTCACGCGTACCCTTGAGAAGAATAGCCAACCCGACTACCGGGAAAAACTCCAGGAAGAGCTGGACGTCATCAAAAATTCTGAGATGTGGCGGGCGGGCGCAGCCGTCCGTGCGCTACGGCCGGAGAATCGCAGCTGATCGGTTTGGCCATGGAATCAATATCAACCCAATTGGTTTTTTATAATTTAGGTCCATAAAGGCAAAGGATGACGGCAATGCAACCGATTCGATTATACGACACAACCTTGCGGGATGGAACCCAGGGAGAAAACATCAGCTTTTCGGCAGATGAAAAAGTCAAAATCGCCCAGCGCCTGGATGATATCGGTATTCATTATATCGAAGGCGGTTGGCCGGGATCGAACCCCAAAGACATACAGTTTTTCGATATGGCCAAGCGGGCCGAGTTTAAACAAGCCCGGCTGGCAGCCTTTGGTGCCACGCGCAAACCGGATATTTCTCCGGAAGACGATGCCAATCTGAAAGCATTACTGGATACCGACACACCGGCAGTTGCCATTTTCGGTAAATCCTGGGACCTGCATGTGGAAAAGGTGATGCAAAATACGCTTGATGAAAATCTGGCCATGATTGCCGACTCCATCGAATATTTAAAAAGTCACGACAAGGAAGTGATTTATGATGCCGAACATTTTTTCGATGGCTATAAATACAATCCCGCCTATGCCTGCCAAACCCTGGCGGCAGCCATTAGGGCCGGTGCTGATTCCTTTGTGCTGTGTGATACCAACGGTGGCACCCTGCCCTTTGAAATCAACGATATTATCACCGATGTTTTTAAATGGTTGCAAAACGATACAGCAATTTATTCAAATGATTTAAAAGCGAGGTTCGGCATCCATGCGCACAATGACTGCGGCCTGGCCGTGGCCAACTCCATTACCGCGGTGCAGCTTGGCTTTACCATGGTACATGGGACCATCAACGGATATGGCGAACGTTGCGGCAATGCCGACCTGACCTCGGTTATCCCGATTTTATGTGAAAAAATGGACCAGCGCTGTATTCCCAGTGAAAATCTAGCCCAGCTGCAATATTTATCCCGATTTGTGGCCGAAACCGCCAATCTGGTGCCCATAAAATCCAGGCCTTTTGTGGGTAAAAGCGCGTTTACGCACAAAGGCGGCATTCATGTCAATGCCATCATGAAAACCCCGCGTGCTTATGAACATATGCGGCCGGAACTGGTCGGCAATGAACGCCGCGTCCTGGTTTCCGACCTGAGCGGCAAAAGCAATATCGAATACAAAGCCCAAGAATTCGGCGTCAAATTAGATTGCAACGGCTGTGACAGCAAACGCATCGTTTCACGCATTAAGGATCTTGAGCGCGACGGTTATCAATTCGATATTGCCGATGGGTCTTTCAAAATTTTAGCCGAGAAGCTGACTGAACAGTTTACGCCGCTTTTTGACCTGGAATCTTTTCGGGTGACCATTGAAAAAGACAAGGATCAACCCTGCACCGCCCATGCCACCATCAAAATCTCGGTGGATGGCAAAAATGAAATAACGGCCGCAGAAGGTTACGGTCCGGTAAGCGCCCTCGACAATGCCTTGCGCAAAGCATTGGATAAATTCTATCCGGATCTCGACACCATGCGCCTGGTTGATTTTAAAGTCCGGGTTATCGATGGCCGCATGGGAACAGCTTCAAAGGTTCGCGTGTTGATCGAGTCAAGGGATCAGGAACATTTATGGAGCACCATCGGTGTATCCGAGGATATTATCGAAGCCAGCTGGCAAGCCCTGGCAGACAGTTTTCACTATAAGTTGGCCTACGAGGATAAAGTCAGGAAACAGCAATGAAAGCCACCACGCACCATATAGGGAGCGCTACCGCAGAAAAGGTTTGCAGCCTGTCTCTGCGGTCTATCCTTTGCGCATAACTCGCCAGAAACTACACTGAATTTCCTTTTAAAGAATTTTACAAAAACCTTTAAAGTGATTGTCAGAATAGCATTCCGTTTCGTTTTACGAATGAATCATCGTAAGAATGCCGCTGGCATTCTATTGGGAGAGGAATCATGACCGAATCCATTAAAATATTTGATACAACTTTGCGGGACGGAGAGCAATCTCCGGGCGCAAGCATGAACACCGGTGAGAAAACACGGCTTGCCGTTCAACTGGAGAATCTGGGCATCGATGTATTGGAAGCCGGTTTTCCGGCCGCCTCCGAAGGTGATTTCGAAGCGGTCGCGGCTATCGCCGGCCGGGTTACCAATATTGAGGTTGCGGCGTTGGCGCGCACAGCCAAAGATGATATTGATCGTGCCTGGCAGGCCATTCAGCATGCAGATAAGCCCAAGCTGCATATTTTCATCGCCACATCCGACATTCACCTGGAATACAAGCTACGGATGAGCCGTGACGAAGTTATTCAATCAGCTGTGGATGCCATTTCCTACGCAAAAACGCTCACCGACAACATTGAATTCTCGGCCGAAGACGGATCCCGTAGTGACCGTGACTATCTTTGTAAAGTATTTGGGGCTGCCATTGAAGCCGGTGCGCGTGTGGTAAATCTACCGGATACGGTCGGCTACGCCATCCCGGATGAATTCGCAGAACTGGTCAAATACACCCTTGAGCACACCCCCAATATGCACCAAGCCATGCTCAGCGTGCACTGCCACAACGATCTGGGACTGGCAACCGCCAATACGCTGGCCGCCATCAATGCCGGTGCCCGTCAGGCCGAGGTCACCATTAACGGCATCGGTGAACGCGCCGGCAACACCTCCCTCGAGGAAGTCGTCATGGCCGTTCACACCCGTCCCAATTTCTATGATCTCGGGACCAATATCAAAACCGAATTGATCTACCCCACCAGCCGACTGGTCAGCATGATTACGGGTATGATGGTTCAGCCCAATAAAGCGATTGTGGGAGCCAATGCATTCGCCCATGAGGCCGGTATTCACCAGGATGGGGTTCTTAAAAACCGTATGACCTATGAAATCATGAAACCCGAAACCATCGGCCTCAGTAAAAACCAGTTAATCCTCGGCAAACACTCGGGCAGGCATGCGCTGTATGCTCATTTGAAAGATATGGGATACGATTTATCAGAGGCCGAACTGAAAAAAGTTTTTCAACGTTTCAAGGAACTGGCGGATAAAAAGAAACATGTTGTGGATGAGGATTTAGAAGCGCTGGTAACTGAAGAGATCCTGAGAACCAAAGAGGTATTTAAACTGGAATACCTGCATGTCAACAGCGGTACCACAATCATGCCCATGGCCAGCGTTAAACTATCTATCAACGGCCGTTCCATTACCGGAGCCGGGTATGGCAATGGGCCCATCGATTCAGCCTATAACACCATCGCTAAATTAACCGGCACATCATCGGAACTGCTGCGTTTTTCAGTGAGCGCCCTGACCGGTGGGACCGATGCTCTGGGTGAAGTTACCGTGCGTCTGCAGGAAAACGGGCTCATGGCTTTGGGCCGGGGCTCGGATGCAGACATCATTATTGCCAGCGCCAAGGCCTACATCAATGGTTTGAATCGGCTGGAATACCTCAAGGAGAATCCGCTCAAGACATCGCAATCACTCTAAGCCCCAGGCTGCACAAATTCAGGCTGTAGGTAAATAGGCTGTAGGTGTAGGCCGTTGAACACCTTCAGCCTACAGCCTCATAGTCTACAGTCTTGTGCTTAAAGGCCTAAGAGGCCGTTGCGCACCCTCTTCGGCGCCTTATCGCTGAAGCTCATATTATAATACATTTTCATAAATTCCGAGCCGGCAAT
>JAAUYD010006587.1_pt1 | contig 12045 bp, 5 predicted proteins | sample 7278101 | NCBI WGS metagenome assembly JAAUYD01 (sample SAMN14350128, study PRJNA611818) | marine sediment metagenome | isolation source: surface marine sediment (0.6m) | place: French Polynesia: Moorea | collected 2018-08 | reverse complement strand
CGCTGCCCTTCCCCCACCCGACCTCCACCGGCTCCGATACCGCCCCGGCCGACGGCCGGGTTATCTGGAACCTGCAAATGGTTGGGGCCGACCGGGTGTGGGCCGATTTTGAGGCAACCGGAAACGGCGTGGTCGTAGGCAACTCCGATTCCGGAGTCCAGTTTGACCATCCGGAGATTGCCGACAGCTACCGCGGCCGGGACGGTCAGCACAACTTTAACTGGTACGATCCGTGGACGGCCACACTCGCCCCAACCGACTACAACGGCCACGGCACCCACACCATCGGCTCGGTCCTGGGGAACACCACAGGTGTCGCCCCCGATGCGGAGTGGATCGGCTGCGCTAACCTGCAGCGGCCGTTGGGCAGTCCGGGTAAATATCTGGCGTGCTTGGAGTTTATGCTAGCCCCGTTTCCACAGGGAGGCGATCCACAGGTCGACGGGCGACCAGATCTGGCCGCCGACGTCCTCAATAATTCCTGGGCATGCCCCCCGGTGGAAGGGTGTGATCCGACCTCGCTGCAGCCGGCTCTGGATGCCCTGCGAGCGGCCGGCATTTTTGTGGTGGCCTCGGCCGGCAACGAGGGATTAGGCGGCTGCTCGACGGTCAACAGCCCCATTGCCATTTACGACAGCGTCTTTTCGGTGGGGGCGATCAACCGTGGCCAAAATCTGGCTGAGTTTAGCAGCCTGGGGCCGGTCACCGTGGACGGCAGCGGCCGGCCAAAGCCGGATATCGTGGCGCCGGGCGTGGGTATTTTGTCCGCTTTTCCCGAATCTACCTACGCCACCACCGACGGCACCTCGATGGCCGGGCCGCACGTGGCCGGGGTTGTGGCTTTGGTCTGGTCGGCCAATCCCGATTTGGTGGGCAATATCGAAGGCACGGAGCAAATTTTGCAGGACACCGCCCGGCCGCTGGATGGGGGTTCGATTAATTCATGTGGGGATGAGGCGCTGCCCAATAATCTGGTGGGGTACGGGTTGGTGGATGCCTACGCGGCCGTGCAAAGCGCATTAGAGCGATAAGCAAACGGCGGGGCGTGAACTTTAGTCGAGCCCCGTCTTTTGTAAAAACCTCTCCTTCTGCGGTTCAAGGGCGGATAGGTAAAAATTCTGCCTTTAAACAGTCCGGCGAGCTCCCCTTTCCGCTTCGGGGAGGGGTAAAATGACCGTTAAAAGACCCACCCCCTAACCCCCTCCCGGCGCGGGAGGGGGAATTTGTCGGCTTAAAAAGCGCATCTTCTCAAAGGAATTTATGGACGGCAGCGCCAGAGAACGACGCCGGTAACCGCCAACAGCATCATCCCCGTCAGCACGACAATCGTGCTTATTTTGGTTGGAAGAAGTGGCGGATAGCTGATGATTAAGATCAAGGTGGCCAGCAATCCGATGGAAGCAGCGCTCAATCTATTTTTGTTGAAAAGTTTTTCTACCATAATTTAATAAACGGTGTTCCTCTTAAAATTCTGGCATGATGTTATTCATAAGTGATGATTAAACATCAGACCTATACCCATAAAATAGAAAATTTTGCCGCAGCGGGCGATGGGTAATTCGTCCCGATTACGCATCAAAATGGTTAAAAATCGGTTAATAAAAAAAAGGCGCTAGGCAAAATGCCTGGCGCCTTTTTTGTTCAGTTTCTGCAAATGCGAATTAAGCTCGGCGTCGCCAGAGAATCACCCCGCTGAACGCCAGCAGCAGGAGGCCCATCAGCACGATAATTGTGCTGCCGTTCGTGGGGGCGGCCCCATGCTGCGAGAGCGTCACCAGCGTCGGTGCCAACCCAGATCCGACCCCAAATGGCGAGTAATTGGTCACCGCTACCGCTTCGACCCAGCACTGGTTGCCATCGACCGAATCGCAGGTGGCATCGGTTTCGGAGTGGTTGTAGCTGCTCGTGCTTGAGCCCTGACTCCAGCTTGTTCCGCCGTCATAGTGCCAAACCGTGGCGGTGCTGGCATCCTGACCGTTGCGCTCTGCTTCCGTGAACCAGTAGCGGATGGTGGCACTCTGAGCTGATGTCGGAGTGATGTTGAAACAGCGCTGCATCAAGGGATCGGCCGGATTGCTGGTGCAATCCTGGTTGCCGCGAATCTGGACCGTGGTGCTGCCCATATTCAGGGCCGGGTTGATCTCCGCTCCGCGGAATTTGGTGTTGGTCGCGGCCGCATCGGTGATCATCAGGAAGGTGGTGTTGGTGCTGGCCGGGGCGTCTTTGACCGCCTGCAGCGTGCCGTTGTTGATCACCGTACCTTCCACCGAAACCCCCTTGTCGGCGAAGTTAGCCATCCCACCGCTATTGGTGGTCAGGTTGTTCTGCACCACGACATCCTGATTGAAAGTCGTCGAGCCGCTGCTGCCGACCTGTAGATCATAAAAGGTTAGATTCTGCGTTCCAGTCAAAATGATATTGTCGATAGCGGCATACCCAGCACCTGAAACTTGTTGTCCGCGAATACCGATGTAGTAGGTCCCACCAGAACCAACGGTAAATGTATCTGATTGATTGGTGTATACAACCGTACTGAAATTGCCGCTGGTGCTAATTTGTGTGCTCATACTGCCGGAGGCTGGGGTTGACCCTATATACAATGTAAACACATCAGTAGCCCCATTAAATAATTGTCGATAATCATAAGAAATTTGATACGTGATTCCAGGTATCAAATCAACGGATGTCGTATGCAGCCATGCATCAGGACTGTTATTAAAACGAATCGCTTCGCCTGTGCCGGTAAAATCCCCACCAAGAAAACCACTTCCGCTAGCCTGTTCACGAATCCAGCCTGCTGGCAAATCGCCGCTGCTGCAACAGCCCTGGTTCTCAGCATCATCAAAGGGCTCATTTACAATCGTGCTGGTAGTCACTTTGTCAGCTGTCTGGGTAGCACCATCAAAAACTACGTTGCTGGTACCCGGTGCAAAGCCGTTGCCTTCGTCGTCCCAATTGCCGACCAGGTTAATCGTCTGGCTGCCGCCGCTCAAAGTTGAGCCGGCTTTAATGGTCAAATTGCCGTTGATATCGACATTGCTGCTGAGAGAAACCTCGATGGTAGCGGTGCCATCACCAATTTGGACGTCGTTAAAGCTTGAACCGCCGTTTTGCGTGATTGACTGCGGTAATATGCCCTGGAATATAACGGTTCCGGCCGCACCGGAAAAGACCCCGGTTCCCTGCTCATCCCAATCGCCATAAACGTTCAGTGTGCCACCGTTCATGGTTAATGATCCGCCGTTTTCAATGGTGACGTTGCGCGCATTGAACGTGCCGTTAATCACTGGATAGTTTGTCAGACCATTGGGAATCACCACATCATCAATCGCCAGTGGAACCCGGTTGACGTTGGTTGAAGAGGGGCCGGAAGTGCGATTAGCCGGTCCCTGAACGATAACCCAGTTGGCGGGATCGTTCCAGTCGGTGCCATTCGATCCGGTCCATGTTATTTGGCTAATACGGAATTGTGAGTTGTTCACTCTCGTAGAATTTAAAACTGAAGTGTTGTCCGCGTTACATGTTTCCGGGTCTGGTGCATAACTGCCTGTCGAACAGTTGGTCGCGCCGCCACTAACGCCCATGGGATTACCCAAATACGTGTTATTGGGGTTTGAGAAATAGAGCAAACGAGTACAAGCTCCAGATCCACCGCCACCCGTACAAACATTATTGTACGCCATGATGGTGCGCCAATCTTCAGACCGGTCGGCGTACCCATGGGCGTAATTGTACGGGGTTGTGTTGGCATCTACGAACCAATCGTGTCGAAGCCCCATATTGTGCCCCAATTCATGGGCAAAAGTGTAATTTGGAGAAACGCAGCTTTCATCTGTGACGCTAAAAGCCAGGTTTTCAAAATTTGGGCTGCCGCCGGCTGTGGTTTGTAAATAACCTATTCCACACCCGGATGTATCAACCAGCATCGCCACAAAATCGGCGTGATAAGTGTTTCGCAACGTATGAACGTTATCCAAAATCCCATCACTTGGATTAGCTAACGCGATCAGGTCGGCTTGGTTTGTGCCCTCGGTATGAGTTACTTCTTCCATGTGGGCCAGATATATTCGTTGAGATGCGCCGCTTTGCTCATAAGCTTGATTGGTTTCTGCCACGCCGAGCTCAATTTTACTCTCGATTGCGGCCGTCCCACTCGCTGCTACTCGGGCATCGTCCGTGTATACAACCAGGACATCAATGACTGAACCATCATCCGAGGCAACCAACACAGCGGATACATCCTCAGACGGGAAAGGATCGGCATTCTCAACTAACTCTGGAACAATCGTGTCGACCTGCGTCTCATCATCAAGGATTCTTGGATCGATTTGAGCGACAGCATGGATGCCATTTCCAGTTGTATCGATAGTGTATACCGCATGATTGAGGGCCACCTTTCCGGTAATAACGTCATCGCGAATCACCAGGATAACCGAGCTACCTTCAATCCCTGGAATATGACCAATCCAGGTATAGCTGCCGGAGGCGTTAGACTCCACTCGTTTTTTAACCGCCAGCCATGATTCTGAATCAAACAGGTTGAGCACAATGCGCTCGGCCGGCGGCTGATCGGCCACGGGCCGGATCGCATCCAGGTTAAGCGTCACATACCGGCCGCGGATGACTTCCGGGGCATCTAGCACACCCTGATCAGCAGCGACGTTAGCCGCCACAAACAGCGGCTGAGCGCTTCCTGTGGGAGGTTCTTCGACTTCCTGAGCCGCAGCTGGCCGGGTGACCATCCATAAAAAGGCCAGCAACAACAAAAGGCCGGGCAAAATCCAAGGGAGATTTTTACGACGGGCATCATTTCTAAACATTTTATGATCCTTGGTCTATTTATAGGTTTGATCCAGACGCTTGGTCGGTGACGAATCTGCGCTATCCAGGCAGCTTCTGTCAAAGGGACAGTTGCGCCTCAATAATCATAGGTAAATCCAGGGTTCGGAGCGATGGGAATTTCGTCCCATAGGACCTCCTAAACGGTTAGAATTTGGTTAGGAAATAAAAAACGGGACACCCTTTCCGGTATCCCGTCTCTCTTGTCTCCAGTCTCTGGTCATTTAGTGCCCTGGTGGATTATCCACCGGCCCGCTAAACGACATCATCGTAAATACCGCCCCGGTGGGGTCCTGAACGACGACAAATTTGCCCATCTCCCCGGCCGGGATCGGCTCGCCCATCAGGTTGCCGCCTAATTCTTTCACTTTGGCGGCCATGGCGTCTACATCTTCAACCATAAAGTAGACCGCCCAGTTTGAAGGAACCGGCCCCCAGGAATCCTGAATGGCCATCGAACCGGCCTGAATGCGCTCGTCCGCCTTGTACATTACATAGTCGTTTTCATCGGTCTGGATTCCCCAATCAAACACATCCGCGTAAAACTTTTTGGTCGCGGCTATATCCCTTGTTTGCAGTTCGTTCCACACCAGCGTATTGGGCATATTGACCAAGCCGGCCCCTTTGTGATTCGCCGGCTGCCACACGCCGAACATCGCCCCGCTTGGATCCTGGGCCATGAGCATGCGCCCCTCCTGCATCACGTCCATCGGGGGCAGCACCATCGTTCCGCCGGCCGCGGTCACTTTTTCGGCAACGGCGTTGACGTCGTCGTGTTTGACGTACGATACCCAGTGGGATGGCACCCCCTGGGCCCTCATCTCTTCCTGCATGGCCCCCATGCCGGCTACGCTGTGCCCCTCAATGCTGAACATGACGTAGACGCCGCCGCCGTCAATCGGCCGATCTTCAGCTTCCCAGCCAAACAACCCGGTGTAAAACGCCTTGGCCGCGGCAACATCGGTGGTGGTCAAATCAACCCACGAAAACACCCCATCCGGATAATTGGTCACAACTTTCATGTCTGAATCCTCCGTTTTCTGGAAAAATATAAAATTGAAAATGTTTGAGTATTGGGTAAATCACTCTGAACTGGCAGTCAGAAAAGTATAGCATGGATTTGGGTTTAGAACAAGTGTTCTACGACAAGTCCTGAGTGCTGAGTTAAAAGTCCTGAGTAAGTGTGATCTACTTTTAAAATGGTCCTGAATTCAGGACTTAGCACTCAGGACTTAGCACTCAGCCTTATTCCTCGGTAAAATGGGCCAAACCCAAAAGGAACCTGAAAAACGCTATGACGATCGATCGCACATTTGATCTCGACTCACGATATACGATTGAAGAGGGCACCATCATTTTGACCGGCCTGCAGGCCCTGATTCGGATCCCTCTCGACCAATATCGAGCAGATCAGCGGGCGGGGCTCAACACGGCCACCTTTATCTCCGGCTATCGCGGGTCTCCGCTGGGTGGGTTTGACACCCTTCTCCAGCGCAGCGGTCCGCTTTTACGCGATCATCAAATTGTGTTTGAACCGGGGGTCAATGAAGATTTAGCGGCCACGGCCGTGCTGGGTTCACAGCTGGCCAACACCCTGCCGGAGCCAAAATACGACGGGGTGCTGGGCATCTGGTACGGCAAAGGTCCGGGGGTTGATCGATCGGGTGACGTGTTTAAACACGCTCAAATAACCGGGGTCGGCCGCTACGGGGGCGTGCTGGCCCTGGCCGGAGACGATCCCACCGCCAAGTCGTCAACCATTCCCTCACACTCAGAAATCGCCCTGTACGACGCCCAGATGCCTGTGCTCTATCCCGGGTCCCTGCAGGAAATTATCGAGATGGGCCGCTTCGGGCTGGAGCTTTCGCGCTACAGCGGTTCATGGACCGGCTTTAAGATCGTCACCAACATAGCCGACAGCTACGGCACGGCTTATGTTTCCCCTATCGAAATTGTAAAACCGTCTTTTGAGTATCTCGGCCGGCCGTGGCAGCACACCCAAAATCCGGCCCTGCTGGCCCCATACAGCCTGATGCAGGAGAAAGAGATCCACGACGGCCGGCTGGAAGCAGCCAAGGCATTTGCTGCGGCCAATCATCTCAATCAAATCACGGTACGCGGGGAACGGGATCGGCTGGGGATCATCGCCGCCGGGAAAACCTATTACGATCTGCGCGAAGCGCTGCAAACGCTTGGCCTCACCAATGAAGATTTACACCGTTACGGCATCCGCCTGCTCAAGCTGGGAATGATCTACCCGATCGAAGAGGCAATCGTCAAAAGCTTTGCCCAGGGACTTGACCAGCTGTTAATTATCGAAGAAAAGCGGGCGTTTATTGAGCTCTTTGTACGCGATATTTTGTATAACGAACCGCAGCGGCCGGCCGTTTACGGCAAGCGGGATGAGCAGAGTCATTTTCTGGTGCGGGCCGATCACGAGTTGGATGCTGACCAGATCACCGAGCTGCTTATTAAACGGCTGGCGGGTTTGGTCCCGGCTGACCGGCTGCACATCAACCGGGAACCGGCTCCCGCTATCGCGCTCAACATGGCTTCGTCTGGGCAAACCACACCCGGCCGCACGCCGTATTTTTGCTCCGGCTGCCCACACAACCGCTCGACCATCGTGCCGGAAGGATCCCTACAGGGGGGCGGGATCGGCTGCCACACCCTGGCCATCCTCATGAACCGCAACATTACCGGGGTGACGCAAATGGGCGGCGAGGGGGCGCAGTGGGTTGGTGCTTCGCCGTTTAGCCACATCAATCACATCTTTCAAAATATCGGGGATGGGACCCTCTTCCACAGCGGCTCCCTGGCCATTCGGCAGTCGGTGGCGGCCGGGGCCAATATCACTTACAAAATACTCTACAACGGGGCGGTGGCCATGACGGGGGGGCAGCAGGCCGATGGGGAGCTGTCGATTCCCGATCTGACCCGCGAACTACAGGCGGAAGGGGTGGAAAAAATTATTGTTTGTTCGGATGATCCGCAAAAATTCCCTCTTAATACTCACTGGGCGGAAGGGACAGAAATTTGGGAGAGAGACAGGTTAAACGACGCCCAGGAAATCTTGAAAGAAGTTAACGGAGTAACGGCCGTTATTTACGATCAGGCTTGCGCCACCGAGCTGCGGCGCAAGCGCAAGCGCGGCCTGATTGAAGAGCCCAAAAAACGGGTTTTTATCAACGAAATGGTGTGTGAAGGATGTGGTGACTGCGGGGATAAGTCAAACTGCCTCAGCGTTTTTCCCGTTGAAACGGAATTCGGCCGCAAAACGCAGATTCACCAGTCGTCGTGCAACAAGGATTATACGTGTCTGGAGGGGGATTGCCCGGCATTTGTCACTTTAGAGACAACAGACAACAGACCTCAGACAACAGCAAGGTCGGATTTTTCTGAGGTCTGGGGTCTGTTGTCTGAGGTCTCTTTCCCAGAGCCAGACCCCCTCCCCCCCGCCGAAAGCAACATTTTTATGGCCGGGATCGGCGGTACAGGGGTGGTGACAATCAATCAAATCTTAGCCACGGCCGCGTTGCTTGATGGCAAATGGGTCACCAGTCTCGATCAGACCGGTCTGAGCCAAAAAGGCGGGCCGGTGGCGTCCCATTTGAAGGTGCGAGAAAAGGCGGAACCGATCAGCAATATGGTAAGCCATGGAGAAAGTGATGCGTTTTTGGTATTTGACTTGCTCAGCGGCACCGATGAAAAAAATCTCAAACGCGCCAATCCAGCCAGAACCAGGGCGATAGTCTCTTCCAGCGAGATTCCCACCGGAGCGATGGTCAAGTCTAAAGAGGTTGAATACCCGCGCGGTATGATATTGAAAAACCGGTTGGAAAAAGCGACAATCGCTGCAGGCAACGTCTATTTTGACGCAGTGACCCTGGCCGAAAATCTGTTTGGCAGCCACATGCCGGCCAACATGATCGTCGTCGGGGCCGCTTACCAGGCGGGGCTGCTGCCGATCACGGCCGTGGCCATCGAGCACGCCATCAGCCTCAACGGGGTAGCCATCGAAATCAATAAAAATGCCTTTCGCCTCGGACGGCAAATCGTCGCGGACCCAAACTGGCTCAACACCCTCAATCTACATCGTCCGGGGTCACAACCCACCGATCCAACACCCAACTCCCAACACCCATCATCCACTACCCATCACCTAACCCCTAACTCACTTCCGGACGAGCTCACGCGCCTTCTCAACATCCGCATTCCTCATCTCATCGCTTATCAAAATGAAGGGTACGCCCGCGAGTACGTGTCGTTTGTTGAGAAAGTCGTAAAAATGGAAGAAGGTATTGGTGACGGCCGGCTCAGCGAAAACGTGGCCCGCTACCTCTACAAATTGATGGCCTACAAGGATGAATATGAGGTGGCGCGGCTTTATTTGCGGCCGGAATTTGAGGAAGCGATTCGCAAACAGTTTGGCCCGCAGGCGAAAGTCACCTATCAGCTTCATCCGCCGTTTATGCGTGCCCTGGGCATGAAGAAGAAAATCCCCATCGGCCGCTGGTTCAAGCCGTTTTTCCGCCTGCTTTACGCCATGCGCGGCCTACGCGGCACACCGTTTGATCTTTTTGGCTATGCGAATGTCCGGCGGGTCGAGCGGGAGTTGATTGGCGAATATCGCCAGTTGATTGAAGAACTGCTGACTCCACTCAAATCAGAAAATTACGACGCGGCTGTGGCGCTGGCCGCCCTGCCCGATATGATTCGCGGCTATGAAGAGATCAAGCTGGCAGGGGTGGAGAAGTTTCGCAGAGCGGTGGCGGAGAGAGAACTATCTCGGAAAATTTCCAAATGAAAGGACACATAAAAGCATTTTCCGAGATATTAGCCGGATTTTAGTAAAAGGATGTCGCTTTGTCAGAAAACACACCCAACACCTATCACCCAACACCCAACACCCAACACCTATCACCAATCCCCCACTTCTCCGTCTTTATCGCCACCAGCCTCGACGGCTTTATCGCCCGGCCGGATGGCGATATCGACTGGCTAATGGCCGCCAGCACGCCGGATGATCTAAATGATTATGGGTATGCCGATTTTATGAGTTCGGTTGATGTCCTTGTCATGGGCCGGAACTCCTTTGAAAAAGTGCTCACTTTTGGTGAATGGCCGTATGAGAAACGGGTGGTCGTCATGAGCCACTCGCGCAAGGAAATCCCGGCCGATCTTAACGGCAAAGTCGACCTGTTTTCCGGCACACTCCAGGAACTGGTAGCCAAACTCCAATCAGAGGGGGTCAAAAAGGTGTATGTCGACGGGGGCAAGCTGATCCAATCGTTTTTACAGGAAGGGCTGATCGACGATATGATCATCACCCAAATACCGATTTTGATCGGGGAAGGCATCCCGTTATTTGGACCGTTAGCCAAAGATGTTAAATTGTCCCTTGTTGAAGCCAAAGGGTATGCAAGCGGGTTTGTACAGGTGAAGTACGAGGTTAGAGACCCTGGTGGGCTTCAAAAGTTTTGAAAACTTTTGAAGTCTGGGCATAAACACCAATGAATAGACGGGATTTAATTCGCCACAGTAAATTTTTGAGCCTGGTGCTGCGCCACCGGCCGCAGAAAATCGGCCTGGAGCTGGACAGCCAGGGATGGGCCGATGTCGATCATCTGCTGGCCAGGATGGCAGCTCACGGCCGCAAAATTGATCTCCCCACCTTGAAAAAGGTCGTGGCAGAGAACGACAAACAGCGCTTTATTTTTAGCGCAGACGGCCGGCGCATTCGAGCCAACCAGGGGCATTCAATCAAAGTTGACCTGGGGTATGATCCGCTTAAACCACCCGAGTTTCTTTTCCACGGCACCGCCGAGCGCTTTGTCGATTCGATTCGAGACAAAGGGCTCCTCAAGCGCCGGCGGCACCACGTGCACCTCTCTCAAGATCGGGAAACCGCGGTCAAAGTCGGCCAGCGGCACGGACGGCCGGTCGTATTGATCGTTCAAGCTGGGGCGATGCACGCGGCCGGGCATCAATTTTTTCTCTCCGAAAACCACGTCTGGCTGACCGATCACGTCCCGCCGGAATTTCTTGAGATTTAGGGTTTGTAGAACTACAAAAAGATTCACATCAGCGGGTTGACACAGATTATTTAATTTTATCTGCGAAATCTGCGGACAATAAAATTTATAAGGAGAGAACCCCATGCAGCGCATCGATACCCTGGAAATTTTACAAAACGGATTGCCCGCGGCCGACGGCCCAACCCGGCACATCATTATCATCGGGGCGGGGATGGCCGGGCTAACGGCCGCCCTGCTCCTGCAGGATGCCGGTCATAAAGTCACAATTTTGGAGGCCCAAAACCGGCTTGGCGGCCGGGTTTACACCTATCACGGCTTTGCCGGGAAAATGTACGGGGAGTTTGGGGCGATGCGCTTTCCGCGCCAGCACCGGCTGGGACAGTATCTTATCCGCGACAAATTTAAGCTGGCCACCCGGCCGTTTCCCATGGCGGATGAAGACACCTTTATTCACGTCAACAATATTGGGCTGCGACGCAGCGAATTTCATCCGGACAAGCTCAACTTTGAGCTGCCCGATCGCGAAAAAGGGAGGCTGCCTCAAGATCTGCTCAAAGAGGCGATCCAACCCCTCATCGACATCATCGAGGGGGAAAACGGCTGGGAACGATTGATCAACGAATACGATGAATACTCGCTGATCGATTTCCTTTACGAAAGCCCGCTCAGCGATGAAGCCACCGCCATGATCGGCCCCCTACTCAATCTGGAAGGGCGCTACCATTTTTCACTGGTGGAATGGTTTTCACACTATTATGAAGACGTCTTTGGTGATCTCGTTTACATCGAAAAGGGGGCAGACGCCTTGCCTAACGCGTTTGCGCCTTATCTCATGGACCGCATCCGACTGGGGGCGATCGTTCAGGGGATTGACCAGACCGAACAGGGGGTCTCGGTGCAGTTTAAAGACCGGGCCGACAACGTTCACGTTATGGAAGGGGATGAGGTGATCCTGACCGTGCCGTTTAACCTGCTGCGCCACATGGAAATCGGCGGGTTGGACCCCAACAAATGGTACACCATTCGCAACGTCTATTACGGCCGGGCGCACAAAATCTTTATGCAGTTTGGGGAGCGATGGTGGGAAAAATATTACAATATCTCACATGGGGTAACCGTCACCGATCGGGCGATCCGCAACATCGTTTATACCCCGGCCGGGCAGGAT
>JAAUYD010104844.1_pt1 | contig 12046 bp, 8 predicted proteins | sample 7278101 | NCBI WGS metagenome assembly JAAUYD01 (sample SAMN14350128, study PRJNA611818) | marine sediment metagenome | isolation source: surface marine sediment (0.6m) | place: French Polynesia: Moorea | collected 2018-08 | reverse complement strand
GGTGTGGGCTTCCTGTTTCTGACAAATGCTTTCCACAAGCAAGCTTATGGCAAGTCTTCTATTGCCTCCAGAGGTTTGGCTATCTATCGATGCCCTGTACTCTTGCAACGGCAAGTGCCGTTACCCAGGCAGACTCCCGCGTCCCACAGGAGTATTGAATTGATTTTGCCTTATCCGCCATGCTTATTGGACTTAGTACCAAGTGAAGCAGTGGGCTTCAAATTCCCCGATCTCTGGAGTGTCTTTAAACCGTTGTCTTTCAGTCGGGCGGGTCAACAACCAAAATTATTATACAATGGGTGAAACCCTTGCTATATGAAGATTTCAATTCGCTCATTCTAAAGTTATAACCGATAAATCCTGCGTTGGCTTTCTCACCGAAGGTGCGCGGAGCGACCCCGACGTTCGTGCTATCGCACAGAACGCGGGGCTTCCCGCCAACAAAGCTAAATTTTCAATTATATAGAAATATGGCATTACCCAGAGTTAGAGTTGCTAAAGATAAAGCAGATTTGGTGCAAAAATTGTTGGATACGAAAGGAACTACAGGAAATTTTCAGACTTATGCAGATATTGTGATTTTTGCTGCTAGTTTCGGCGTTAAACATCAAAAAAGAGTCCCTCTTAAGGAAATATCCCAAAGTGAACCAGCACCAATCAGTTTAGAAGTCTTTATATCTCGCGGTTATGACTGGGTAATTAAGTTAATTGCGATCGCACATACTCAAGATATTAATATTCTCTCAGCTTATGATGCTGATGCAGAAGCCCAAAGGGTCAAAATTTTGGAAGAATATGCTAATGGAGGCTTGGAACAACTACGAGAAGAGTTACGGGGTGCAGTGGATTATACAGAGAGACTGTTATTAATTCTTAACAGTGAAAGATTTGCAGAAGAGAAAACAAATGAGGAGTTTGATCTGAGTCGGTTTTTGTAATATAACGTGAGTTCGATGGATTATCTCCTAAAATCAAGATAGTTTTGTTAACAATCCCAAAAACTTCTTACTGGTAGGGGTTAGCAATGTACGTCTGTAAGCATCTGCAGCTTTTTTAATGGCTTCTGCTTGAGTAGGATAGGGATGAATTACACTAGACATTTTACTCAGTCCAATTTTATGGACAATGGCGGTTGTCACTTCACTAATCATTTCTCCTGCGTGACGAGCCACAATAGTTGCGCCTAAAATTTCATCTGAACCTTTTTTATGAAGAATTTTTAAGAAGCCTTCTGTTTCTCCATCGGCAAGAGCGCGATCGACATCATCGAAGTCAATTTTGATAATATTACAATTAATGCCTTTGGCTTGGGCTTGGGCTTCATACATTCCCACATGAGCAATTTCGGGGTCAGTATATGTTACCCAAGGCATTACCAAATCACTAAGTTTATATTTTCCGAAGCCAAAAGGGGAAAATAGAGTATTTTTTAGCACAATTCGGGCTGCTGCGTCTGCTGCATGGGTAAACTTCCAATTCATGCAGATATCTCCTGCTCCGTAGATTTTGGGGTTGCTAGTTTGCAGGTTGTCGTTAACAATTACTCCTTTTCTGGGGTCATATTCTACTCCCACAGTTTCTAAGTTTAAACTTTCTACATTGGGTTGTCTGCCAGCACCAGCCAAGATTTCATCTACCACTATTGAATCTCTGCCACCATTACATTGAAAGTGAATAATTTTTCCTTCAGGAGTTTTTTCTATTCCTTCCATTTGACAGCCTAAAACCAAGCGAATACCATCTTTAATCAGAGCTTGTTGGACTATTTCGGCTGCTTCTGCATCTTCCTTATTTAAGACGTGATTTCCTCGATGGAATAGAGTTACTTGACTACCTAAACGCTGGAAAGCCTGAGCTAATTCACATCCAATAGGACCCCCACCAATAACTGCTAATCTGGGAGGAAGTTCTGTAAGAGAAAAAACAGTTTCGTTGGTTAAATATCCTGCTGCTTCTAAGCCTTCTATTTTAGGTTTTACTGCTCTGGCTCCTGTAGCAATTACAGCTTTTTTAAAGCGTAGGGTTTGCCCTTCTACAGTCAGAGTATTGTTGCTAGTAAAACTTCCTTCTCCAAAGAATACATCTACCCCAACTTTTTTGGCACTAATAGCAGAGTCTACTGGACTAATTTTAGTTCTGACTTTCCGCATCCTTGCCATTACTGTCGGGAAATCAATTTCAGTATTTCCAGAACAAGTTACCCCAAAAGCCTTAGCATCTCTAATATCTGCTACTGCACGCCCTGAACGAATCATACACTTAGAAGGGACACAACCGACATTGAGACAGTCTCCCCCCATCAGATGCTTTTCCACTAGAGCAACTTTTAAGCCTAAACCTAATCCTCCTGCGCCTTTTGCTGTAACTAATCCTGCTGTACCTGCGCCTATTACCACTAAGTCATAGATGTCTGCTGGTGTAGGATTTACCCAATCTGAAGGATGAACGTTATCTAGTAATTTTTGGTTGTATTCGTCTAAAGGAGAAATAGTTGTAGCGTGAGGTTGAATATTCATTATTTTTATTGGATATTGATTTTGTTGTGTGGGCGCAAGCCTTGCACCCCTACTGGTTTACTGCTATTGATTCGTCTAAGGCTTTACGAGCAACTTTGGTAACATATAAGGTAACGGCGACAGTAGCGATAAACCCAATGATGCGAATAGCCCAAGTAATTGTAGGGTTTGTGGGTTGATCCGCGCCCCCAATAGTAGCGATATTTCCTGCTAGAGAGCCAAGATAGACATACATTATTGTGCCTGGAATCATCCCTACTGAACCTATGACATAATCTTTTAAAGAAACTCCTGTTATACCTAAACCATAATTGAGCAAATTAAAGGGAAATACAGGAGATAAGCGAGTTAACAAGACAATTTTTAAGCCTTCTCTTCCTATAGCATTATCTATAGCTGCAAAATTTTCATTACCAGAAATTTTCTGAGATATCCAACCTCTGGCTAAATAACGCCCTACTAAAAAAGCGAGAGTTGCACCGATGGTTGCACCAATAAAAACATAAATTGAACCAAGAACCACTCCAAAGACAACTCCTGCACCTAGAGTCAAAACCGATCCTGGTAAAAATGCTACTGTAGCTACTATATAGATTATCATAAACGCGATCGCGCCAATAGCACCAAGACCATCAATCCACTCTAAGGCATTACGTAATATTTCTTGGGGATTAAAACCACCACTACTAATTGCTTCTTGTGCTTGAACTGGCGCAGCAGCTAACATTACTCCTATAAGTACTAATACCCCTAATTTCAGGCTTTTAGAAACTTTCATAACTTTAAGTTAAATATTTCACTACAATGTTACTTACAGAATCTAGGTTCTCAATCTTAGCTGAAAACAAGCTTAAAATTTGACTCAATAAAGCTTAAATTCCAGAAATGCGAGAGCATCTTGAATTATTTAACATTTAATATTAAGTAGTTAGGAATGGGGAATTAGAGAATTAGGGAATTAGGGAATTAGGGAATGGGGATTGGGGATTGATTATTACTGATGACTGATAACTGATAACTGATGACTGATGACTGGCTTTGGGTTGCACTTCGTTTAATTCAACCTACAAAACTTAAAAATAATCTATCAAAGAGAAATACGTTGGCGAATATTTGTAATTACTTGATTATAAGTTACTTGTATTCGATAACTTAATATCAAGATAATTGGTATTCCTAGAACTAAAATAAATATTGATTGATAGAAAGATTCATCACTCCAAAATTTCACTAACAAATTCCAAATGGAACGATGAAACAGAAACACACAAAAAGATGAATATGAAATCCATTTTAGGAAACTACTAACTCGCCTCGAAACATATATATGGGGATGAATTTTGAATTGTATAAAATATAAAGATAAAGTGCTAGCTAATATTAAAATTCTTTCTATAGTATAGATAAGCAATCCCTCAATTTCCGTAGCATTATAAAGAGCAATTAGAAGAATGAAACTAATACAGGATGAACACGCAAACAACTTGGTGTTCAATCTATTTATTCTTTTTTGATTTTTTGAGTAAACCATGCCCAAAGAGAAAAAGGCTAACCATGTGTCCAGATATTGATGAAAAATATTAACTTCATATAAAGAAGCAAGATGACGTATTAAAGAAATAGCCACAATTACTATAAAGAGAATTATTAAAAAGAGGTGCAGTTTATCTAACAATCTTCGCGTCAGGAGAAAGAATCCATAACAAAAGAAAAGAACACTTACAAACCAAATAGTATTATAATCTTGTTGAAAAAAGTGAGGTATTAGGGATTGAATACAAAAAGAATGTAAGATGAAATTAGACCAAGAAGGAAAAATTCCATTATTTAAGTCAGGATATGCAGTAAACGAAAAAACAATCAAAGCGAGCAAGTATAATAAGTAAACTCTAAAAAATCTATTAACGAGAAACTCACGGGATGAGTTAGATATTTTTGATTTCGTAAGCTTAAATCCTGAAAGAAAAAGAAAACCACCGACAGCAAACTTTTGTAAGAACTTATTAATGTGATATCGGTGAAGAGGTCCCAGATAATTTATTGTATAGCTTCCATGATGCAAGAGCAAAACAATAACTAAAAATATTGCAGTTAGTAAAATTACCGCATCAATACCTCTTGGACGTTCATAAGAACTTTTAATTTTCATCAGTTACTTGTCTTGCTTAGTTAAATTTCTTGATATTACATTCTGGTAGATGAGTTTCTATTCCACGGCGGGGTTACTGTTTCCAAGCCTATATAAAATTGAAGTATATAAGCCTCCCTTCCTTTACTATTTTGGTTACAGCCTATCAGGAATTATTTGGCTGTTCCGACGATTACGCAGTTTACTCAACTTAATGTCTTGAATTTATCTAATATTAATACTCAAAGTTAAGCCAGTCATACGCCAAGTTGCATAACAATTATTAAACAGTTCATCACTAGCAGCCGATAAATCTCCATCTTCCCCTACAATTCCTCCTGCAATTAATTTACCGCCATTAGTTTTCAAATTTAATCTTGTTTTACCATCTTCTTCTTGGGATAAAAATAATTTTCCTCTAGCTAAAACTTGTCCAGCACGACTAATAATTGAACATTCCATAGTTTAAAACTATAAATTAATTAAACTTAGGGACGTTGCTGAATCAGGATATGAAAGAATAAATATATTACTTTGATTACCTACCTCAAAAATAGTTAAAACTCAGAGCTTGCACCAGTGGTATAAATCACCAAGAAATTTATTTCTTGGCTAATACTACCTGTGTCCTCTCAAGAGAATTCTTATCTAGTTTTGATAACAAAGAGCTATTCTGTCTATTTTAAGAGACTTATTGTCGTAAAAGCTGACAGCTACAAACCATATTTATTTCATACCCGCGCCTCAGCAACGCCAACTTACCTATTATCTAACAATTCACTTCTTTTGCAGCACGATACAGTAGAGAATGAAGATAAACTAAAGATGACATATTCTTGCTGTAACCTCCACCAATAACAGTAGCAACAGGATAACCAGCAGCTAGACAAGTACTTAATACCATTCTTTCGCGACGATATATACCCCAGTCTGTTAAGGATAACTTACCTAAGCGATCGCCGACATGGGTGTCTATTCCTGCATCATAAAACACTAAGTCGGGTTTTACCTGAGATAATAAATCTGGTAGATGTTTCGCTAGTATCTGTAAATAACCATCATCATCCATCCCTACAGGAAGTGGTATATCAAAATCGCTTTGTTGTTTCTTCCCTGGAAAATTAGCTTCACAGTGCATAGAAAAAGTAAAAACACGGGAGTCATCTTGAAAAATATAAGCTGTACCATCTCCTTGATGTACGTCTAGATCGACAATTAAAATTTTTTTGACTAAGCCTTTTTCTAGCAATACTTTACAGGCGATCGCGATATCATTAAAAATACAAAATCCTGAACCATAATTAGGAAAGGCGTGATGTGTACCGCCAGCAGTGTTACAAGCACATCCCTGTTGTAGGGCGAGTTGTGCTGTTAAAATTGTACCACCCACTGCAATACAAGTACGTCTAGCTAAAGCTTCGCTCCAAGGTAAACCAATTCGACGCTGTACTCTATATTCTAAAGTCCCCTCACAATAGCCTTTAATATAATCGGAATTATGTACTAAACCAATGTCTTCAGGGGATGGTAACTCAGGAGTATAAATATCTTTTGGTTTAACTATGCCATCTTTTAAGAGTAAGTCTCGCAGCAGTGCAAACTTTGCCATCGGAAAGCGATGGTTATCTGGTAAAGGCGCAACATAATCTTCATGATAGACAATCGAAAAATCCATTAAATTTGCTTATTGCTACTTGCTATTTGCTGTTTTCTTCTGCTAGAGATAATATTTTCTGACAATAAGCAATTAATCTCGTAATGCGATCGCCAATTAGTTTCAGCCGACTTTCTGTAGTGCTAGCTTGACGAGAAGAGGCTAAAAATAGCATATCTGTACTTAATAATCGAAATTCTCGCTGTATTTCAGTATGCAGCGATCGCCATAAAGAAACCACTGTTGTGTCTAATTCTTCATCTGTCAAAGTCATAATTTCTTGTTGAAACCACTGCTGTAAATCAGGAAATTGTTGGGTCATCTCCTGAACTTTGTCATGATTTGCTAACAAATTTTGCCAGCGATTCAGCCAAGTCAAGAATTCCTGATAAGCTTTTTTATGTAACAGAGATAACATTTAATTTTATTTTCGTAATTTATATCACTTTTTACCCCAATTAAGGTAAAATTTTGCTAAGTTAGCTTGATTTATTAGCTTCTATTTGATCCTAGTCACGGCTTATACTTTACTAATATCTTTAAATAACTATATATAGTCTTGCAAGAAATACCTACTCTAGTAAATTAACTAACTTGAGTAGCTGCTTGTGGCAGATATATATATTATTTTTTTATTTTCTAATAAATCAATACTGGGAAATTTCGCGATAATTGATTTATTTTCCTAGGTTTCTTGCCCCCAAAACCCTCAAATTAGACCCTTGCCATTATGACTGCTATATCTATCGTAGAAAGTCTCACTACCGAATTTGAACTTCCTAGCTGGTTACAACAATGTATGCTCAAGCAGCAATCTGACCAAGCAGATCCACACACAGATTTAATATGTCGCGCTTTCGATTTTGCCTTTAAACTTCATGAAGGTCAATACCGAAAATCAGGGGAACCCTATATTGCCCATCCAGTAGCAGTTGCAGGACTCTTAAGGGATTTAGGAGGGGATGATGTTACCATTGCAGCAGGTTTTCTTCATGACATTGTAGAAGATACCGAAGTCACTCCAGAACAAATTGAAGAACTTTTTGGTACAGATGTTAGACGATTAGTAGAAGGAGTTACCAAACTCTCGAAATTTAATTTTTCTAGTACAACTGAACGGCAAGCTGAGAATTTTCGGCGGATGTTTTTGGCGATGGCAAAAGATATTCGCGTGATCATCGTCAAACTAGCAGATCGCCTCCACAATATGCGTACCCTAGAACACCTCAAACCAGAGAAACAAGAGCGGATCAGTCGTGAAACTAGAGAAATCTTTGCTCCCCTTGCCAATAGATTAGGAATTGGACGTTTTAAGTGGGAATTAGAAGATTTATGTTTTAAATATCTAGAGCCAGATGATTATAACAAAATCAAAGCTTTCATTGCAGAACGGAGAGATTCTCGCGAAGCCAGAATCGAGCAAATGACTGAAACACTGCGATCTCGCTTAGATAAGTTGGGAATTAAGGTTTTAGAACTTAAAGGCAGACCCAAGCATCTTTATGGTATTTATCAAAAAATGCAGCGACAAAACAAAGAATTTGAGGAAATATACGATATAGCTGCTTTAAGAATCATTGTGGAAAAGAACGACGAGTGTTATCGCTCTCTAGCAGTGGTTCACGACGCTTTTAAACCCATTCCAGGTAGATTTAAAGACTACATTGGCTTACCCAAACCCAATCGTTATCAATCCTTACACACCACCGTTGTGGGATTAAATGGTCGTCCCCTAGAAGTCCAAATTAGGACAATGGAAATGCACCACATCGCAGAATACGGGATTGCTGCTCACTGGAAATACAAAGAAACAGGCTCAAGTAACACCCAAATGAGTTCTGATGATGAGAAATTTACTTGGCTCAGACAGCTACTAGACTGGCAAAATGACCTAAAAGACGCTCAAGAATACATCGAAAGTCTGAAAGATAATCTGTTTGAAGATGATGTTTATGTGTTTACTCCCAAGGGAGACGTTGTAGTTTTGGCTCAAGGTGCTACTCCAGTAGATTTTGCCTATCGCATTCATACTGAAATCGGCAACCATATGAAAGGAGCAAGAGTCAATGGCCGTTGGTCAGCCCTAGATATTCCCTTAAATAACGGGGATATTGTGGAGATTATTACCCAAAACAACAGCCATCCTAATATTGATTGGCTCAACTTTGTGGTTTCTCCCACCGCTCGTAACCGAATTCGTCAGTGGTATAAACGCTCTAATCGTGATGAAAATATTAGTCGCGGACGAGGACTATTAGAAAAAGAAATGGGCAAAAGTGGTATGGATTCTTTACTCAAATCAGAATCAATGCAAATAACCGCCCAAAGATGTAACTACCAATCTGTAGATGACCTCATAGCAGACCTAGGATATGGAGAAGTCACTTTAAATCAGGTAGTTAATCGTCTGCGAGAAGTTATTAAAGAACAGCAACCAGTAGAAGAAGTTACCCAACAACAGGAAATAGCCAACCTGAGTTCTAGCCTAACCACTGAAGTTCCTATATCTAAAGGAAGTAAATCTCCCATAGCAGGAGTAGAAGGACTACTCTATCATATAGCAGGTTGTTGTAAACCCTTACCAGGAGAGCCAATTATTGGCGTTGTCACCCGTAGCTCTCGCGGAATTTCTATTCATCGTCAAGGTTGTTCCAATGTAGAACAAATACCAGGAGATAGATTAGTTCCTGTCAATTGGAATCCCATTGATGAGCAAGGAAGACCTCTAACTTATCCAGTAGATATTCAAATCGAAGCTCTCGACCGAGTGGGAGTTCTTAAAGATATTTTGTCTCGTTTTAGCGATCAAAACATTAACGTCCGTAACGCAGGAGTCAAAACCAGTCCCAACAAACCTGCTCTAATTTACCTCAGTCTGGATATACGCGATCGCCAGCAATTTGAATACACAATAAAGAGAGTCAAAAACATGAGCGACATTATCAATATTCGTCGTGTTAGTCAAGGGGACAATTAATACTCCCCAACATTGACTAGGGGGAATTATTTTGACATGTCGTTAAAACTATCAATTATTTTGGGAACAATAAGTAGTGATTACTACTTTGAAGCCTCAACCTTGACACAGTAAAAAGTGATAAAATCATTTTTTAAGAATCCTCAAGGAAATGAGGTGCCACAATTAATTATTAATGATTGATCGTTAATTTGACATTTATAGTCTATTAATTTACTAACAGAGACAGTTAAAGGTAAAAGGAGAAGTTCGTGTTAAGAAATGCCTCTCGTTGGCAACAACTTAGTACCAGGCTAAGTTTCTTGTCAAATCTAAAACAAAAAGCACTATTTAAGCTTGCTTACTCTTTATTGCCTTTGACTCTGTCAGCGTCTCCTGCAATGGCAACAGGAGAAGTATTAGGAGTTGTTAAAAGTCCTGAAAATGCTCGGCAATGGTCAGAAATCAGCAGCCGTTTGGAAAGAGTAGGCATTAACTACTGTATAGTGGAAACCACCAATTGGAAAGCAGAGCTAGACTTAGGAACTGTTAGCGTTTTGCTTTTGCCTAGCGTTGAAACTCTCGATGCAGTTCAGGCAAACATCATAGAGAGATGGATGAATCGAGGCGGTAAAGTCATTGTCTCTGGTCCTACTGGTAATTTATCTAGAGTCGAAATTCGCGATCAACTACGCTCTTTATTTGGTGCATATTGGGCATACCCGCTCTCCTCCCCCTCCAACTTAGAGCTTGCTCCCAACAGCCCCCCAGAATGGTTGGGTCGCCAACAACTGAAAACAAACCTTGTGGGTGCGGTTCTGTTTCCTTCTTCTCCCAATAGTCGAACTGCTGCTGTCTGGCTAGATGACAACCAATCAGCAGCAGCTATGGTGACAGATAACTCTACAGTATTAGGTTGGCGTTGGGGAGTAGAAGCCGTCGCAAATGCCAATTTAGATACAGCCTGGTTACAAGCAGCCCTGAATCGCTACGGAATTAGTACCTACGGCAGGTTGACTCCCACCAACTACAGTCCTGCTACTTCCTGTCGTCCCGATGCGATACCCCGAGAAGAACCTCAGCCCTTTATTCCTGGTTGGCAACTAGAGCGTTCTCACTCTTCCATTAATTCCCGCCCTAGTATTACCCTTACTTCCTCTCAAGTCCAGCAAATGACTGAAGAATTAGAGGGTTTGATTTCTCGCTTTGAAAGTACCCTATTAACAGCAGATGCCATTGCCAGTAATCTAGACTTTTCTACTAGTCAGGCGATCGAGCAGTTACTCACTCAAGATACCACAAATAAGCAACAAATCAGGAATTCATTTAAACATTCTCGCTATCGTGATGCACACCAAGTACTTAGAGAAGCCAGAAATAAGCTACAAAAATTTTCTGACCTAGCCCGACAAGGTAGAGGCTCTCAAGCTCAAGCTCAATGGCTAGAAGCAAGGCGCAGTCTTTGGGATAATTATCCTACAGACCGTCAAGTCTCAAAGTCAGAAATTCGTGCTATTTGGCTTGACCGTGGAACTATTGTTAAAACCAGAAACGAAGCAGATTTAGCAAAAATATTTGACAATATGGCAAAAGCGGGGATTAATACCGTATTTTTTGAAACTGTTAACTCTGGCTATACAATTTACCCCAGTAAAATTGCGCCCCAACAAAATCCCTTAACCAAAGGTTGGGATCCTCTTAAAGCTGCTGTCAAACTAGCTCATGAGCGGGGTATGGAATTACACGCTTGGGTGTGGACTTTTGCAGCAGTCAATCAACGCCATAATATTATTATCAATGAGCCAAAAAATTATCTAGGACCAGTTCTGGAGCGACATCCTGATTGGGCAATCACCGACGAAGCAGGAAATCGTTTTCATCATAGTTCAGGGAAAGCTTTTTTTGACCCTGCAAACCCTGGAGTACAACGCTATCTAACTTTACTGTTTGAAGAAATTGCCACCAGTTATGATGTGGACGGAATTCAACTAGACTATATCCGCTATCCGTTCCAGAATCACAATGGCTCAATTAACTTTGGCTACAGTATTGCATCCCGTCAAGAATTCCAAAAACTGACAGGAGTCGATCCGATTACTCTGAATTTAAGTGACCCTTTGTGGTCGCAGTGGACAGGGTTTCGTATTAGGCAAGTAGATAATTTTGTCGCATCTGTATCTCAAAGACTTAAACAAAAAAGACCCGATTTAATCTTATCTACTGCTGTTTTCCCCATGCCTCGTCATCAGCGTCTTAACAAAATACAGCAACATTGGGAAGAATGGGTCAGACAAGGATGGATCGATATATTAGTACCAATGACCTATGCATTGGATACAGAACAGCTAACCCAATTAACTCGTCCTTTATTTGAGGAAGACGAAGGCACAGCTTTACTACTACCGAGTGTTCGGCTTCTGAATGTACCAGATATTGTGGCAGTAGATCAGACCCAGTTACTCAGAGGTATGACTACTCAAGGATTCGCTTTTTTTGCAGCAGAAAACTTTAATCCTAATTTAGTTAGTATATTTAGTCGCACCAATGGCAATACTAATACACAACAATCACAACCTTTACCCCACCGTCAACCCTTTCAGGCGACTTTATCCCGCTACAACACCTTACAAAAAGAATGGAACTTTTTTCTGAGTAACAACCAAATATCTATGAGTGAAAGTACTCTCAAGCAGTGGGGAACAAAAGCTGATGAATTAGCCTTGGTTTTAGAAAAATTAGCAGATGAACCCTCTAAACGTCGTCTTCTTTCTGCCAAACTAACCCTTTCTTCT
>JAAUYD010298674.1_pt1 | contig 12048 bp, 9 predicted proteins | sample 7278101 | NCBI WGS metagenome assembly JAAUYD01 (sample SAMN14350128, study PRJNA611818) | marine sediment metagenome | isolation source: surface marine sediment (0.6m) | place: French Polynesia: Moorea | collected 2018-08 | reverse complement strand
TTGGGTAGCTTTGGGCTGGCATTATGTGATGAGGAATTCCGTCCTATCTTTGGAGATTTAGCTAAGGTGGGGGTGGGTGGCTACCTTGGGAGGTTGTTACCGGAATTGGTTAAATAGGTTTTGTGGGGATTCGGGATAGAGACGGTACACCCGCAAGCGGTAATCATTCATACGAAAGGGAATTTCTCCATCTGGCTGGGTTTGAAATTCCATATGCAGGACTACTTCCTGGGATTGGAGTAGAATCAAAGCATCAGCGCGAATTGGTTCCACAAACAACTCAGTGGGACTCAATTTTGTTAGTCCCATGGGTTCTCCTAACAACCACTGAGCAAAATCACTACTAAAGCTTTCAGCAAGGAATTTGCACACGTTATCATACATACCCAGATTTTACCAGAGAAACACACAAGGGAATGCACTTGGGTGAAAAACCCGTTTTTTTAGTTTTGTGGAGAATGCTGCAAAAGTATGAAGTCAACTTCGATGTCAATTTTCTGTAGAATCGAGAAAGAAGACAAAATTGTTCTAGAAAGAACAAGCTATGCAAAACCTATCTGCATCCCAACTCACAGCACTCAGTTTAGAGCTTTTTCACGTCCAAAGTCGTGCATCTTGGGAATTACCACCCCATTTGCATGTGATTCGCATCGGTAAACCCAATGAGGAAGGTTTACCAGATATTGACGTTTCCCACTTGTCTGATGCTGATATCGTTTCTCGCACTCATGCAGAGATTCGCAAAAGCGGAAATAGTTATTATATCCAAGATTTAGGAAGCTCTAACGGTACTTATATTAATCAAACTAAGTTAGTTCCCCATACTCCTTACCAAATCAATTTAGGAGACAAAATCGACTTTGGTCAAGGAAGTAAAGTTACATTCATTTTTCAGTATAAACAGGAAACTTCCCAAAGTTCTCTAGTAACTGCAACTCCTACTGAAATCCAACCTCAGACTGTTGCAGGTGGAAGACAAACAACTGTAGACCGCACCAGCAGACTATTAGGTTTAGTGTTAATTGTTGCAGGAGTTATTATGTTGGCAGCAAATACACGGATTGGTCTGTTTGTGCGTATTCCCGGAGTGTTGCTATGTGTTGGGGGGGTGATATTTCTCAGTCAGCGTCGCTTTAACCGCAATATTGGTTGGATTTTAATTGCACTGGGAATTGCTGTCATTGTATTTACTGGTAATTTCTTTGCTTCTTTTAATCTCTTAGCCTTTTTGGTAGCATCTGCTGTGTTATTTGCTGGATATCAACTATTTACCACTGGGAAAATTTTAAATCATAGTTTGCGATCGCTCAAGGGATTAATTTTTAAGAATCGTGTATAGAGTGGGGAGTAGAAGAAATTTGATGTAAAAATTGGTGAAAAACTTGGTTTTTGTGGTGTCAATTAAACTTGAGGGAATTATTTTTGGTTCTACCGTAGTTGTTATGCCAAATTCACCGTCTGTTAAGAGGGAACTCTTAACAGGGAACAGGTAATAGGCAACAGGAGAAAAAATGCTAGTCAATAAGTATAATTTTCCTTACATAGCAAGCTTTTTAAGTTTGTTGACTGATATCTTGCACTGCTGTCAGAAACCGGGTTTATTGGGAATAATGAGCTGTTAAAGTCCTAATAGTTGGTTTATGAACCCGGTTTCTCAACAAAGGTTGAGAATGCTGCAAGATGTAAGTTGATATAAATTTAGTATACCAGGTACTGAAGAACCTTATTTTTTAACTAGTTTAATTGTAGACTGCAAAAGCTTTCGCACAAAATAGGGTAACGCATCCCTCATTTCCTGTTTTGCTCTGAGTTCTAAACAATTGATAAGATGTTGATATGAAACTGCATGATGTAAAGCGCATAAAGGTTTAGCTAATGTCCAAGCTTCTAGTAAGCGCGATTGTGGTTCATAAAAAGTCCATTGAGTGAGGTATTCGTCTCGCAAACCCTTTAGAAGAGGTGATAAAAAAGGGTTATTATTCCTAGGAAAATATATTTCAAACATATCAAAAAAAGGATGAGAAATACAGCTATCAGTCCAATCAAAAATGAGATAGTTATCATTAGACAAAGCAGCATTTCCTAAATGTAAATCGCCATGAACTAATGTCTGGGGTATTTGATATTTAGCAAGTTGAAAGCATAAGTTTTTTAAGCTTGGAGCAAGGATTTGTAACTGATTAATTTCAGATTCTTTCAATTGAGATAGAGCAAATTCATCGTTACACAAAACATCGATTTGACTTGCTAACCAATCCAAACGTCGGTCTAAACACCCTATACTCAATAAATTATCTATATGCGGAACTGATTTGATTTGTATTTGGGCTAGTAAACGATAAATATCTTTTTGCAACTTTACGGGTGCATTTCTACCAATAGGTTTTCCAAAATCAGCTAATAACATCCAGTGACGCTTAGTATCTATACTGAGAACAGTGGGAATATGTTCAGGAAATAAATTTGCTAATTCGGTTGTAACTGCTGGTTCATGACAAAAAAGAGGTAATGTAGAAGCTTCCTTCAGATAAATATTCCCTTTGTTGGTACTAACCCGTAATATACAGGAAATACCCCAACTTTTCATACATTCTACAGGAGAAAGTTGTTGATAATTTAATGCCAATAATTGCTCTTCAACCCATTGAGTTGCACAACCAAACCAACCCGATTTTGCCCAAGGTGGACGCAACTCTGGAATATTACCACTCCCAATTTCTATTAAATATTCTTCAATAATTGATTTATGTTCGGGTATTATCAGAGATAGGTTTCTCAGAGTTTCCAAGTCAATCCAAGAACCTTCTTTCAATTCCTCAATAGAACCATCCGAACCATCCTCCTCAAGTACATATACACCGTGAACTTGACGTTTTGATTTATTGTAATGGTAACAGGCATAATATAAAATGTTTACCGAAATCCCAACTTCTTGCTCTATTACTTTCTTAATTACTCCAAAATCACTATAGCTTATACCTTGATTGACACGAACATAAGGTAGAAACCAATTACCTTGATTTGATAGCATTAAAACCCTAGGTTTGCTGGGATGAGGTAATATTCCATAGAAATAAGATTCCCATTTGCGCTTAAAAAATCTATCAATCACCCGATTGAAAACTGATAATATAGCAAAAACAGACGAGGTTTGACTTAGAGACGTTTTTTTTGGCTTAGTTTCACTCATCAAAATTGAACCTTTTACTAAGATTAATTTACCTTGATAAATTGAATAAAATATTTTATTTAACATTCCAATTAAAATATCAAGTAAAAATGAAGTCTATGGGTCTAATTCTAAACCGGATTTATCTGGTTTAAGTATCTAATACTATCGTACTTAGTGGATGACAAACCCGGTTTTTATTTCTTAAGTTTGTAAGTTTGACTGTATAAATAACCTCTTAGACATCTCCATGTAGTCATTTTGCAAAGAAGTCTATTGTACAAATTAAAAAATCCCAAATTCTGTAAGATTGTGCTTATAACCAAGCTTATAAATCTATTATTCCCATCGTTACTACGCTAAAAATCACAGCAATATTTTAACTTATCACCGATGAGAGTAGGGACAACAAGTACCCTTAGGGGTACTGTAGGAAATATAGTTGTCTTATATACTCAATTTTTATATGTAATGGGTAAACAAAAAAATGTGTGGGAGAACCAAAATACTTATTACTTATTACTTATTACTTATAGTCTTTCTCAGTCTGGTGAAGTACAGATGAAATTACTAAAATTATTGTGGGGTAGGCATCCTTGCCTGCCTTTTTGTACTTCAGCAGATTAGGAAGCGCTATATTACTTATTACTTATTACTTATTACTTATTACTTAATTACTGGGAGCAATGTAAGTTGTTTTTCGTCTACAGTATCAATTGAAGTCAGTAAATACCCATGCACTTGCACAAGATTAGCAAAATATTATTTTTTAGTTTATTTATTTTATCCTTCCTAGTGGCGATCGCCTTACAACCATCTAGGGTAGTGGGTGAAAAGCAGCCAGAGGTACAGATTCTTGCTAGCATACACAATGATACCTTTGGGAAACAGGGACGCAAAGGTACTGATGGTGCTGATGGTAGAAATGGTAGAAATGGTAAAGATATGCGGATTGTAGCTGGTGGAAATGCTGCATCCTACGATGTTTCTGGTACTAATGGAGAAGATGGAACAGACGGGGAACCCGGTGGAGATGCAAGGATGTGTCAAGCACCATATCGTCCTGACTATTCCCTACAAGGTGCTAATGGAGGTAATGGAGGTAAGGGGGGTAATGGGGGTAACGGTGGTAATGGGGGTGATGTAAAAATCTATTACACCAATCCCGAAAACCTGAAGAAAATTAGCCTGAATAATTCCGGTGGATTCGGTGGTAATGCAGGAAAGGGTTATGGAGGAGGTTACGGTTGTGAATGTGAAGAAGATAGTTGGAATGTTAACTACTGCGAATGGGAACTGTTGAAGAAACCCCGTGATTCTAAAGAGGATAATTGGACTGTAGATTCTACCAAAACCGAAGTTTGTAGTGGATATGGACGTGTAGATAAACGCAGAAATACTCCCCCCCTACCTCGACGGGATTCCAATTGGAGATATCGCTGGGTTTATCAAGGAATTTCCCATACAAAACGCTACACTTGTCGTTCTGGTAAAGAAGGGAAAACTGGAAACAATGGGAATAAAGGTGAAAATGGTTATTATGGAAAGGTGACTTTAATTCCCCGCTTAGATATTCCCGAAGAAAAGAAAAGCTACTATCAGCCTTTATCCCAATTGTTAGGGAAAAATGTGCAATTAGTGCAAAATATTTGGGTACGTAAGCAGGGTTTGCGTAATATTTTAAATCCAGCTTCCGATATTCCCGATGGCTATATTTACTTGCAAGATACCGTTCGTCCCAGGTACCGTATCGATTGGGAAGCAAATTCTACCCCCCCAGACTTGGATGTTAAAGATGTGCAAGTGGGTGGAGCAATTAATATTATTCAAGGTAAAGCTAAGATAGACTTTGATGTTCCCGGTACTTTAGAATATCGCACCTCTTCGGAAGATAATCTTTCTATCCTCACGGTAACTGGTGGCTTTTCTCCTAAGCGCATCGAGTCTTTCCAGATTCAAAGTGTTTCCGGTACTGGCAAAGATGCCAAAATGGTTTTAGTTGATGCAGGTGATGTGCGATCGCTCCTAAAGCATAGTTATATCAATGTCACTTTAAATACGAAAGAATCTGCCACAGGTCGAATCTCCACCCAAGAATATCAGTTCCGTCATCGCGTCAAGTTTGACATTCCCCCCAGTGATTCACCCAGTACAGGTGCAGAAGTATCCCAGAATATTTATACAATAGATGTAGGACGATTTTTCTGGCCCTGGTTACAACCTGGTTACCAAGTCGCTTTTGATGTGGAAATTAACCAGACTACTAAAATGGGTGTTGAATATACCCACCGTCGCAATATTGCATTTAATGTACCGCAATCATAAGAACAGGAAATGGGGAACAGGTTACAAAAGAATTCCACACATGGTTGGTAGAGGCGCGGTTTGTGCGCCCCTACAATTGGATCTTTTGCAAACATTTTTTGATTTGGTATAAAAAAGTTAGAATGCCAACAAGTAGAGGCACAACTTCCGCAAAGTTAATTTATCACCAAGAGATTTCTATGGTTTGAATCTCTGAAACTTTGTCCCATATCATATTATTTGCACTTTGTCAAACAACCATTTTTATCAGTCTATCTGGGGCGGTGAAAATTGGTCTTTTCTTATGTCATCAAAATTTGACTTTCAGACGAGTTGCTACGGCATGAATAGGATTGTAGCTGTTTTGAGTAAAAAATGGTCAGACTATGCCCCAAATACGTTTTTTTTATCTTAGCATGAAACAACGGAATTGCGTCAATTAATTAGGAAGGATTTTCGATAAAAATTTGACGAAAAGTGGGTAATTATTTGAATCGCAAAACTAAATTAGTTTAAAAATAACTTTTGATTATAAATGGGGCGTCAGTTGAGGATAGGGCGATCGAACAAGAAAATAATTCTTAAACTTGGTTTTTGAGGGTTGGGAGTTTTTTGGAGAGGAAACAGGAAGCAAACATCAAATTGCTCTATTAGGTTGAGAGATATGAGCGATTTGTGTAACTTTTGTGTTGCACTTGTTTTATCATGCTCCAGTTCCCATTCTCAGTATCCAGTGCTACACAAAACTTGACTAAACTTCTGCAAATCTAGTCATTCAACTAAAGAAAACTTCAGAGGGTCTGCTTCCTGCTTTATCCAAGGATGTCGGCATCTTCTTGTCCACAGGCGTAAATTCGGCTCTAGGCGAATTTACTATGAAAAAGGTTTTCTGTAGACCCCCTATGGGGGTCTTCTCCTAGAGAAGCTTTTAGCCATTGTTCATCCATTATTAAGAGCAAATTTAACAAACTGTGGACTCCCATTTGACCTTTTTACAGGCTTGCCAGTTTTGAATCGACTGTGGTTTACAAACCAGATTAATTAAGCCTTGGTTTTTGGCATTAGTTTAAGTATACATCTACAAAGTCTGTTAAACAAGGGATAAAAACTTACTTAAATTGCACAAGTTTAAGTAAGTTTAAAAAAGAATTTCACGATTTAATCATGCTCTTACCTTAGGGGTTGTCCTTGATAGGACTCTTCCCCCTCTTCTTCCTATGAATGGGTCTGACTCACTCAATTAGGTAATCTTCTAGCGGGACAGGAGTAGCAACTTGGGTTAATAGTTAAAAATTTATGAAATTTGTTCAAATTATTTGATTTTCATGCATACTATATGTATAGTATTTTACATAATTTTGTTGTAAAGGAATCTAAATTAATTCATTTTTTCTGATATAATTATGCCTAAAGTAATTTAATAAAAAAATTCGTATATATCTGAAATATTTACAGATATATACGGGAATACGAAATCTATCAAATAAATTATGAACAATATTCATAACTACTGCATCTATCAAAGGTATGATTTCCTACCTCCCAGTCCAGGAAAGGCTCTTAGCATTATCAATGGGGGGGATTAACGAATACAAAAGCCTACCAGGAGTAATCCCAAATAATCAGGTATCGTCTTTGACTCCAACAGGGACGGAGTACCACAAATCACTGAACTAACTGGTAAAAAATCGTAGTGATATTACTGAAATTAACCTCGTCTACTCACATCTTGCACCATTCTCAACAAGACTAAAAAAAGCGAGGCAGCGCGTTGCCAGATTGTTCGTCGAAGGCATTCCCGCAGGGTAGCAAGAAGTATTTGTGAGCAAATGTTAGTATCGCTGATGATTCTAACCAGGGAAAAACCGGGTTGCTTGTGGACTAAACCCGGTTTATACTCTCAAGGTAACTATATTTGCATTTGAGAAAGTATCAAACCAAACCACTGATTTTCATCAGTCCAAGCTTTTTGGGGTACCAAACCCTTAGCCTGTAATTCATTCTGGATTGTCTGAAGATTGAATTTACGGGAAATTTCGGTGTGGATGGTTTCACCTAGTTCAAAATGAACTTTGAGATTGAGAGCGCGTAATTCCACAGTTTGCGATCGCAAACTGTGCAGGTGCATCTCTATTTGATTTTCAACCTGGTTATAAAATGCCCAATGTTCAAACTGAGTGGTGTCAAAATCGCCCTCAAAGCGTCGATTGAGATGTTCTAACATATTTAGGTTAAACGCTGCTGTCACCCCTTGAGCGTCATTATAGGCAGCTTCTAGGATATGTTTTGGCTTTTGTAAGTCTATTCCCAATAAGAAATATTCACCCATCTGTAAAGCATCTGTAATCTGAGAAAAGAAGCGATCGCATTCATAGGGGTTCAAATTTCCTAAGGAACTACCAATAAAAGCGATGGTGCGACTGGGTAATGGGGATGGTTGCAAGTGGGAAAGTGCCATGTTATAGGTAGCAGCTAAGGCATGAACTTGCAGTGAGGGATAATCTGTTAATAGTTTCCTGGCACTAGTTTCTAACATTCCTGCACTCACGTCTATGGGAAGATAGCGCAGGGGTAAGTTTTTGTGTTTGTAAGCATCTAGTAGAATTCGGGTTTTGCTAGAACTACCGCTACCAAGTTCCACCAATTCACAAGCACCAGTGATATCAGCAATTTCCCCAGCATATTTTTGTAAAATTGATGTTTCTGTGCGAGTCGGGTAATACTCTGGTAACTCGCAGATTGCTTCAAATAATTCCGAACCTCTGTCATCGTAGAAATATTTAGAAGGCAAAGTTTTGGGTGTTTGAGTTAATCCTTGAATAACATCACTACCAGCAATAGTAGAAACCATTTTGGTAGATTCTAACAAATTTTTCACCTGTAAGCGTTTGGTAATGCTATCTTGTGAAAAAACATTACTGTTGGCAGTTTTGAGTACTGACATCACTCCTCCGTTGTCTTTCTTTGCAAACTTGTAGATATTATTATTTGTTAAGTAAATCATGTTTCTGAACTCATTGCTAGTTCAAATTGGCGATTTATTCTACTAAGAACAAATATAGGAACTACAATTTTTTTTACAGGTAAACTCCTGATTATGCCGAAGGTGTTTTTTTTTACAGCTAAACTTTTTAGGGACTTTCAAATAAAAAAATATTCCAATCGTAAATTAACCAATTGTACCATTGGTCAGGGCGCGGAAACCGCGCCCTGACAATTTGGGATTATTTATTTTTGTTCTTCCTTTACTGAGCGCAAACCGAGTTTTTTTTACAGGTAAACCTATTACCTATTACCTATTACCTATTACCTATTACCTATTACCTATTACCTATTACCCTAATTTGTCTCTAAACCCCGGGACTTTAACATATTTGCTCGCCGTTTCCGAGCGATTTCTTGTAAGTCAATAGTTTTATCAGTTTCATCGACAATTTCACCTGTTAAAACTTCCAGTACATCTTCCAGTGTAACGACACCAGAAACCCCTCCATATTCATCCAACACAACCATTAAATGTTCGTGGGTTTCTTGAAAATTTTTCAGAAGTTTATCCGACCTTACCATTTCTGGAACAAAGTGAACCGGACGGATAAGAGTTGAAACAGTTTGCTCTTGTTTATCTTCAATAAGTGCAGTTAATAATTCATGCTTTAAGGCAATACCAATCACTTGGTCGAGGGACTCATCAATCACAATTATGCGACTGTGTTGTGAATAAATGATGTCTTTTTTAACCTCATTTAAAGTTTTATCACCATGTAAATAAGTAATAGTAATTCTTGGTGACATGACATCAGCAGCAGTTAAATCATTTAACTGAAATACCCGTTGAATCATTTCTGCTTCGTCGTCTTCTATTACCCCTTCTTGATGACCAATCGTTGCTAAAAATCTGATTTCTGCTTCGTTTGTAGTGGGAATTTTTCTACCTTGGGTAAAGGGAAGAGTAATTTTCTCTACCATCCATACTATGGGGGTAAACATAACAGTTAAGAAGCGGACTGGTAGGGCAATTAATAATCCAATTGTGAGGGAATATCTTTCACCAAGAGTTTTGGGAATAATTTCTCCAAAAATTATAATCAAAAGAGTTAAAATACTGGTGACTACCCCTATTCCTGCTTCTCCTAAAGCCTTATCAGCAAGGATACCAATTACCGCAGCACCAACAATATTAAAGATATTATTTACAATTACAATAGTAGCAATTGGTCGATTCATATTTCTCCGAATCCCCAATAATGCTTCTGCAGCAGGTTTTTTAGACTGTGCTAATTGTTGAACTCGCACCCTGGGAACTGAAAATAATGCCGTTTCTGTCATCGAACAAAGGGCTGATCCCAAGATCACAATCAATATAGCGATAGTAATTTCCAGCATCTTCAGTTAAATAAAGCAATAAGCATAAATTAATTCTATAGGATTAGTATTTGATTTTAAAAAAAATATCACTACAACTTCTATTTCCTGTTTCCTCAAAGCATCAAAAATGAATGAAGTTGCATAAATGCGGTATGATTTTAATAATTTTGTGGAATCGACCGGAATGCCTATTCCTGCGCTGAAAATTGGGATGTTCCTCCTTCAACTACTGCATCTCAACAGACAGCTTTTTACCACTCTACTTGGTGTGGGTAGTTTTTACCAACGGTAAATAGGCTTTGGCTTTATTGTTAGGACTTACGATATTGTCACATTTTTTTGTTTGTAATTGGGCTTGAGGAACTCTAAAAATATGGGTTAAAAAGCCCAACTACGAACCTTTATATTATGCCAGGGGTAAACCCTGATTATTTAAAACTCTTTCCAAACATAACTTTGCATTGTCTGTCTTGATTTGTCTGTAAATCCTACCCTATTTTCAGGTATAGATTGTAAAACAATTTTTAAAGGCTGAAGTATTTTATTTATCTCAGGCACTTTGAACTTTTTGGGATGATTCTTTAAATATAGGCATTCTTTAGTTGCTGATAATTCATCTTTGCGAGGACGATAATAAAACTCCAAAGCTTCAGTAGCTCTACAAGCACCAACTATTTCAACGTAGGTTGGATGTGTTACACAAAACACTAAAACTTCGTCTTGTTCTGGTTCGTAAACCACTGGATCTGATTTCTGAAAAGCCCATGATTTTTCTTTTCGATCAAAATGTACGCTTTTTACATGAATCAGAGCGTTAACTGTTTTAATATCTGCATCAAAGCTTTTCTGATGTCGCTGATGAATAGAGAAATCTACCCCGTCAATAATTTTTACTCCTGTATTTTCTATTGCTGTCTCAACAGCTACCTCTGCTAACTTTGCCCAATATGCTTGATTAACAATAATTTTTGTGTCTTCTTGCTTTCTATCTTTTGCATATATATTACGAACTGTATCTGCATAGATTTGTGCAAATTCCCAACAATCCTGTTTTTGCTGTTCTGTAATATTTATTTTCACAGAAGTACTTAATGTCGCTGTCATTTTATTTACTGATTCAAATTTAGTATTGCCTATTCCGGAAATACTTTATCTAACATTTTGACAAAAAAATTTGCAGTGATTTGCACTCTTGAGCCTAAATCCCTCTCTCAAGCCAAGAAGAGGGACTTTAAAGACTTGCTGCTTTTGCGATCGTACTCCATTCATAATTTCCCCATTGCATCTCAATTGGAGACTTCTGCTTACAATATTACACAAAATAAATAATTTCAGTTGATTTACGCAATTGACAACCAAAATATTTAATAAAAATTATTTATGTTCATAACCTTACCCTATTCTTTACATAATCCTGATATTAGTTTTCTGTAAAATCATGGTTGTTGGTACAATATTGCAATTCTAATATAGGGATAGTTGTGTTTTTCTACAAATAAATGTAATTTTAAAAGCCTACTATATAAGCTTTTGTATAAGCTTTTTAATTAAAAACAATTATTTATATATATTGCAAATAAGCAGATACTTAAACTGGTTTTTCAGTAACGATTTTCAATCCTGTTTTTTGTTTGTTTTAGCTAATAAAAGCTAATGATTTTCTTGTATTATTTGCTGATTTTTATCCTCTCTATTTACTACAGAAAACTTTCGTAACTTCTATATGAATAAGCTTACTCCTGACAACAATGGTCTTTTTCAATTAGGTGTAACTGAAGATATAATTCTTGATTTAGATCAGCTTACAGCAAATTCCAGCAGCGATGCTTCTTTGGGTTACTATTTTGTGGATGTTTATGGTAACTACATTGAAGGTAAGATTATCCTTGCTGATGTGAGTGAGCAAAATAATCAAACAAGTATATCTATTAAACAAGAAGACTTACCTATAGGAGCGGTAAAATTAGGCTTTTTCCTGATTGAAGATGGCGCAAGACTCAATCCAAATTTATCAAATGGGGATAGGATTACTTTTGATGGCAATAATAATTTATTCCAAGATGGTAATGCTTTAATAGGTTCAGTTTTATTCACCAATAAGTACAAAGTGGGTTAGTGGTGACTTCAATGGTGATGGTAAAGATGATTTAGCTAATGTTTTTAATAACGCTGGTGGAGCTAATATTGATGTTCATTTATCCAGTGGTAGT
>JAAUYD010193112.1_pt1 | contig 12052 bp, 7 predicted proteins | sample 7278101 | NCBI WGS metagenome assembly JAAUYD01 (sample SAMN14350128, study PRJNA611818) | marine sediment metagenome | isolation source: surface marine sediment (0.6m) | place: French Polynesia: Moorea | collected 2018-08 | reverse complement strand
TGAAGTTAAGATGATGTTTATTAATCATGGATGGGGTTTATTTAAACTTGCTCTCAAACAAATTTGATTTTTATCAACACTAGTATAGAGAAGAAAATCTGTTGAATAATTTTGTTAACTACTATTAATAATTTCTAGTAATTTTACTAACTATTTATTTGCTTACATCATATTTAGTCTATCAGTCTAAAAGAATAGTTTAGATTCATGTCAATATTTTTATACAAAAGTTATTCTCTTGGACTTAATAAATTAAGTAATACGAATTTACTAAATAATTGTTAGATTTTTAGGTGACGGTTATGGAACTAATTTGATATACAATTTCGGAATAAAGTTGATCGGAATAAAGTTGAGCTTTGTCTTATTAATTTTGACGATTTAATTTTTCCATGACACCCTGTAGATAAGCGCCGTAGGCTCTAGCCTCTGGCGCTGGTTGTCTAGCTCTATTATCTTCCGGAAAATTTCTTATACAAAGTAATTATAAATTATACTATGAGGATTTTGAAACATTGGATTTTGAAATGTTTTTGTTTGACTTATCAAGTTGGACGAAAAAGTTTTGAACTCTACCTCCAAGTTGATTCGCCAAATTTTTCAATTCCTCTTTTTGCGAATCATCAAGACCCTTCCAAAAAGCTTGCCATAAACTTCCTGCCATTTGAATACCAACAAAGGGAGAAATAATACTCAAAGGAATCAGAATAGAGCTACCAAAAATCATGACAATTAATGCCAAAATAGCGCCAACAGCGACGCCCTGTTTCCCTGCTTTCCAAGCAATATCGCTCACTCGTTCGACAACTTCACTATTTGTGAGTTCCCCCCGGCGTCGCGCTCCTTCAAGGTGCAGAAATTCTTTTAGAGCCTTATAGATCGCAAAAGATACACCGGCTCCAACTATACCAGTTGCAGCAGACTCAATAACATCCAATCCTCCCAGAACCTCAGCTATTTCTCCTTCCTCCAAACCTGCTTTTAAGGAATCATTCATCTTTGTGGCTTTCGACTTAGAGCCTTTATATAACTTAGCCAAGTCAAAGACATCCATATTTACTCGAGGGGACTCATATTTTACGCTGTCCATCATCCGAAAATCTCTTAGTTGTTGTAATTTGGCTCAAGATTGGGCAAATAAACCTAAATATTGGCATTTTTGGTTAATTTGCTAACGAATAATTTTAGTCAATCACTAATTAGTAATGTTTGTTTGTGAGTTATATTCACGAATCTTGAAAAAATAACTCATACAAAAACATAATTAAAATTAGTTTTGTGAGGAATGAACATATAATTCAAAACTAAATTTTTAATTTTTAAATTATATGAACAACCATGTTTTTTATTATAGTGATTTTGCATTTTAATACCATAAGTAACTATTCAATACCTCAATAGTTTCCATAATAAAAACTTTACTGTTTTTAGGGAACTTTTTTTTAGTAAGTCTTTTGATAGAGTAATGTAAACTATTTAAGTAAAAACTTAAATTTAGTACTAATTAAATTGAGCTTTTATTTTATAAATTTTTATTAGTAAAATTGTATGCTTATGGTAAGTAATATCCACATATAATAAATGCCTAGATGCTTTCCCTATAAAGGATTGGCAAAATCAGTGATTAACTTTGAAGTGATAGATTTCGCGTTCTATATTCCTTAAAGTTCATCATTATTATTTGACTAAGTAAATATTTTGTGATGTGCGTAAGCATCAATACAATTACACAATTTACCCTATATTTTCAGAAGTAAAAATAGTATAAATAATCAAACATAAATTTGATGTTATGTTTGACTATATGCCAATTGTTTTGGCCTATTACTGATTATTGTTTATCAATTTTAACTTGTGATCGCCTTTAAAAATCTACTTTTAATTAGAGTAAAAATATGAATTATTTTTTACTTTTAATTTGTCATAGATACTAGTTTGTATTGGTACTTTTTTTTGCTCGTAATGTTTACTAAATATAATTGAGAATCATATAGTAGCATCTTCAGGAGCACTAATGTTAAAAATGGCTCTAAATTTTCTGTACATTTTCTGCACATAAATAATTTTTAATTTTCATCTTCCTTTGGAGTGATATCCAAACCCAATTGCTGTTTTAAGGCTTCTGGTAGATTTTTGGCAGTTTCCAAGCCACGCACACCTTCCCAGTTAGTATTTTGATCCCAACGGATATTTCCAACGAATTCATCACTGAGGTATGCACCACTGAAGTCTACACCACTGAGATTTGCGCCATTGAGATATGCACCACTGAGATTTGTGCCATTGAGATGTGCACCACTGAGGTAGGCGTGACTAAGATCTGCGCACCTGAGATCTGCACCACTAAGGTTTGCACCACTAAGATATATACCCCTGAGGTTTGTACTCCTGAGGTTTGCAGATCTTAGCTGTGTACAACTGAGGTTCGACCCCCTTAAGTCTCCACCACTGATGTTTGCATTAATGAGCTTTGCATCACTGAGATATACTCCCCTAAGCTTTGCCCTGCTAAGGTTTGCACCGCTGAGATTTGTGTCGCTGAGGTCCCCACCATTGAGGTACACGCCTTTGAGGTTTGCACCACTGAGGTTTGTACTCCTGAGGTTTAGACCACTGAGGTTTATACTCCCAAGGTTTGCGCCCTTGAGATATTTCCCAACTAGAGTGTTAAAACTTCCTATCACATCAGTGTAATTTATAATTTGGCGTAACTTAGATGCCCTATTATTTTGCTCCTGAAGTTGACCAGAAGGATAAAATATTATTTGCTTTTTTAAATCATCTCGCTCTTGTGCATATCTATGTAATTCCAAAAGCAAAATCATCACATTTAAACCCGCATAAATATCTACTTGTCGCTGTCCCAGTTCAATATTTTGCTCGTGCAGTTGTCGTGACTTCTTCTGGGGTAAGGTTTCTACATAAGCCAGTCGCGATGCTATGGTGACACATTCTTCTAAAGTTAATTTATCTTTAGTCCGGTCTTGGTAGAATTTTATTCCTTTACTCGCAAGCCCCACAAAGGAAAGCCCTGCAACAGCAACAGGTGCAAAAGGAGAACCCAATAAACCTAACGCGATCGCTAATTCCAAACTGGTTTTAGATACTTCTGCACCTGTTTCTGTGGCGCTACTTGGTTTGTGCACTAGCTCCCCAATATCATTTCTGAAAAACTTCCAGAACTTTTCCAGTTTGGTTGTCATAACTAATATTTAGATCGGGCATTAAATCGAGTCTAGCTAATTGCTTACTATAGAGATAATATTTGATTTTGACTACACCGGTAATGAATGACAAATTTGGCAACGCATTAAAGAGGTAGATAGATCCGGGTTTTTCCCACAGCGACCCATTTGTTGCTAATCTTTCATCCATCGCTAACATCTCCAAAAGAACTGGTCCCCGTTCCCTGTTCCCTTCCCATGGAAAAAATATATGATCCTGATATGGGGGGTAAATTTGTGTTTATAAGTGTAAGATTCAAAAATTTAAGATTTATTCTGTAAAACACCCCCATTAAATTGTATTTAAACCAAGGTGTATTTAATTTGGGCGATCTACATTTAGGTTTACAAAACCTGTATGATTCGGGAGCAAATATGAAAAGCGATACAGCAGTAGAACAGTTACGCCGCTACAAAGATTATGGAGAGTCGGTACTACAAAGCTTAGAGTTATTATCGCAAAATCCGCCACCAGAAGAAGTTTGGCTTCCTAGCAGTTTCCAGGAAACTATTAGGCGGTTACGTTCCCACGCTCAAAAAACGGTGGAACTTGCTTCTTCCCCGGTAAAAATTGGCATTATGGGGGAATTTAGCAGCGGTAAAACTTTACTAATTGGTAGTTTAATTGGTTATGCTGACGCACTTCCCGTAAGTGAAACTCCAACCACAGGTAATGTCACCGCGATTCATCTGGTCGCCCAACCCAATTTGCAAACCACCAAAGTTGGTAAATTTACGGTGGAATATCTTTCCCATGTGGGTGTGAATGAATGTTTGAGATTTATGCTCGAGGAAACTGAAAAAAGGGCAAAAGCAGCAAATGTAAGTGGTGTTCGGCTTGATGGTCTCCAGGATTTACAACCAACTGATACGGTAGATACCGAGGGAATTTTACGATGGTGTGAAGATGTTTGGCAGGAAACTCAAAGTTTAGAATTGCGATCGCTACTACGAGAATTGGTAGTATTTATCCGGACTTATACTGCTTATGGTAGTCAAATTTGTGGCAGAAGTTATCAAATAGATTATGAAACGGCGAGGAAAGGACTAAAGTTAGTCGAACCGCCGATGAATATTTTAGAACTTGAATTTAAAAATCTTCCTCAAGTCCAAGAAGATTGGGAAAATTATACAACTCCGTCAAGTAAGGATTTAAATCATAGTTTTTCTTTGATTCGGCGAATTGATGTCACAGTACAGGTATCCAAGGAAATTTGGGATTTATCTTCGTTACAAGGTGCGAATGAGTTTGTATTACTAGATTTCCCTGGCTTAGGTGCTGCTGATTCTGGGGTCAGAGATGCTTTTCTATCGCTGCGGGAATTAGCAGAGGTACAAACTATTTTGCTACTGCTCAATGGGAGATATCCTGGAGGCGTTACGGCGGCGAAAATTCGCAGCATGCTAGAAAAAGATAAGGGAGAAGACCTGAAAGATAGAATCATTGTTGGTGTGGGTAGGTTCAATCAATTACCCGTAACCTCCAGTGACGAGCGCCTAATTGATGAGTTATTAGACGAATTATTACTTTCAGAAGAAACAGTATTAGAAGAACTAAAAATTCTCCAACTGATTATTGCAAGTGCAAGTAATTTAACAACAGAGAAAAAGAATATTGTTCTACTTTCTCAAATTTACGGATTGAAAGAACTAGCAGAAATCTCCCGACTGATACAGGTTGGTTCGCCAGAATTTCTCCCGGAATTAGATATACTCAACAAACCCCAAGAGTTAGAGTGGCGACAAAAATGGCAACAATTAAGCGAAATGCTTCCACCTACAAGTATCTTAAAAAAACAACTCAGTGATTACGTGGAAGATGGTGGGATCGGAAGATTGCGTTCATTACTCAAAGAGCATGTTGCTTTACATGGAATGAAGCAGCTAGTTGCAGATACTCAACGTTCCGCTCATACTATCCAACAAGAACAAGATAACTTAGCCAATATTCTTGAAGAAATCCCCGCATATATTCCGGTAGTAGAAAACCCGGCTTTTTTAGAACTACGGGAAACTATTGAAAACTTAGTTAGTACCTACAGGGAATTCCAGGATGACTTAGATAAACAACCAATTTTGCAAAACCGTTATGGAGTAACAGTAAGTGATGTAGTCAAAGATGAGTTAACCGACAAAATCTTTTTTGATTGGAGTGAATGGACTTTGTTATTAGACAGCACCAAAAACGGTACGATTTCCCTCACATCCACTGAAAGCTTCTTTGGTGATGAAGAAGTAGAAGATTTTCTCCCTACACGGAGCGATGATTTTTATCCAGCTTTCGTTCAGAGCTTGGAGGAAATGCAGATATTCGCCCACGAACATACAACCGAAGCAGTCAAAGATCTATTTCACAAATTAGCGATCGAAGTCGAACAAGACAAGAATAATATATTCGAAATTGTTGTACCGGAAATGGAGCAACATATTCAGCAAAACTTTGGTAAAAATCAAGTACGTTTATTTCGTAACCTGATGCGAGCAATAGATCCGGTAAGAAAATGGCAAAATCTTGTGATTCAACATAGCGGACTCGGTGGTAGTTCAAATGAAAAAAATAGATCCATAGACGCCGAAAACTTATTTCCTTTAGCCCGTCAAGATAATAAACATCTCCAAGGTCAAATATTTGATTGGAGTCCCGATAAAAAATATCCCGTACCCCCCAGACCTTTTAACCATCAAATAGCTGTTTTAAGATTGCGTAATGAAATTACTGCTAGTGCTGGATTGCATTTAACTCAATATGTCAGCGAACTAACAAAAGAAGTTAAATCCACATTTTATAGAGCATTAAAAGAAATTTTAGATAGCTTACAACAACTACTCAAATCAAGAAACGAACCATTATTAAGATATATAGCCTCAGCAGAACAACGTACAGCAGCACCGACACCACCTTGGTTGGAAACATTATCGCAAATACCGAGGATTTCGTTTCCGGATTAGCCCAATCCCCAACCCCCCCAAAAAAATGCCCATCAAAGTAGAACTTTTAGATCGTTATCAATTACGTACTAGGGAAAATAACCCTAATTTATTGGTGTTACCCGTAGTAGAAATTCTTCCAAGCGAGGGATTTTATTTTCCTTTTATCTCTAAAATAAATATTTCTGTGAGTGGTGTACCCTCAGATTTAGCAGCGCTGATCCAGTTTGCTTATGCTAGTGCTAACTTTAGTTCTGTTCAACCTTTACAACTATCTAGTCCCAAACGGTTAAAGCAAACTGAATGTCCGTGGGGTGATGTTTTACCATCGGGAGTAGATTGCACTTTAGAGGTGTCAATCGAGTATTTTAATTCAGACAGAACGGGTTATCCGATTATGTCTGCACCCAAACACTGTACGGCTGAATGTAATATTTGGACTAATGGAGAATGTACGACTCCAACAAAGATTAAGCTACCGTTGCTTCAGCTTGTTCAATCTGTCCCGGAGGAAAATAATAAGTTGGAAATTACTTATCCTGGCTGGTTTGCAATTGATTTTGGTACTTCTAATTCTACGGTAACTCTTTACGATCCCAAAACCATCGTAACTCCGGATGGTTTACCTTACGAGCAAGAGGTAAGGTTACGAGAACGTTTAATTTCTTGGTTAAATCGTCGTCCGGTGGATGATGTTCGAGGTGTGGGAGCGGATGCTTGGGATTTGGAATGGCAAAAATTTTTGAGGGAACTTACTAAACAGTTTCCTGATATTGACCCTAATAATGAAAATGTTGGTACTCAGTTATTGAGTGCTGCTAATAGCACAACTTTACTGGAAGCAATTCGCCAAATTGAAATTGCTTTGGGTAAACGTTTGGCTTGGTTTCGCCGTGCTGCTAGTAAATGTTTAAATCAGATATACCACGATGTTTTTCGTGTTCCAGCTCTGGAATGGCAAAGTCTAATTTCGGTAGAGTTAGATAAAGACCGACGTTTGAGTGAAATTCCCAGCGAGTTGGAGGTTGTGGAACTCAAACCTGTTTTACCAAATGATGACTTACTCCAAGTAAAAGTTAGATTGGGTAAGCAAGCTAAGGATAATCGGGAATTTACCATTCGGGAAGGTGAAGAAATTGATGGTAGATTTTTACATTCTCCCAAACGTTATTTTGGTCAAGAACGGAATTTTAAAATTGCTTTGAATGGTCAAGAGGATTCCGTCCCAGTTAATAAAATGCTTCAAGCTGCTTATGCTGAGTTGATCGATTTAACTGAAGATTATCGCCAGCGTTACCCAGGTAAATGTTCTTCCGGTAAATTCTACCGGGCTGTGCTGACTTATCCCACTATTGCTTCTCCTTTTGTGCGTCGAGAAATTGAACAGTTGGTGAAGCAATTGGGTATTACAGATGTCCAAATGGCTTATGATGAAGCGGTATCTGCAGCAATATTTTTCCTATGGCGAGAATTTGGTGGTGATTTAAATGTCGGTATAGAATCATTTAAAACTCGGTGTCGCAGCGATGGTAATAAATGGTGGCAAAATGTTTTGGTATTAGATATTGGTGGTGGAACTACAGATTTAGCTTTAATTCGTTTAACTTTAGAAGAAATCGATCCTTTTGAACCCGGTGAAGATCGGGGTGATGGAGGAAGATATTACAAATTGACTCCGAAACTTTTGGGTTCTTCCGGTCATTTACAATTGGGTGGAGAATTAATCACTTTAAAATTATTTTTATTATTAAAAGCTGCGATCGCAGACGCTTTACTCAGTGCTGTATCGGAAGAAAGATTAGCTAAAGATGTCCTTAAAGTTCAACCGGAAGAATTGAGCGATCGCTTTCTAGATAATGGAAAATTTCAACCGGGAAGTTTATTAGCTTGTATCGATCGAGAAATACCGGAAAGTGAAGCTTACAAGGAAGCTTTAACTGCTGCAGAAAGAGTTATCCCTACTCGTTGGAAACAGTCATCATTACGTGCACAAACCTTTTACACTTTGTGGGAATATGCAGAAATAGCCAAACTGACATTGGGTCAAAAGGATCGGAGTCGCGATTCTATAAACACATTTGTGCTTGACGGACAAAAAATTGCTGAATTGTTAGCACAAAATGAAGTTCAATTACCGGGTAAATTAATCGATCGACTCAATGTTACCATTACCCAACAGCAATTTGCAGCCTCAGTATTACCAGTGATTCAAGAAGCAGTGGGTATCGCCCAAGGATTAATCGAAAATGCTTTGGGTAGTACACCAGTAATCTATCGAACTAATTCTTTAACATCCCCAAGAACTGATACTCAAACAACTTATAATCTATCAGATCGGCAAAAAAACTATAAAGAGAACGATAAAGAACAGGTAGACTGGTTAATTTTATCTGGTAAAACCTGTAATTTGGAATTAGTAGAAAAAGAACTATACCATGTATTTAGTAAATCAGATTATTTTGTTTGGAACCAAGAACGAGTTACTTTTGAACCTGAATACACTAAACTAGCAACCTCTGCTGGTGCTTGCTTTGCAGAAAAACTGCGTCAATTAAGCTTTTCTCCCCAACAATCTAAAGATTTGTTGCGTAAAGGTGCAAACCAACTTTATATAGATGTCAAAAACCTATTTTATTTTCTTCCTTGTTCCTTTAAACGGGAAGTAATCGGCGGTAATTCCGATCCCATATTCCAAGCAGGAGAAGAACTCTATCAACTCCAAGCAAATGATTCCATCGCCAAACTCCGGTCTAAGTGGCAAGGGATGCAATTAACCAATAATATCAAACGGCAAGACTTTGAAAACGTCAAACCGCAACTTTGGGGTTATTACAATGGCGACGCTCTAATGAAAAAATTGGGGATGTCCGAAGAGGAATTCAAAAACTACATTAAAGTCCAATTTGAAATCAACCAAAAACTAGAAATTGATTTACTGTTGTGTCGCGGTAACCCCCATTATCTCATTTCTCTGGATGCTCCTAAGCTTGAAGTTGCTAAAGTTACAGGTAAATCAGTAATTATTGGTGATGATAGCAAAGTAGTATGTGACATCGCTGTCAATGTCGCCGAATCAGCCAACGCCCTGAAAACTGATGCCCACACAGTTCTCGTTAATAATGGTGAAGATTATACCTCTGAACTGCGAGTTTTACGCTATGAAGAAGGTTCTATGGAACCCCAAAGCATCGGTTTAATTGCAGAATTACCCCCCTTCCCAGCTAGTGGGAAACATACATTTTACTTCCAATTTCGTAACCCCCAATCTAATAAATGGGAACTAATTGGCGAATTACCAGAACCCAAAATTACTACAGAATATCCCTGTCGTTATTATGTCTCTCTCAACTATCAAGGAACTTTGCGCATACATACTTTTGAAGTTCCCTACTGGACATCTACAGATATCGAATCTCTCAAAGAAGAAGGATGTGTATTTAGAGACACCCTAGAATTACAACCAAATGACATAGAAAGCACCCGCGATCCCTTTTCCGGAGAACACTAGTTAAAGTCAAAAGTCATTAGCGCCTAGCGGAAGCGTTTGTACGCATTACATGACGGATAAACGTAGGTAATGACTAATGTCACGCTGCGCTAATGCGTGTCCGTAGGACATAACAGACCGCGCTAAAGCGAGCAAAAGTATTAAACCTCCCTTAAGTTAAGGAGTTATCAGCTAACAGTTAATATGACATACGCTTACTCCTTACCAATGCCCCATGTCCTATGCCCAATTCTACAATGAAACATCTTAGTAAGTTATTAGCAACCAATAACTCAGATTTATCTTGGGTGCTGCGTTTGGGTTTACACGGACTACGGACTCAGTTACTAACAGCCCTGGAGACATCTGCAAACGACCCCGGAAGGGAAAATTGTGAGGAACTACTTAAGGAAATAGATGTACTTTTGCAGAGTAATATACCACCCGGCAATATCTCACCTAAACTTCCCATCGAAAATAATCCCCCTTGGGAAGATATCTTGGAACCTATATCAGCAAAACCACAAACAGAAAAATCTTCACAAATAAATACTGAAATTCAACTTAACCCAGAAAAAAATCAATCAGAAATAATTCAACCAGAACAACTTAAACTAGAACAACTTAAACTAGAAAAAATTGCCCATTCCTTAATTAGCGATCGCGATATCTCCAACTATATTGGTAAATATCAAATCTGCAGCGATAATGATGCTCAATTGTGGGATGAAATCCAATATTTATTGTTGCGGGTTCCAGAAAAAATTGCGAGTATACGACAAAAAAAAATCTTAAAATTAGCAGAGGGGATAGGTGCGATCGAAAACAAACAGAATTTAAAACAATTACCATTTATTCGCACTGAATATCTTTACCCCGGTTTAACAGGTAGCATTAACACCCAAGGGTTATTATTATCAGAGCAAATCGATTTTGACCCCCGTCTCAAACTAGTCAATTCCGACACCGAAAATATTTTTTTAGGTAAATTAGTATCTATCTGTCTCAAATTTATTGATACAGACCCGTGTTTGCACCATGCACTCAAAAGTGTAGATCGATTTGGTGTTAGGTCTTTACAAATCGAATCAGAAAAATTTAAGTATATAGCAGCACTTGTAGAACGGTTTCAAAGAGTCCAACTTAGTAGCGATAGCGACCCGATAACTGTATTACGTGCCAAACTGGATTTAGATGAAGCAATTCATTCTTTAGTGTATTTACCCCCAGTTGAACGCTATTCTTGGTGGGGAAAACTCCAACAAGAAGCCCGACGTACACTCGATCTAGCAGTCTCAAAAGCTAGAGAAGCAGGTTATCAAATTCAAATTCGTCCATTGTGGGGAACCTACGCCGATATTTACACTTATTCTAAAGATGATTTGCGTTTGGAAAATGGTGGTATCCCTGGAGAAGTATCAGCCTGCTTGCGGGTTTATGCCAAAATTAATGATGAAATACTTCCCGGAAGGGTACTTTTTCGGGCTTCTTAATAAGATAGACCACTAATAAAAAGACAATTGCAAACTTGATATCTCTGCATCGCATCTTAGCTGGAAATAAGCTCCTGCCAAATTAGCATTTATATTTATTCAAGTTTACAAACTTATACCACTTAACTTGCCTCAGTTAAAGATCTATTTCTTCAAAAAGTAGAAGCGATAGTCGTTACCATCATGTAGCATCGCTGCTTCACTCAGATTACTATCAGATGGAGTACCAACCAAAATTAATTCTGGAATCGAATTGAATGCATACTCATAGGCATTCGTCATTCTATCGAAATAACCCTGTAAGAGTTTATCGTTGTTTCCTAATCCCATGCGATAGAAACGGTATACATTACCATCATGCAACATAGCCCATCTGTGACGGTCTGCATTATCAGGAAATCCGGTTACGGGAATTTTGGGAATGGAGTTGTGACCCCACTTATAAGTGCTTGTTCCTGATACCCACGCAAACTGATAAAGTAGGTTTGGATCACCCAATTGACGAAGGAAAAGTCTGTAGTCAGCACCGTCATGCAGTATCGCAAAACTGCTAGCATCTGCATCTGTAGGCATATCGACAAGGGTCAATTCTGGAATTGAATTATATCCAAACTCATAGGATGAGCCATTGAAACCGAATTGATAAATGGTGTTGCGAGTGCTTCCTTTAAAAAAATACATGCGGTAAGTAGAACCATCATAAAGCATTGCCCAGCGATCAAAATCTGTATCACCTGGTGCATCGGTAATCGGAATATTTGGAATTGAATTGTGCCCAAATTTGTAGTCATTGGTGCCAAAGACGTAAGCAAATTGATTGACAGAAGGCATAATTATTTTTCTTGTACTTTGTATTTTTGTACTTTGTATTGCAAACAAAAACATATCTGCAAACTATAGATCCTATGGTTTTAATTTCT
>JAAUYD010113856.1_pt1 | contig 12054 bp, 7 predicted proteins | sample 7278101 | NCBI WGS metagenome assembly JAAUYD01 (sample SAMN14350128, study PRJNA611818) | marine sediment metagenome | isolation source: surface marine sediment (0.6m) | place: French Polynesia: Moorea | collected 2018-08 | reverse complement strand
TCGTCGGTGGCCGCGCCCTGGCGCGTGCGCACGAGCCGCGGGTCGTCGACGGAGGGCCCGCCGATCGAGATGACGCGCTCGACGTCGACGCGGCCGGTCGAGAAGAGCCGCCCGATCGAGGCGACCTCCTGGTAGCCGACGTGCCAGACCTCGACGTTGCGGCTGGCGGGCCGCAGCGTGTGGATCTGCAGCCCGACCGTGCCGGAAGGATGCGGACCGGCGAAGCGCTCGACCGTCACGTCCGCGCCCAGCTTGTCGGGCAGGTCGGAGAACTCGCTCACGCACAGATACGTGGGGCCATCGGGGCAGAGCTTCGAGAGCACCCGCAGCCCGGCGTCGAAGTCGGCCTCGCGACCCTCGAGCGCGATCTCGGGGATGGGGGCGAGGGGGTTGGTGTCGGTCGCCGTCACGAAGAGCGCCGCCGGCACCGCGTCGATCGCCGGCGTCTTGCTGAAGGGGCGCGTGCGAAGCCCGGCCCAGGCACCGCTCTCGACGAGCAGGTCGACGACCTGCTGGCGGTCGAGGCCGTCGATCGGCGCACCGCCGTACGACGCGAACGACTCGAACTCGTCGTCGCCGGGGCTGCCGGCGCGCTCGCCGTCGGAGAGGTCGATGACGACCGACTGCAGCGCCCGCCTCGCGCCGCGATGGATCGCGATCACGCGGCCCGCACCCGGCGCGGTGTGCCGGACACCGTCGATCTTGCGGTTCTCGAAGAGCAGCTGACCGCGCTTGACGGTCTGTCCCTCTTCGACGTGCATGCGGGGCTTCATGCCCGGGAAGTCGTCGGCGACCACGGCCACGCGTGTCGTCGTGACCGACTCGCGGACGACCTGGATCGGGCGGCCCGCGAGCGGGAGGTCGAGTCCCTTCGAGATCTTGTGGACTGCCATCGGCGGCTGATCAACCCTTCGTGTCTGTGTGCGGCGCTCTGCAGCGCATCTCTTGGCTCATTCGGCTCGCTCGGCTCATTCGGCCCCGGCCACGATCTCGGCCTGCAGCACTGCTCGTGGCACTCATCGGCACGTCGCGCCGACCTTCACGAGCAGCGCATTGCGGCACTCGATGCCCGCCTCGGACGCGTTCGCCCGACTCGCTCGACGCACCCCCGGATCGATCGCGGCCGCCGTGCAGTCGAGGGCCGGATCCGCCCGTACTCGTCGCCCGCGACCACACGACCTTCGGCCGAATCGAGCCGCGAGAAGCCTTCAGGGGGTCGAAACGCGGCGGATATTAGAGGCCGATCCTCCTTCTTTCAACTAGATGCGCGCACGACGAAAAGGGATCGCCTCGAGTCCGGATCGAGATCTGGACAAGCGCCCTCGGCCGCGTCGATCGGCAGCGGAGCGCGGGGTCGGGGGGTGCGACGGATCGCCTGGGCGCACCTCCAGCCATGCCTGCGGGCGCATGGCTGTACGCTTCCCGCTGAGCGGGCATGAGAGCGCACGAGACGGCGCTCGTTCGAGGCTGTGCGGGAATGGGCCGAATCGAGACCGATTCGTGTTGCCAGGTCTTTTCGGCCACTCATACAATATCGGTGTGACGGTCGTGCGACAAGCGCCCAGGCGCGATTCGAGGCGGCCCCGGACGAAATCCGTACGAACGACTGGAACCGCATAGACGAACGACCACCCTGCGAGTCAATGGAAACGAGAGGTGCCCCCCATGCCCGAGATCCATCGCATGCCCACCGCCCAGCAGATCATGGTGACGTCGCTCGTCACGTTCCGGCCCGATACGCCGATCGGCGAGGCGATCCGGGTGCTGCTGACGAAGAAGATCTCCGGCGCGCCGGTGATCGACGACGAGGGGCGCCTCGTCGGTGTGCTCTCCGAGCTCGACTGCCTGCGCGTCCTCTCTTCGGACGAGTTCTACGCAGGCGAGCAGGAGGGGCAGGGGCGCGTCGAGAGCTTCATGACCCGCGACTGCACCACGATCTCGCCGGACACCGACGTGTACGGGATCGCGCACTACTTCCTGACCGAGGGGCTCCGGCGGCTTCCGGTGGTCGACCGCGGGCTGCTCGTGGGGCAGGTGAGCCGGCGCGACGTGCTCGGCCTGATCGATCGGATGAGCGCCAAGCGCACCGACCGCAAGCACTATCCCGACTACCGCGAGCCCGAGAAGCTCTTCATCCCTAGAGGCTCATCTCGAGCGGCGACTCGATCAGTCGTTTGAAGGTCGCCAGCCACTCGGCCCCGACCGCGCCGTCGATGGCGCGGTGGTCGGCCGAGAGCGTGCACGTCATGACCGTGGCGGGCACGACCTCGCCCGCCTCGACCACCGGCCGCGGCTCGCCCTGACCCACGCCCAGGATGCCCGCGTGCGGCGGGTTCACGATCGCGTAGACGCTGTCGATCCCGTACATGCCCAGGTTCGAGACGCTGAAGCTCCCGCCCGAGTACTCCTTGGGCGAGAGCCGCCCCGCCCGGGCCCGGGCGGCGAGGTCGCGCACCTCGGCCGAGATGTCGGCGAGGCCCTTGCGGTCGGCGTTGCGCACGATCGGCGTGATGAGGCCGCCCTCGGTGGCGACCGCCACGGCGACGTCGACGGTGCCGTGGTGGACGAGGGCGTCGCCGTCGAAGGACACGTTCGCCGCCGGCACGAGCCGCAGCGCCACGGCGGTGGCGCGCACGATGAAGTCGTTCACCGAGACCTTGTACTCGCCCTCGAGCGTGTCGTTCAGCTGACGTCGGGCGTCGAGGAGCGCGTCGATCCGGCAGTCGGCCGAGAGATAGAAGTGCGGGATCGTCCGCTTCGACTCGCCGAGGCGCTCGGCGATGGTCCGGCGCATGCGCGAGAGCGGCACCCGGGTCGAGCCCTCCGACAGCGGCGCGGTCGGGTGGGAGGGCGTGGGCGTGCGCGGAGGCGCGGGCGGAGGCGCGGGCGTCTCGGCGGGGGCCGGCGCCTCTCCGCCGATCCGCTCCTCGACGTCGGCGCGGGTGATGCGGCCGCGCGCGCCGGTGCCGGTGACGCCGGCGAGCTCGACGCCCTGCTGGTCGGCGATGCGGCGGGCGAGGGCGGTGGCGCTGGGGCCGTCTTCGTCGGGGGCGAGGCGCTCGGGCGGCGCCTGCTGCGGGGGCGGTGAGGCGGACTCGGGTGAGGCGGGCTCGACCGGGGTCGTCTCGACGCTCGGCGCCGTCGGCTGAGGCTGCTCGGCGGGCGGGGCGGCTGCGGCCGCGTCGCTCGGCTCGAGCCGCGCGAGCACGGTGCCGACCGCCACGCCGGCCGTGTCGTCCCCGACGAGGATCTCGACGAGCACCCCGTCGTGGGGGCTCTCGATCTCGACGGTGCTCTTCTCGGTCTCGATCTCGAGCAGGACGTCGCCGGCGCGCACGCTGTCGCCCGGCGCCACGAGCCACGCCAGCACGTCCGCCTCTTCGACGTCGGCGGCAATCTCCGGCATGCGGATGTCGATCGCCATGCGCCCCCCGCGCGCTCCGTTCGCGCGGAGTCTCGCCCAGGGTCGGGCGAGCGCAAGCCTCGGTGTTCGTGCGGGCCCGTGAGCGGGTGTGCGGATGCGCTCGCGCCGGCTCGGGGTGGCCCGAGCCGGCGCGATGATTCGCTTCGCGGGGTGGGGCTAGAAGCGCTGGGGCTCCGCCGCCATCAGCTGGCCCAGGCGCTCGAGCTGGATGCCCGCGCCGCCGAGCCCCATCTCGATCGAGCGCTGCCAGAGGAAGAAGCGGTGGATCGGATACTCGACGTCCGAGCCCGTGCCGCCGTGCAGGTGCTGGGCGGAGTGCACGACCCGGCTGCCGCCTTCGCACGCCCACCACTTCGCGGCGGCCACCTCCTTCTTCGCGTCGAGGCCCTGCTCGAGGCGCCAGCCGGCGAGCCAGAGGGTCGAGCGCATGCACTCCATGTCGATGTACCCGTCGGCGGCGCGCAGCGACACGCCCTGGTAGGCGCCGATCTCGCGTCCGAACTGCTTGCGGGTGCTCGTGTACGCCGCAGTCTGGCGGAGCGCCTCTTCGCAGACGCCCACCTGCAGGGCGCAGAGCGCCGCCTGGGCCCGGTCGACGAGCCAGCCGATGATGTCCTCGCCCTCGCCCGGGTTGCCGAGCACGTCCTCGGCGCCGACGCGCACGCCCTCGAGCGTGACGAGCCCGACCCGCTCGTGGTGGTTGTTGAGCCCGATCTCGATGCCGACGCCATCGGCCTTCGGGTCGACGATGAAGACGCCGAGCTGGCCGTCGCCCGTGAGAGCGGGCACGAGCATCGCCTCGGCACGCGTCACGGCGGGCACGCAGACCTTGACGCCGTCGAGCACCCAGGCGTCGCCGTCTGCACGGGCCGTCGTGGTCGGGCGCGTCGGGTGGCTCATGCCTTCTTCTTCGAGGGCGGCGGTCAGGATCGCGTCGCCGGTCACCACGCGCGGCAGCAGCCGGGCCTTCAGGGCGTCGCTGCCGAACTCGGCGATGGGCAGGGCGGCGCACACGATGCTCGCGTAGAGCGGCACGGGCGCGGTCGTGCGACCGGCCTCCTCGAGCAGGAGCAGCAGCGCCTGCAGGCCGAGCTCACTGCCCCCGTCCTTCTCGGGCAGGGCCACGCCGAGCAGGTTCGCGTCGCCGAGCGCCTTCCAGAGCTCGCCGTCGATGCCGTCGCCGTCGGCGTCGTTCTCGACCGCCATCAGGTGCTCGTGCGGGCAGGCGTCCTCGAGGATCTGGCGCGCCAGCTCCCGGACCGCCTCCTGTTCTTCGCTGAACGAAAAGTCCACGTCTCTTCTCTCTTCTCTGTCTCTTCTCTTGTCTTCTTCTTCTCGTCGATCCGTCTCGGCGCGCGCTCGTCCGTTTCGGGGCGCCGGGGGCGGCCGTCTAGCGCGGGACCCGCGGCATGCGCAGGCCGGCCATCGAGATGATCTCGCGCTGGATCTCGTTCACGCCGCCGCCGAAGGTGTTGATCTGGCAGGCGCGGGCCTCCTGGCTGATCGCGCCCGCGAGCGCTGCGCCCGGCGAGCCCTTGCGCAGGCCGCCCGCCGCGCCCAGGCACTCACCGAGCCGGCGGTAGACCTGGATCACGGTCTCGGTGCTGTAGACCTTCACGGCCGAGGCGTGCGCCGGATCCATGTGGCCCTGCTCCCAGGCCCAGGCCATGCGGTAGTTCATGACGTTCATCGCCTGCAGGCGCGCGTAGCACTCGGCGAGGGCCGCCTGCACGCGGGGCTTGTCGATCAGCGCAACGCCGTCGGCATCCCTGGTCTCGCGACAGTACTGGTCGACGTTCTCGAGGTGCTTGAAGCCGATCGCGCCGAACGCGGCCAGGCCCACGCGCTCGTGGTTGAGCTGGGTCGTGATCATGCGCCAGCCGTTGTTGAGGCCGCCGACGATGCTCGACGACGGCACCCGGATGTCCTCGTAGTAGGTCATGCAGGTCGCGCCGCCGCCCACGGTGTGGATCAGCGAGTGGCTGAAGCCCGGGTCGCTCGTGGGCACGATGAAGATCGAGATGCCCTTGTGCTTCGGCGCGTCGGGGTCGGTGCGCGCGGCGAGCCAGATGTAGTCGGCGTCGTTCGCACCGCTGGTGAAGATCTTGGTTCCGTTGATCACCCACTCGTCGCCGTCCTTCACGGCGGCGGTCTTGAGCGAGGCGAGGTCGGTGCCCGCGTCGGGCTCGGTGTAGCCGATCGCGAAGTGCACCTCGCCGGCGAGGATCTTCGTGAGGAACTCGGCCTTGTGCTCCTCGGAGCCGTGCTCCATGAGCGCGGGGCCGACGGTGTTGAGCGTGACGAAGGGCAGGGGCGCGCCCGCGCGGCGCAGCTCGTCGAAGAAGATCAGCTGCTCGATCGCCGTCAGGCCACCGCCGCCGTACTCCTTCGGCCAACCGACGCCGAGCCAGCCGTCGCGACCCATCTGCTTGATCGTCTCGCGGTATGCGTCGCCGCCTTCCATGCTCATCGGGCCCATGCGGGCCTTCAGCTCGGGCGTCATCAGCCCATCGAAGTACTTGCGCAGCTTCTGCTTGAGTGCCTGCTGCTCGGGAGAGAGGTCGACGTGCATGGAGAATCCTCTGGACTGGGGCGCGAAGCACGCGCGGGGTGCGCGAGCGAAGCCGCATGATAACGACGAATGCGGGTGCTTGAAACGCGTTCCAACACGCTCGTTGGCCGGGATCTGTACATCTGGCGCGAGTCGAGCGCCTGATCGCGTGTCGTCGCATCCAGGGCTGTCGCATGGGAGACTTCATCAGTCTCACTGAATAAGTCTCCTGCCTTCGCGGGGCCGTGATGAGTCGATCTATGCTCGGCCCGACACGCAACGAAGACGCAGGAGGGGATGATGGAAGTCTTCGCGACCATGAGCGAGCGCATGCGCGTCGCCGAGGTGGCCGCGCACGCGCGCCGCGTGGAGGCGCTCGGCTACGACGGCCTCTTCGTGCCCGACGCCGTGCACGACGGCCTGCTCGTCGCCCAGGCGGCGCTCGCCGCGACCGAGCGCATCAAGGTGACGACGAGCGTGCTCGTGGTCTTCCCCCGCAGCCCGATGGTGGTGGCCCACGCCGCCTGGGATCTGCAGGATCTCTCGCACGGTCGCTTCGAGCTCGGCATGGGCTCGCAGGTGCGCGGCAACATCGTCGGTCGCTACTCGACGCCGTGGACGCCGCCGATCCCGCGCATGCGCGAGTACGTGAGCTCGCTGCGCGCGATCTTCGACTGCTGGCAGAACGGCGCGAAGCTCGCGTTCGAAGGCGAGCAGTACCGCTTCACGCGCATGCAGCCCTTCTTCAACCCGGGGCCCGTCGAGGGCGGCCCGCCGCCGCTGCTGATGGGCGGCGTCGGTCCGCGCATGACCGCGCTCTCGGGCGAGGTGGCCGACGGCCTGATGACCCATCCCACCAACAGCTCGGCGCGCTACCTGCGCGAGGTCGTGGTGCCGAAGGTCGCCGAGGGCGCGGCCGTGAGCGGTCGCGCGCCCGGCGACTGCCGGATCATGGCCGCGGGCTTCGTCGCCACCGGCGTCGACGACGCCGCGGTCGCCGCGAAGCGCGAGTGGGCGCGCGAGCTGCTGACCTTCCTCTACTCGACGCCCTCGTACTGGCCTTCGCTCGATCTCTTCGGGTTTCGCGACGTGGGCGAGGCGCTGCACGCGAAGACGCGCGAGGGCGACTGGGACGGCATGCGCGGGCTCGTGACCGACGCGATGCTCGACGCCTTCGTCCCGTCGGCGCCCTACGACGAGATCGCCGCGAAGCTGCTCGCCGACTACGACGGCATCGCCTCGCGCATCACGTTCCCGGTGCCGGACGATCCCGCCGAGGATGCCGCGACGCGCGAGGTGATCGCGGCGCTGCGCGCGGGCTAGGCCGCCGCGCGGTGCCGGCTAGGCCGCCGCGCCGCCCGGCACCTCGACCGTGTCGGTGTCGCGGCCCGAGCGCAGCACGGTGCCCGGCGATGCGCCGGTCAGCTGGCCGTCCCTCAGGATCTCGACGCCGCCCACGATCACGTGGGCCATGCCCTCTGCCTCGGCGTAGAGGCGCTCGGCGCCGGCCGGCAGGTCGGCCTCGGTGCGCATCTCCTGCGGGCCGACCCGGTCGGGGTCGAAGATCGTCACGTCGGCGTGGGCGCCCTCGGCGAGCACGCCACGATCCTTCAGCCCGTAGTGCACGGCGGGGACGCGGGTCAGCTGCTCGATCGCCTGCTCGAGGGTGATCAGGCCCTTGTCGCGCACCGCCGGGCCGAGCAGCGACGTCGTGCACATGAAGGTGTTGATCATGTCGAGGTGCGCGCCGGCATCCGATGCGCCGATGATCGTGCGGTCGTCGAGCCAGACCTCCGAGCGCATCTTCCAGCTCTCGTCGTCGTCGCCCGGGATGAAGGGCGAGAACGTGGTGCGCAGATCCTCGGAGAGCGCGATGTCGACGAGCGTGTCGAAGGGCGTCTTGCCCAGCTCTTCGGCGATCTCACCGACCTTGCGGCCCTGATACCTCGCGTTGGCCTCGGTGAACGTCTCGGTGATCGTCGCGTTCTCCCATACGGCGAGCGCCCGCATCACACCCGCCTCTTCGGAGTTCGCTCGCGCGTCGAGCTCGGCGCGCTTCGCGGGGTCGGCGAGCACCTTCATCTTCTCTTCGAGGGGCAGGGCGATCACCTCGGGCCAGCCGGGCAGGGTGTCGAGGATGAAGCCGCTGCGGAAGTTGAGGCGGAGCGCCATCACCTGCGAGGGCGTGAGCGCGACGACCTTCGCGCCCTTCGCCGCCGCCCGGTCGCTCGCCTCGAGCTGGGCGCGCCAGACCGGCTCGGTGAAGGACTGCACCACGAGCACGTTCCAGTTGAGCGGACGGTTCGCGGCCAGCGACATGTCGGCCATCAGGTCGACCTGATCGTCGGTGAAGACGCCGACGCCCGGGATGAACTCGAGGGTCGTGCCTTCGTGGTCGCGCACCGTGCGGCAGAGATCGACGATCTCGTCGTGGGTGGCCCAGCGCGAGGGCACGGGCACGCCGTCGTCGTCGTTGTGCGTCGGCGCGAGCGTCGAAGAGAAGCCGAGCCCGCCGGCCTCGAGCGACTCGGCGAGCAGCGCCTTCATCTCGGCGATCTCGTCGTCGGTGGCCTCTCGCTCGATGGCGGCGGGACCCATCACGGCGCGCCGAATGGCCGAGTGACCGACCATGAACGCGGCGTTGACGGCCAGCTTGCCTTCGAGGGCGCCCAGATAGTCGGCGAAGCTGCGCCAGCTCCACGGCACGCCCTCCTCGAGGGCCTCGACCGGGATGCCCTCGACGCGCGCGAGCATGCGCATCAGGTAGGGCCCCGACTCGTCGCTGAGCGGCGCCACGCTGAAGCCGCAGTTGCCGGCCACGATGGTCGTGACGCCGTGCTGGGGCGAGGGCGTCACGGCGCCGTCCCAGAAGACCTGCGCGTCGAAGTGCGTGTGCGAGTCGATGAAGCCGGGCGCGACGACGAGGCCCGTGGCGTCGATGGTGCGCGCCGCCTCTTCGTTCACTTCGCCGACGGCGACGATGCGGCCGTCCTTGATGCCCACGTCGCCGCTGCGGCGCGGGGCGCCCGTGCCGTCGACGAGGGTGCCGCCCTGGATGAGGAGATCGAGCATGGCGTTGCTCCCGTGCTGGTGGGGGTGCGGCCCGCGGCCGCCGCTTCGGCTCCTACTCTACTCGCACGGCGCCGCTCGGCTCAACCCGCCTCGTGGCCGTCAGAAGAGCCCCATCTGCCGCGGCTCGCCCAGCACGTCGTCGAACGAGTCGCCGAATGCCTCGAGGATCGCGTCGCCCACCGGGCGCAGCACCCGCTCGAGGTAGTGGCGGTGGTCGATGCCCGCGGGCATGGCTTCGCCGGGCAGCAAGGGCTCGGGGCCGTTGTGCGTGACGACGTACTGCACGACCGGGCCCTCGAAGCGGCCGAGCCGCTCCTCGATCTTGCGCGCCGCCTGCACGTGGGGCGGCGAGCTCGCCGTGTAGCGGTCGAGGCTGCCCTTGCGGACGCGCTTCACGTAGACGAGCTCGTCGTCGAGCGAGCCGTCGCGCAGCCCCTCGACCACCTCGCGACCGAAGGGGACGAGCTCGTCGGGCCGGTCGGCGAAGAGCCGCTCGAACATGCCGAGCTGCAGCCGGGCGGCGATGCGGGGCCAGTCGCGGCGCACCGCCTCGAGCCCGGCGATCTCGACCTCGTCGCTCCCCACGAGCCGACCGGCGTAGCGCTTCTTGCTCGCGGCGCCCCCGCCGCGGACGTGAGGCAGGAAGAAGCGCTCGAAGATCTTCTCCAGCTCGAGCTCGAGCTTCGAAGACACGTCGTACTCGGCCTCGATGCGACGGTCGACGAGCGTGGCGACCCGGGTGCGCAGGGCGTCGGCCTCGCCCTCGAGCCGGGCGGGATCGGCGTCGGGGTCGAGCTGGACGAAGAGCGAGTCGGTGTCGCCGTAGAGCACCCGGAAGCCCTCGGCCTCCATTGCGTCGCGGGTCCAGCCGAGCACGAGCTGGCCGAAGCCGGTGATCGCGTTCGCGAGGTCGGGGCTGTAGAAGCGGCACGAGGGCGCGGCGAAGATGCCGTACATGCTGTTCATCATGATCTTGATGGCCTGGCTCGCGTGGGCGTCGCCGCGGGCCTTCGCCGCCTCGCGGCCGGCCATGAAGCGCTCGATGATGCCGGGCAGCGGTCCCGTCTCGCGCAGGATGCGTGCGCCGCCCGGCGCCACGATCACCGCTTCGTCCGGCGCGCCGCGGCCGAGGGCGAGCGCGAGGGGGTCGATGTGGAACGTCCGCATCACGCTCGGGTAGAGGCTCTTGAAGTCGAACACCGCGACGTGTCGGGCGAGCCCGGCCACTGCGTCGAGCACCGCGCCGCCCTTCGTGTGCGCGCGGGGCGGGTCCTGCGACACGCTCGGCGCGACGTGTCCCGCCCGCCGCAGCTCGGGCAGGTACACGAGGTCGAAGCACGCGATCGAGGCCGAGACGCGGTCGGGCTGCATGCCGGTCAGCGCGCTGCGCTCGCGGTTCAGCTCGAGCAGGCCCTCGTGCTCGAGGATCTGCGGCACCAGGCGGGCATCCTCGAGGTTGTACGCGACGAAGGCCTTCGGGTCTTCGTAGTAGAGGCGCAGGATCTCGCCCGCCTTGTCGCCGGCCGCGCGCTCGTGATCGATCTTCTTGCCGCGATCGAGCACGTGCCGCGCCACCGTCTCGAGGCGGTAGTCGGGCAGGCGCAGCGCGTCGCGCACGAGCGCCGCGCCGTCGAGCACCATGCGGCCGGGCACCCCCGCGCGCCCCTGCCGCGTGAACGCCGCGTCGGTCGGGAAGTCGGTGCGACCGGGCTGGCGGCCGAGGCTCTTCGTCGCCATGTCGAGCTCGAGATCGTCCATGCGCCCGCAGACGACGCGCAGGTCGAAGTCGACGACGTTCCAGCCGAGCAGCAGATCGGGGTCGAGCGCGCGCAGTCGACCCGCGAACGCGGCGAGCAGCGCCGGCTCGTCGTCGTGGATCGTCGCGCCGTCGACCGGCTCGGCGCTGACCATGTGCACCTCTTCGCCGCCCGACGACGTGACGAAGGCGAACGAGAGCACGCGTCCCGCGTCGGGGGTCGTCTCGATGTCGAGGCTCAGCCACGAGAGCGCAGGCTCGCCGCGCTCGAGCGTCGTGGCGCGCAGCGCCGGGTTCACGAAGTGCGCGAAGCGGCCCTGCGGATCGCGATCGTCGCCTTCGATCTCGACCTCGGCACGCAGGTCGTGCTCCATCATGTAGAGGTAGGCGAAGCGCACGTCGGCCTGGTGGACGCCGAAGCCCTGGTTGCGGAGCGAGTCGCGCAGCGCCGGCACCTCGCCGGGGATCTGGAGCGTGACGCGTGAGACCGGCTCGCCCTGCAGGCTCGTCAACGCGGTGGGCTCGACGACCGCGCCCGTGGCCTCGGGGATCGACGCCTCGGCGCCCCGGTCGACGAAGAAGAAGGGGCGGAAGCGATCGTCCTCGACCAGGAAGGGCCGACCGTCGACGAGCCGTCCCCAGAGCTGCACCACGGGCACGCCGCTCTTGATGCGATAGGTGGGCTGGATGATCAGGCCGCGGGGCATCGGGACTCCCGGGCAGCCGTCGGCCGGCCGCCTCGCCCCCATTCTACGCCGCTTCGCGACGGGCCCTGCCGCAGCGCGTCGAGACGCCCGCCTCGCCCTCGCGTGGCCGCGAGGCGCCCTCGGAAACCGGGCTAGACTGCCTCGACGGGTTCGGCGGGCCACCGCCTGCGACGACGCGAGACGGGGAGATCGACGATGAGCACCAACTGGGAGACCGCCGACGTCCTGAAGACGCCGATGGAGATCTGCTGGCAGTTCGACTACGCGATCGACAGCGAGAAGCTGAAGAACCTCTACAGCAAGTCGAAGCGGCTCCAGTGGGACGCCGAGCAGCACCTCGACTGGTCGCTCGAGATCGATCCCTCGAAGCCGATCATCGACGCGAACCAGAACGGGATGGCGCGGATCCCGATCATCGAGCAGCTCTCCGACAGCCAGCGTGAGACGTTCATGGCGCACTCGACGGCGCACCTGCTCTCGCAGTTCCTGCACGGCGAGCAGGGCGCGTTGATGACCGCCTCGGCGCTGACGCACGCCGTGCCCG